>ENA-OYAC01000005-OYAC01000005.1-human-gut-metagenome-genome-assembly--contig:-NODE-5-length-55779-cov-8.973512_pt1 | contig 55779 bp, 48 predicted proteins | sample MGYA00244511_ERZ652807 | MGnify/ENA primary metagenome ERZ652807 (study PRJEB26926, sample SAMN06164834) | human gut metagenome | biome: ENVO:00009003; feature: ENVO:2100002; material: ENVO:00002003...
GATCTAAGAGATGCACGACGCCTATGAGAGCGCGCAGCTACCGGCTATTTTTTATAGAATTCGATCACTATAACCCGAAAATGCTTGACGTAAGCAAAAATTTTTTGTATAATTAGGCCAAAATCAAAACGGGTGAATTGCCAAAAGCGCATAGCCTGCGGATAGGGATCATATTCTTTTCATAATGAAAAGGATCGTGTAGAGGAGGCCTGAAGAAACCTCCCGGCATTGTGCTGCGCATGGCCGGGGAAGGAAGCAAGGCGGCGTTTTCCGTCTGGCGGCTCGTATAATCCCGGCCGTGCGAAAGGGCTTGGCTGTACCAAAATTTTAAAGGAATGCAATGCCCTGCATTCCAATTATGGAGGGAGCTTGAAAATGATTTGTCCAAAGTGTGGAAAAACCAATGATGATGGAGTTACATCCTGCGCCTTCTGCGGCGCAAAGTTTACGGCAATGTCCGCAGAAGTTAAGAAAGAGTCCGGTGGATTCTTTCAAAAACATAAAACGCTGGTGATTGTGGCAATTGTTCTGGTCATTCTGATTGCAGGCGGTTCGGTTGCCGGTTATTTTATAAATGCTTCTAAAAAATCAACGAAACAAGGGGCGGATGCATTCAGCATTGATGCAAGCGGTGTGCTCACCAGCTATGCAGGCCCCGGCGGGGAAGTGGTAATTCCGGATGAGGTCAAAGAGATCGGCCCCGGTGCCTTCCAAAATAATGATACCATTACATCCGTCGTCATCCCGAAGCATGTCACTGCTATCGGCGCTAGCGCGTTTGAAGATTGCAGTAAGCTGACGAAGGTCATCATGCCGGAGCAGCTTGAAAAGCTTGCCGAACGCACTTTTGAGGGCTGCCGGTATCTAACTGATGTGACCATCCCGCAAGGCGTTACGATCATTGAAGAGCGCGCCTTTGGAGATTGCACGGAGCTGCCTGCCATTACAATCCCCGGCACGGTAAAGCGAATTGATATCTATGCTTTCTGGGCCTGCAATAAGTTAACAAAGCTCACGATTGAAGAGGGCGTGGAAGTAATCGGAGATTCCGCTTTTGGCGTATGCATGCATCTGCCTGAGGTGAAGCTTCCATCCACGGTTACTACCATCGAGGATTCGGCATTCTGGAAATGTGAGGAGCTCAATAAGGTCACCCTTCCGAAGAGCATAACGAGCATCGGCTCCGAGGTATTTCCCGTTTCAGACGATCATAAGATGACGGTCTATGGCGAAAAGGATTCCTTTGCTCATAACTTCGTGAAGGATAATAAGAATTTTACGTTTGTAGAAACCAACGGTTAAGCGTCATTCGATTATCAAAATCAGCAGCCCAGCAGGGAACACACTGCTGGGCTGCTTTTCGTCTATCGCTTTATGGTGTTGCTCCGCCGAAGAGGCTTCGCTTGACGTAAGGATAAGGATGAAGCATAATAGAAAAAGATCAATTTGTCAGGAAGGGAGAGCCATATGAAATCCGAATATCCATACCGGGAGATTGCGCCCAAGGTTTATATGATCAACGAGTTCAATGTGGCGGATTGCTATCTGCTCGTCGGCACTGAACGCGCGCTGCTGATTGATATGGGCGTGGGGCTCGGGAACCTGCGCGCCTTTGTGCAGCGCCTCACCGGCGGGCTGCCGCTCGATGTGGTTGCAACACATGGGCATGTGGATCACATTGGCGGGCGTGGGCAGTTTCCGCGCGTTTCAGTGCAGAAAGAGGATGTGGGCATCATTGGCCGGGTAACTGTACCCTATCGGAAAGCCTTTTTTGCCCTGCAACGTCAGGCTGCCCCTTATGGGGTGAAGGCTAAGGATATTCGGCTTGGTGAATATCACTCGGAGCCTCTGCCCATGCACGAAGGGCAGGTGTTTCGCCTCGGCGGGAAAACGGTCTCTGTAACACACGTGCCCGGGCATACACGCGGTTCCGTCTGCCTGCTCGCTGAGGAGGACCGGCTGCTTTTCACCGGGGATAATGGGAACCCGGTTTTGTTCCTCTTCCTGCCAAATTGCGCCACGCTGGAAACCTGGCTGCGCAGTGCAAAGCGCATGCTGGCGCTTGCACGGGAAACCGGTGCGGCGATGTACAGCGGGCACGGCTTTTCTGAATTGGCAGAAGAAACGGTGCAGGCGCAAATCCGGCATATGGAGGCAATCCTGACTGCTGCGCCACGGAAAAACGCACACATGCCGCGGTATCAGGTGAGTAGGCAGAAGGAAAATGGTCTGCTCGCAATTTATCGCGGAGATCTCCTGTGGGATGAGCGGTGAGGGAAAACCCGCATGCTTTTTTCAATTTCGCTCTTGCCAATCGTTTGAGATTGTGCTATATTAAAACAAATCTATAACGCTGTGATGAAGAGAGTAAGCGGTTTTCAATCGTTTTCGCGGCCAGAGAGGGCGAGCCCAGGCTGAAAGCGCGCCCGCGCGGAGAAGCTGCTGAAGTTCACTTCGGAGCGGTGCGGTTGAAGCGAGAGTGGTAGGCCGCAACGGTTCGCCTCCGTTATGCGGCGCAACGCTCTGTTACAGGGCGCGAGTGTTTGCTTCTTTGCAAAAATCAGGGTGGTACCGCGGAGGAATTACGCCTTCGTCCCTATTCACAGGGGCGAAGGCTTTTTGTTGTCCCATTGGATGCACCCATCAGAATCAAAGAGCAGAGCAGTTGAGCAAGTCTGATTTTAGTTTGGAAGGAAGGATTCAGAATGAAAGAGCAGCTCGAATCAATCCGGGAAGCGGCCCGGCAGGAGCTCGCAAAGATCGAATCGCGTGCGGGGCTGGATGCCGCCCGCGTGCGTTTTCTGGGCAAAAAGGGCGAGCTGACCGCCGTATTGAAGCAGATGGGGAAACTCACGGCGGAGGAGCGTCCGGTCATTGGTCAACTGGCCAATGAAGTGCGCGCCTATATTGAGCAGATTGTGGAAACACGCGAGAAGGAGCTCAAGGCGGAGGAAACTGCCAGGCAGCTGGAAAACGAGCGCATTGATGTAACGATGCCCGGCAAATGCCGCCCGCTTGGCCATAAGCACCCGCTCTCTATTGTGCTCGATGAGGTAAAGGAAATCTTCCTCGGCATGGGCTTTGAGGTAGCCACCGGCCCGGAGGTCGAGTGGGATTACTATAACTTTGAGGCGCTGAATATTCCGCCGGATCACCCTGCGCGCGATACGCAGGATACCTTCTATATCACTGAAAAGATGCTCCTGCGCACGCAAACTTCGCCTGTGCAGATCCGTGTGATGGAGCAGCAAAAGCCGCCCATCCGCATCATTGCGCCCGGCAGGGTTTACCGCTCCGATGCGGTGGACGCCACGCATTCTCCTCTGTTCCACCAGATTGAGGGCCTTGTGGTGGATGAGGATATCACCATGGGCGATCTCAAGGGTACGCTCGAGGCCTTTGCCAAACGGCTCTATGGCGACGATACGCGTATTCGTCTGCGGCCGCATCATTTCCCATTCACGGAGCCATCCTGCGAGATTGACGTATCCTGCTTCCGCTGCGGCGGCAAGGGTTGCCCGATGTGCAAGGGCGAGGGCTGGATCGAAATTCTCGGCGGCGGCATGGTGCATCCGAAAGTGCTGCAAAACGGCGGCATTGACCCGGAGAAATACAGCGGCTTTGCCTTTGGCGTAGGGCTGGAGCGGCTTGTTATGTTCCGCTTCAATATTGACGATATGCGGCTGCTGTATGAAAACGATATGCGGTTTCTCAGCCAATTCTAAGGGAAGAGGGCAAGGGAGCTTTATGCATTGCGCAGCAGCGCCTGCGAATTGTGCTTTTCAATCATAAATTCCACTCGAAAATTCGGCTGCGCCAAAACCGCACAATTTCGCGGCTCGGTGCAAGAAAGGATTGTCATGTAATGAATTTATCCAAAAAATGGCTGCTCGATTATATCGACTTAAACGTTGACGATAAAACATTCAGCGACGAAATGACGCTCTCCGGCTCCAAGGTGGAGGGCTATGCGAAGGAGGGGGCGGATCTTACCAACATCGTGGTCGGCAAACTTCTATCGCTGGAAAAGCACCCGGATTCCGATCATCTCTGGATCTGCCAGATCGACGCGGGGCAGGGGGACCCCCTCCAGATCGTCACCGGCGCGCAGAATTTGAAGGAGGGCGATTTTGTCCCCGTCGCGCTGGATCATTCCACAGTGCACGGTGGCAAGCAGATCAAAAAGGGCAAGCTGCGTGGCGTGCCGAGCAACGGCATGCTCTGCTCGCTGGGCGAGCTGGGGCTGACCACGCACGATTTTCCCTATGCAATTGAGGATGGCATCTTTGTTTTGGGCGATGACTGCGATTTGACGCCCGGCGCGGATATTCATGACGCGATCGGCCTCAACGATACGGTCACGGAGTTTGAAATTACCTCCAACAGGCCGGACTGCCTGTCTGTTTTGGGCCTCGCGCGTGAGGCTGCGGCAACCTTTCAAGTGCCGTTCCAAATGCCCGTGCCGCAGGTGAAGCCTACTGCGGGCAATGTGAATGACCACCTGAGCGTTACCATCCTGGATGCGGAAAGGTGCTATCGCTATGTGGGCGCGGTCGTCGAAAATGTGCGCATCAAGCCCTCCCCGCGCTGGCTGCGCGAGCGGTTGCGTGCGAGCGGCGTGCGCCCGATTAACAATATTGTCGATATCACAAATTTCGTCATGCTCGAATATGGCCAGCCGATGCACGCTTTTGACCTGCGCTACCTGGAGGGGAACAGCGTGATCGTTCGCCGTGCAGAAAACGGCGAGCGGATCACCACGCTGGATGGCATTGAGCGCACGCTCACAGATGATATGCTCGTCATTGCGGACGCGAAAAAGCCTGTGGCTGTAGCGGGCGTGATGGGCGGCGAATACAGCGGCATCATGGAGGATACAACCACCATTGTTTTTGAATCTGCCTGCTTTAACGGCGCGTCTGTGCGCCGCACAGCCAAAAAGCTTGGCATGCGCACGGAGGCGTCCTCTCGCTATGAAAAGGAGCTGAGCCCCGTCAGCTGCCCGGTTTGCCTTGCGCGCGCGTTGGAGCTTGTGCAGCAGCTCGACGCGGGCGATGTGGTGAACGGCGTGGTGGATTGCGACCGCTCCAAAAAGGAGCAGCGCACCCTGCCTTTTGATTGGCAGTGGGTTAATCACTTCATCGGCATCGAGGTGGGCCCGGAGGAGCAGAAGGCGATCCTGGAGCGCATCGGTTTCCGGGTGGAAAACGGCACAATCTATGTGCCTCCCTTCCGCAATGATATCGAGCATAAAGCCGATATTTCCGAGGAAATTGCCCGCTTCTACGGCTATGGGAACATCCCGAACCGGATGCTCACAGGCGTTGCGAACGCAAAGCTTACCCCCATGCAGCAGCTTGAGCGCTTGATCCACAGCACGCTGCTCGGCTGCGGCCTGAGCGAGGTATCCACCTATTCATTCATTAGCCCGAAGGCATATGACCGCGTCCGCCTGCCGGCGGAAAGCGAAAAGCGCAAGTCTGTTGTGATCACCAACCCGCTGGGCGAGGATACGAGCGTCATGCGCACAACGGCTCTGCCGTCCATCTTAGACGTGCTCTCCCGTAACTATAATAACCGCAACCCGCAGGCAGCGATCTATGAGCTTGCGGTGGAATACACCCCGCGCGGCACACAGGAGCTTCCCCTGGAGCAGCCGAAGGCCGCGATTGGCATGTATGGCGATGGCTGCGATTTCTATGCGCTCAAGGGCGTGGTGGAGGAGCTGCTGAAGGCCTGCGGCCTGGTAGATTACGATGTGGAGGCTGTGACGGATGATCCGACCTTCCATCCCGGACGCACGGCACGAATCATGAAAGAAAGCCGCGAGGTGGCCTTCCTTGGCGAAATCCACCCGCAAGTGCAGGAGAATTATGGCCTCGGCATGAAAGCGTACGCTGCTGAGGTGGATGTAGCCGCCCTGATGGAGCTCGGCAACCGCCAAAAGGTCTATCACCCGCTGCCGAAGTTCCCGGCCTCCACGCGCGATATTGCCGTGGTGTGCGCGCGCGAAACGCCGGTGCTCACGCTGGAGCGGGTGATCGGCGAAGCGATTGGTGCAATTCTTGAAGAGATCAGCCTCTTCGATGTTTACGAAGGCAAGCAGATTGAGGCTGGTAAAAAGAGTGCGGCGTTCAGCCTGCGGCTGCGCGCCGCCGACCGGACACTCACCGATGAGGAGGCCGACGCGGCTATGAAGCGCGCGGTCAAGGCGCTGGCGAAAATCGGCGCGACTCTCCGGGCATAAGGGGGATCAAGCGTAACAGCTCCTAATCCGATACGATAAAAAACAGCGCCCCATATGCGATAATTTGCACCGCCCCAGATTGTGCGGACAGCACAAAAAAGAGCCTGTGAGTAGGAAATATTAAGATTTAAGCGGAGTGGCGGAGTTGAAGCGGCGCCACTCCTGTTTTTAACTGGATGCGCTCGTGGTTGTAGAAATAGATGAACTCGTCAATTAGCTCTCTGGCTTGCTGGAATGTAGCGATTTTCTGCCGGTAGATGCATTCAGTCTTAAGGATGGAGAAGAAATTTTCAGCCAAGGCGTTATCATGGCAGTTTCCACGTCTTGACATAGAGGGCGTTATGCCGTATTCTTGAGTCAGGTTAAAATACCCCGGTGAAGTGTATTGAAACCCTTGGTCGCTGTGGAGCTGCAACTCCGCAGCGACTCTCTTTTTCTCTCTCCTCATAGCAAGACGGATGGTATCCAATACCAGATTCACTGTCTGTTGTGTAGCGGTCTTGTAGGCCACAATGCTGTTATCATAGAGATCCCGGATCATGGACAAGTAAAGGACGCCTTGGCCGGTATGGATGTAGGAAATATCCGTGACCCACTTTGCGTTGGGACGGTCAGCGTGGAACTCCCGGTTGAGCAGGTTTTCATTTTGGGGGATACTTTTCGCGCATCCGTGCGCGAAACGGCGTGGTGAAAGGCCGGCACAGGCGATTCACAGGTTTTGCCTGCATCCCGCTTGTTTTTTTTGTAATCCTGTGCTATACTAGTTATCGACATATGACGGAAACGGCGTGGAGGTAGTTTCATGGCAAGGCCAAGCAGATGTAGAAGGGTTTGCACGGAACCGGCTTACGATGGCTTTATGCCAATCGGAATCCCATGCGGGGAAATCACGATCCTGACGGTGGACGAATATGAAGTGATTCGCCTCATTGATTTGGAGAGGCTTACCCATGAGCAGTGCGGTCAGCAAATGGACATCTCCAGAACTACCGTGACCGAAATATACGAATCCGCAAGGGCGAAAATCGCAGACAGCATTGTTTATGGAAAGCCGCTTCGAATTGCAGGCGGTCATTACCGGCTTTGCGACGGCAGCGTTTCCTGTTGCCAAAAAAATTGCGCAAAAACAGGCCGCACAGCCCTGGAGCAACCTGTGCAACAGAAAGGAGCCAATCAAATGAGAATCGCAGTTACCTATGAAAACGGAAATGTATTTCAGCATTTTGGCCACACCTCCCAGTTTAAAATTTATGATATTGAAAATGGTCAGGTGGTCAATCAGCAAATTGTGGATACCAACGGGCAAGGCCATGGCGCGCTCGCAGGCTTCCTCGCTGATGCAAAGGTGGATGTTCTCATCTGCGGCGGCATTGGGGGAGGGGCACAGGCCGCCCTGCGGGAGGCTGGCATCCGGCTGTTTGGGGGAGTATCCGGCAGCGCGGACAGCGCGGTCAGCGCCTATCTTGCAGATGCGCTCCAATTTGACGCCAATGTGCATTGCAATCATCATGAGCACGATCATTCCTGCGGGGAACATGCCTGCCAAGAAGAGAAGCATGGTTGTTCCGGCAGCAACGGCGGCTGCCATTAAGCGGGGCTGTTCTTCATACATTAAAAAACGGGGCCGGTGCAAATGCAGCGCATTTGCACCGGCCCCGTTTGCCCCATGGAGTTTTCAGCCTGTAAGCAGGCTGAAGCGCTTTACCGCGGGTATCGGTCCTTATCCGCCTCGGTGATTTCCCGCAGCACCTTGCAGGGAACGCCCACTGCCACCACGTTGGCGGGAATGTCCTTTTTGACAAGGCTTCCGGCGCCGATCACGGTATTATCCCCAATCGTAACGCCGGCCAATATGGTTGCCCCCGCGCCGATCCAAACGTTGTTCCCAATTTGAATTGGCTTTGCCACTTCCAATCCTCGATTGCGCTGCTCCGCATCGATTGCATGCTCCGCCGTGGTAAAGCAGCAATTCGGCGCAATGAATACATGGTCGCCAAAGGTTACTTTGGCTCCATCCGTAATCACAAGATTGTGGTTGGAGTAGAAATCATCCCCAATTGAAATATTGTAGCCATGATCGCACCAAAACGGCGCGGTGATCACAACGTTTTTCCCCATGCGGCCGATGATTTGCTCTAATATGCGCCGCTTTGCGTCAAAGTCGCTTGGCGTACATTGATTGTATGCATGGCATAAATCGATGCATCTAGTGATATCCTTGGCGTTTTGCGGATCGGCGCTTGGATCAAACAGATAACCGGCTGCGGCCTTTTCTTTTTCCGTCATCGTTCAAACCATCCTTCTTTTTGATGTAACAATCGGTTTCATAACCTCTATATTCCGAGGCTCATATCCGTTTCGGCGGTAGAATTCCACTGCGTTTTTATTGGGCGCGAACACGTCGATCGCAATGGCTTCACAGCCCATGTGTTTGAGATACGCTTCCATCTCCCGCAGTAGCGCTTTGCCCGTTCCTGTGCTCCGAGCCGTTTGCGCTACCATTAGCTCGGTGATCCTGCCCCGTTTGGGGCAGCGGTTGGTCAGACGGTCAATTTCATCCTTTGCTTCGATGATGCCGGCGATGAGCCCAACTATTTTGCCATTATCTATTGCGAGCAGCAGCCTTCCTTCCTGTTCGGCGAGGGATGCCATCGTCAGGTGGAAATATTCCTCCCGATAGCTGCTGGGCAGAGTTTGTATTTTCTCCGGATCGATCTCCACCAGATATTCCTGAAGCGAAACGAGCAGGTCTTTCACCGCCTCTTCAAACCGATCTTCGTATTCCACAATTTCCATTTTGTCAACACACCTCTGTTTCTATGATAGGCTCAAGCACCTCCGCCTTTGGGAAGCGGGCAAGGAATTCGTCGAGCTGTCCGTCCTCCCGCGCGGCGATGCGCAGGAGATAGCCGTCATAAAACACGATCTCCATCTGCGTATACGGCGTTTGAAATCGAATGGCTTCCTCCCATCCTCCGGCGGTCTCCCATTTGGGAACATAATCCCAAAGCTGATAAGCTTTCAGCTCCTTTGGCACGGCGGACAGCACGCCGGAGAGGAAATGAACCGCCCCGCTTTTCATCAGGCTGTAAAGCGCGTCTCCTGCAATCAGCAGGCCGGTAGAGGCGAACCGCTCCCGCGCGGCGTCATTTTCTGCCGAAACACCAAACCAGCAGTCGTGGCCGCTCACAATAAAATTGCAGGTATCGCAGACGTTATTCAGGATTTTGAGCAGCTCCGCGTCGCAGGGGAGGCTATCCAGATCGCTGCGCAGGATGGAGATTGCTTTCATTGGTTTCACCAGCCTTTCGATTTAGAAAGAGTTTTTTTCTACTGCCCCCATACTTTTGGGGTTTTTTTCAGCAGAAACTGTGCGTAGGAGCAATTTGGCTTTTCACGCAGGCCGCGTTTCTCAATTTCTTTGCGGATCATTGTATACCAGCCGTCCAGTTCTTCCGGCGTTTTCTCTTGGAATCGGCAGACTCGCAGCCGTCCGTCCGCTTCTTCCCGCAGAAGCCATTCATATACGTCCGGTAGCGCCTCGCAGTCTGTTACAGAGAAAGGGGACAGCCCAGTAAATGCGCCGGGGATCCCTTCCAACGGATTCACTTGGGTTTCCCAAGCCTCTACCTGATAAAGATATCCGCATTTTCCGCCGTAAACATCATATAGCGCGTTGGAGTACAGCTCGTGATAAACAGGCGTTCCATCGCTGTCAAAGCCGTAGGGCACCCAATAATGCGGCGGCTCAACCGCCCGAGCGGCGTAAAGAGCCGCGGCCACACGGTTATCTGTCAGGTATACATATGGCTTGCCGTGATCCGCAAGCCGCGGCGTTAGCGTTTGAAGGCCGCCGGCATCTGATCCATGATAAAGCTTCATCCTGATCCCTCCATGCAGGCTGATGGATGCCTTTATGATAGCATGCGCCGAATTTAAAATCCAGTGGTTTTACAGCCGTTCCCACCATGCGGACAAAACGCGGATAATATTTGAAAAACAGGAGCTTTAACGCTTGCATTTTTCTTCCGATCATGGTATACTACTTCAGCAAAATGTATTGCTGCGCCTTTACGCGGCAATTCATCTTTGCAAAACACACGCACAGCGTTCGTTCGGCGGGTGCGTCCTTTTGCGTTGAGGATGTCGCCGTCCCAAGAGCCGTGCGGAGGTAAAACAAAAGGAGGAATTATCCCTATGGCAGTCGTATCCATGAAGCAGTTACTGGAAGCGGGTGTCCACTTCGGTCATCAAACCCGTCGGTGGAACCCCAAAATGGCGAAGTATATCTTCACCGAGCGCAACGGCATCTATATCATTGATTTGCAGAAAACCGTGCGCAAGCTGGAAGAGGCCTATATGTTTGTGCGCGAGCTCGCAGCGGACGGGCAGGAAATCCTTTTCGTCGGCACGAAGAAGCAAGCGCAGGATTCCATCCGTGAGGAGGCTTCCCGCTGCGGTATGCCCTATGTCAACGCCCGTTGGCTTGGCGGCATGCTGACAAACTTCAAAACCATCAAGCAGCGCATTAAGCGTCTGGAGCAGCTCAAAGCGATGGAAGAGGACGGCACGTTCGACCTGCTTCCGAAAAAAGAGGTCACGAAGCTGAAGCTTGAGATTGAAAAGCTCGAGAAATTCATGGGCGGTATCACCCACATGAAACGCCAGCCCGCCGCCATGTTTATCGTTGACCCCCGTAAGGAGCGCATCGCAGTGGCTGAGGCAAAGAAACTGCATATCCCGATCGTTGCGATCGTTGATACCAACTGCGATCCCGATGAGATTGATTATGTCATCCCCGGCAATGATGACGCGATTCGCGCGGTCCGCCTGATTTCCGCCGCAATGGCAGATGCCGTGATGGAAGGCAAGCAGATGAATATCGACGCCGCGGCAGAGGCCGAGGCGGGCGAGGAAGCGGAAGCTGCTGCTGAGCAGCCCGGCGCATAAACGGATTTGAATCTTTTTTCTCACTCGTGAGGATGCCCGTGCCATGGGCCGTTTCATTACCTACGGCGCGGCGCGGGTATTTTTTTAGCTTGTGAAGGCACGGTTATTTATACGGAACACATGACAATAGGAGGATATTGATTATGGCAGCATTTACTGCAAAAGATGTACAGGCCCTGCGCGAGAAAACCGGCGTAGGCATGATGGACTGCAAAAAGGCGCTCGTCGAATCCGACGGCGATATGGAGAAGGCAATTGACTTTCTGCGTGAAAAAGGCCTTGCGGCGGCTACCAAAAAGGCCGGACGCATCGCGGCAGAGGGCGTTGTGCTCGCATATAACAATGAAGAGAAGAAGATTGGCGTTGTTGTCGAAGTAAATTCCGAGACGGATTTCGTGGCAAAGAACCAGGAGTTCCAGTCCTTCGTTTTGGATATTGCCAAAACGATTGCAGCCAGCAATCCGGCCGATGTGGATGCACTTCTGGCGGAAAAGCTCGCGGGCAGCGAGCGCACCGTGCAGGAGAACTTGCAGGATAAGATCCTTGCCATCGGCGAGAATATGAAGATCCGCCGTTTTGAGCGCGTGGAGGGTGTGGTTTCCACCTATGTCCACGGCGGCGGCACGGTCGGCGTTATGGTGCACTTTGATGCGGATGACGCAACTGCGGCAAACGAGAAGTTTAAAGCGATGGGCAAGGATGTTGCGATGCAGATCGCGGCGATGAATCCGGCTTATCTTGACGAAGCAAGCGTACCGGCGGACGTGATCGCCCATGAGAAGGAGATTCTCACCGCACAGCTTGCCGAGGATGAAAAGAATAAGAATAAGCCCGCGCAGGTGATCGAGAAGATCGTGCAGGGGCGTATTGGCAAGTATTACAAGGAAAATTGCCTGATGGATCAGCAGTTTGTTAAGGATGGCGACCTGAGCGTTGGCAAGTATGTAGAATCCGTTGCCAAGGAGATCGGCGCTTCTGTGAAGGTGCTTGGCTTTACCCGCTTTGCAAAGGGCGAAGGCCTTCAGAAGCGGGAAGACAACTTCGCGGATGAAGTTGCCGGCATGATGAAATAAGCTGGTTTTATAGCAAAAAAATCCCGCCCGGGTTCATTCCGGGCGGGATTTTTGCTGTCGTCGGAGCGGCAAAGCCAGCCGTTGCTTGGGCAAAAAGCCGCGCCAATGGTCTCTCCTTACCGTTCCTTTTCGTTGGCCGCAGGCGCGCTGTTTGCCGCGCGGATCTGCTCATAGATTTTCGGGGAAAACTTTGGTTCCCGCTGATAGGTATAGAGTCCGTTCTGCTCCTGCTCCACATCATAGAGCTGTGTGTAGCAGAGCGCACAGATATGGGGGTTATCCATTAACGCGCGGGTAAGGCCGGTATACCGTCTCCCGAATTCCGCCTCACTCTCCGGCGCTTTTCCATATCCCCAGCCCTTTTTCTGGCCTGGCGCCCACCATGCGCCGCCATATTCGCTGATGAAATAGGGTTGGCCTTCATACTGCTGGCGGCCCGGGTGCGGCTCATAAATCGAATCGCGCGTCACCGCGCCGTAGCGCGCTGCAAATTGAACCACATCCTGCTCATAGTCGTGCACGTCATAAAGATCTGTCCTAGCATGATAGTTGCCGCTGGTGTCGATCACGGGGCGCGTAGGATCGGCGGCCTTGGTTGTGAGATAAACGGCCTCCAATACGCGCTTATCCGCGCGGCGGCGGCCTTGATCCCACGTTTCGTTGAAAGGGCACCAGCCGATGATGGAGGGGTGGTTCCTATCGCGCGCAACAACCTCCAGCCATTCCGGCAAAAAGTTGATGAGCCCTTCGCTCGTTGTGATATCGAGCCCCCAGCTTGCCTGTTCGCCCCAAACGAGATAGCCGAGCCGATCCGCCCAATAGAGAAAGCGTTCTTCAAATACCTTCTGGTGAAGCCGCGCGCCGTTGAAGCCGAGCGCAATGGAAAGCTCGATATCCCGCTTGAGATCCGCGTCTGTGGGGGCGGTGTAAACACCGTCCGGATAATAGCCCTGGTCGAGCACCAGCCGCTGAAAAATGGGGCGGCCATTGAGCCAGAGGGAGTGCTCCCGGAGCTCAACCGTGCGGAAGCCGAAATAGCTTTGCACCGTGTCGATCACCGCATTGCCGTCGAGCAGCTCATAGGTCACGTCGTAGAGATTTGGCTGCAAAATATCCCAGCACTTTACATCCCCAACCTGCATGGTATAGATGGTTCCACCGGCGGAGAGCGGCGTTTCAAAGCTGGCGCACGGCTTTCCATCGAAGGAGATGGAGGTGCGCAGGGTGAGCGCCTTTGGCAATTCGTTGACAGTCGCGAGGAATGTAACGCTTCCCATGCGATAGTCTGTGGTGACCTGCACGCTTTTCAAATACATGCGCGGCACAAATTCAAGCCACACCGTTTGCCAGATGCCAGTGGTACGCGTGTAGAAGCAGCCTTTGGAATGGTATTTATCGCACTGCTTGCCATGTGGCTGCTTGCCGCCCCGCTGATGATCCACAGCGTGAACAACCAGCGTGTTTTCGCCCGCATGCACATATTCGGTAATATCAAACTGGAAGGAGCTGTAGCCGCCCCGGTGCGTTCCGCACTTCTGGCCGTTGAGAAAGGCGGTGCATGCATAGTCCACCGCTCCGAAATGCAGGAGGACGCGCCCTGCAAGCTGCTCGTGTGTCAGTATCACCGTGCGCCGATACCAGACGGATTCCATAAAATCCCGATTTTCAATGCCGGACAGCTTCGATTCCGGGCAAAAAGGAACGAGGATCGTTTTGTCAAAGTGGCTGTCCGGGCGGCCGCGTTTGCCGTGATCGATTCGAAATTCCCATGCCCCATTGAGGTTTTGCCAAGCGCTCCGAACAAACTGTGGGCGTGGATATTCCCCGCGCGGGAGGTTCGTCAAATGAATCAACTCCTTTTCCTGTTATCAGATGCAGGCTTATTATAAAAGAAAAAAGGGCAAATGGCAATTGATTCCTCTCTGCATTGCTTCAGCTTAGCTAGCCCTTTTCCTATTGGCCGTTTCATGCAAAACCGGCCGTTGTAAAAAAAAGGAAAAAAACGCTTGACATGGAGTTCACTCCAAGTGTTAGCCTGATACTAGGCCGAATCCTTTGAGCAATGTGCAGCGGCTGAAAGGATCGGTTTGGCAAAAACAGAATCGGAGGAATGTTTTTATGTATTTTGAACAAATCGATCAGCCTTCTGATGTAAAAAGGCTGAAGCTCAATCAGTTGGAAACGTTGGCAGCGGAAATGCGGCAGGCGTTGCTGCAAAAGCTGAGCAGGCGCGGCGGCCATTTCGGGCCCAATTTCGGCATGGTGGAGGCGACGATCGCCTTACACTATGTGTTCGATTCGCCTAGGGATAAGCTGGTATTCGATGTGTCCCATCAAACTTATTGCCATAAGATGCTCACGGGGCGCAAAAAAGCATTTTTGTCTGAGCAGCACTATGACGATGTGTCAGGCTACAGCAACCCACAGGAAAGCCCCCATGACTTTTTTACCATCGGGCATACATCCACTTCGGTTAGCTTGGCCTGCGGACTTGCAAAAGCGCGGGATTTAAAGGGCGGCAAAGAGAATATCATCGCCGTGATCGGCGACGGCTCGCTCAGTGGAGGGGAGGCGCTGGAGGGGCTGGATTTTGCATCGGAGCTGCGCAGCAATCTGATTATCGTGGTCAATGATAATCAAATGTCGATCGCGGAAAATCACGGCGGCCTTTATCAAAATCTTAGGCTGCTGCGGGAAACGGATGGCAAGGCGGAATGCAACTTCTTCCGGGCAATGGGGCTCGGCTATGTGTTTGTGAAGAACGGCAATGATCTCAGCCAATTGATCGCGGCCTTCCAGATGGTGAAAGATGCTGCGCATCCGGTCGTTGTGCATATCTGTACCCAGAAGGGAAAGGGCTTTGCTGCCGCAGAAAAGGATCGGGAGAGCTGGCACTGGTGCACGCCCTTTGGCATGGCGAATGGCAAGCCTGTTGCGGCCGTGGAAGAGGAAGATTATTCGAGTGTCACCGCCAGCTTTCTACTGGAACGAATGAAAGAGGATAAAACGTTGGTCGCCATCACCTCCGCAACGCCCGCCGTTTTAGGCTTTACACCGGAGAAACGGCGGGAGGCGGGCAGCCAGTTCGTAGATGTCGGCATTGCGGAGGAAACCGCAGTGGCGCTTGCCTCCGGCATTGCGGTGAACGGAGGCAAGCCGGTCTACGGCGTTTACAGCACCTTTGTGCAGCGGGCGTTTGACCAGCTTTCGCAAGATTTGTGCATCAACAATAGCCCGGCTACCATCCTCGTCTATGCGGCGTCTATTTATGGCATGAACGATGTAACACATCTCGGCATCTATGATATCCCGATGATGGCCAATATTCCAAACTTGGTGTATCTTGCCCCCACAACAAAGGAGGAATATCTGGCGATGCTAGATTGGAGCCTTGCACAGAGGGCGCACCCGGTTGCCATCCGCGTGCCGGGCGGGCCTTTGGTGTCGAGCGGGCAAGCCGTTACAAAAGATTTCAGCAAGCTGAATCAATTTGAGGTTGTGCAGAGGGGGAACCGGGCGGCGATTCTTGCGCTCGGCGCCTTCTTCCCACTTGGCAAAGCAGCAGCGCAGGCGATCGCCGTTCAAACGAGCGTGCAGCCAACGCTGATTAACCCTCGCTATATCAGTGGGCTTGATGTAGACCTGCTGGAACAGCTCAAAGAGGATCACGAGGTGATCGTCACGCTGGAGGATGGTATTCTGGATGGCGGTTTTGGTGAAAAGATTGCCAGGTTTTATGGCCGCTCCCATCAAAAGGTGTTGAATTATGGGCTGCAAAAGAAATTTTTGGATCGTTACGATGTGGCGGAGGTTTTGCGGCAAAACCACCTGACGGCGGAGCAGATTGCCGGAGATGTGGCCGAGCTGCTGTGCAGCGAAAGCAAGTGAGGTCATGAATCAGCAAAACCGAGGGAATACCGGATGCGTTTCCATCAGATGCAGCAGGATTTGGGCGCAGGCGTTGTTTTCCCGGTTGAGGAGAAAACGACGCCTTAACCGCTGATTTTACAGAGAAATGCTGCCTAAAGATGTGAACGGATCGGAGATGCGGCAGCCAACCGTTGGATTCAGCATTCGGCAATGGAAGTTCCGTCAGAAAAAGCCTCCAACGAATGGCTGACGGCGGCGGAAGAAGCCTATCGGCTGCTCCATGATGCAGATAAAGCGCGCACCTCACCGGGCAGTGAGGTGCGCATTCGTTTGGCAACAGGATGTGGCGCTGTTATTTAGATTGCGCGATTCTTCAAATATCTTATCATGCATTTTTTCGAAATTTACAAAGCGGAACAGGCATTCCGCCGTTCAATCTTGATTCTTCAGCAGCAAAACCGATGAGATGGCTTTCAATAGAAAGAGAAATGTCAGTTTTCAGTTTATCCTTTGCAAAGTATTCCATTAATCGCTTATCACCTCCTCCGTGGGCATCAAGGCGTTTGTGTAAACGGATTTTTTTAGCCTTTTTTCCGAATATATGTAAAACAATTTTATTTTCCCCCATATTGCAGACCAGTTCTCCAAGAGCTCCTCTCACTCTTGTTTCACGATAGGATGGCCCCGAAAAGGCGGTCATTGTAAGAGTAGAATTAATTCCGTTTTCAAACAGCATCGTTGTGATTTGGTAATCTACAACGTCATTATCGCTTAAAAATACGCACTTTCCATATCTTGTCGTTTTCATAGCTTCATAGAGTTTGGGGATGGTCACAATGCTGTCGGCAATCAGTCTTGATTGAGGCCAAGCGCCTTTTATTGCTTTTTTTGGCAGATGCTTCAAAGTGTTTACATATAGTTTTTCGCAATCATAGGGGCACTCCTTTTTTGCCTTACAGCCCCCAAGGCAATATTCTGTTGCGCCTTCGGGTGCATTTTCCCTTTTAAAATAATTCAGTTGACCCTGGCTGATCACTTGCCGGCATTTACTGTTGGCCAGATAGACGGCAATGTCTAAATCGTGGCAACATTTTGCAAGAATCATCGGCGTGCTCTCGTCAGCCCTTCGCCAATCGCCTCTCACATAGGAATGGGCTTGATGCCAATAGGCAACGTTTTCTACCTGATCGATTGCAATAATTTTCCCTAAAATGCCGCTTTCTATGATTTCCTTAATTTTTTCATAATAGAGAGAATATCGCAGAACATGGCAAACAGCAACCTGCCTGTTAAGTTCTTTCGCTGTTCTTTCAATCTCCAGACAGTCCTCTGGCGTACAGGCCACCGGCTTTTCTAGTAAAAGATGATAGCCTTTTTTCAACGCGCTTACAGCGTGCTCTCTGTGATCTTTATCCTGCGTGCATATGAAAAGCCAATCTGCGGTTTTTGGTGCGGCCAGAAAGACATCTAAAGATGAAAACAACTGTGCATCGTCAAGTTTGGCTGTTTCTTTTGCCAACCTTCGTTTATCCTCGGAGTTATCGATTACCGCAACAATCTGAAAGTCTTTGTCCATCTGCCTGCACATTTTTGCGTAATGGTAACCCCGGCCTCCATATCCGAGAATCGCCACTTTTTTCATTTGTTCCTCTTTCCTTTCTTCTGTTTTTTCTTACGAAGCGAGTAGGGGCGAACTGTGTTTGCCTACAATCTAGGAAAATAGCGTGGTGAATTCACATTTGCCAAAATAACACGGCCCAAGGGATATCAGCCGTTCACGGAAACAGTTCGTTCCCGGCTATTTTGATACGATAAGCGATCGTGAAAAAGAGTTAAAATCGGCTCCAAAGTTATAAACTTTCTTTTACAATACAAAACAGAAACGAGAGCGAGAACACAAAAGGGCGAGTTTCCTAGTGGGATGATTGATAGTAAATTGGCGGGGGATGCTGCTTTATCTGGGATAAAAGCAAAACAAGCGAAGTTCTTAACTCCGCTTGTTTTGTTGGTGCGGGTAACAGGGGTCGAACCTGCACATCTTATGATACAAGATCCTAAATCTTGCGCGTCTGCCAATTCCGCCATACCCGCATACTTATGGTTGATGAAACAACGATAGATAGTATAACAGATTTTTCCCCCTCCTGCAATCTCTTTTTTCGAAATTTTATCTCATTTTTGCAAGAATGCATAGACAAATTCAGTAGATCCGATTAAAATTAGGAATAGAGCCAAATTGCCTTGTCTGCAAACGGCATTTCGCATGATGAATATAATGGAGGGGACACCATGGAACGAATCAAAACACGCTTTGCGGCAAACGTGGACGTTGCCCGCGTTCTGCCCGAATACCCACGCCCCCAGCTGGTACGCGAAGGCTGGATGAATTTAAACGGCCTGTATGATTATGCGGTTACGCCGCACGGCGCGCAGCAGCCGGAACGCTTTGAGGGGCAAATTCTTGTGCCATTCTGTATAGAAAGCTCGCTTTCCGGCGTGGAGCGGGCATTAAAGCCGGATGAACTGCTGTGGTATCGCCGCACGTTTGAGCTCAGCGAGGCCTTTTATGGCAAAAAGGTCATTTTGCACTTTGGCGCGGTGGATTGGCAGTGCAAGGTGTGGGTGAACGGAAAGCTCGTCGGCACCCATACCGGCGGCTATTGCCCTTTTAGTTTTGAAATTACGGGCTATATCAACGCACATAACAATGAGCTTACCGTCTGCGTATATGACCCGACGGATGAAGGCTGGCAGCAGCGCGGCAAGCAGGTGCTCAAAACACATGGCTTCTGGTATACCGCCACCTCCGGAATCTGGCAGACGGTCTGGCTCGAAGCGGTGGATAGATGCTATATCCGCGAAGTAAAGGCCGTGCCGGATATCGACCGCGGGCTGTTTACGCTCAATACCAAGCTCTATTGCGACGAGGGCTATCAGCTAAAGCTCCGCGTTTTTGATGAGGGGAAGGAGATCATTGCCCGGGAAATCTCCACCAGCGAGGAAATTGAGCTGCCGGATGCAAAGCTTTGGAGCCCGGAATCCCCGTTTTTATACGATCTCCAATTGGAGCTTTCCACGCAGGGCGAATTGCGCGATACGGTGCGCAGCTATGTGGGCATGCGCAAGTGCAGCATCGGCCGCGATGAAAAGGGCTTGCCGCGCCTGCTGCTCAATAACAAGCCCTACTTCCAGCGCGGCCTGCTCGATCAGGGCTATTGGTGTGAGAGCCTGCTCACTCCGCCTACAGACGAGGCGATGGTTTATGATATCGAGGTTGCAAAGCGCCTGGGCTTTAATATGTTGCGCAAGCACATCAAGGTGGAGCCTGCGCGCTGGTATTATCACTGCGACCGGCTTGGGATGCTTGTCTGGCAGGATATGATCAGCGGCGGCGCCTATATCGGCGACTGGACGGCGGGCGTGCTGCCGAATATTGGGATCAAAGTGAAGGATGATGATTATAAGCGCTTCAGCCGCGGTGAAAAACAGGCGCGGGAGGATTACCGTCGCGAGCTGTTTGAGATGATCGACGCGCTGGAGGTTTTCCCCTCCATTTATTGCTGGGTGCCCTTTAACGAAGGCTGGGGCCAGTTTGACGCCAAGGAGATCGGCGAAGCGGTGAAAAAGCGCGATCCAAGCCGCATCGTCGATCACGCAAGCGGCTGGTACGACCAGGGCGGAGGAGAGCTCAACAGTATGCACAAATATATTCTGCCCGTCCGGCTGCCGAAGCTGGATGACCGCCCCTTTGCGCTGACGGAGTTCGGCGGCTACAGCCGGATCATCGACGGCCATGTGTGGGATCGCCAAAAATGCTTTGGCTACCGCATGTTTGCGAATGAGGAGAAGCTGACCAAGGCCTACCGCCGCCTGCTGGAGAAGCAGATTCTTCCCTTAATCCCCAAGGGATTAAGCGCTACGATCTATACGCAGGTCAGCGATGTGGAGAATGAGGTGAACGGCATGATGACCTATGATCGGGCGATTGTGAAGCTCGATGAGGATACCGTCCGCGCGCTCAATGAAAAGATGGCCTATTGACTAGCTGGATGATGGGGCCGGCGATTCCGGCTCCTGACTTGGCCTTTGGCAGCATGAGAGGCGGGTGCTTCTGGCCCTGCCGCGATCAGACGTCAGGAATTGGAGTGAACCCATTTGGCAGGCAGTGCAAATGCAAAGCTGAAACCGCTGTATCTTCTTCAGATTTTTCAGGAACAAACGGATGAGGAGCACCCGCTTTCCGCGCAGGAGCTTTGCGGGGAATTGGAAAAACGCGGCGTGGCTGCGCAGCGCAAATCGATCTATGGTGATATCGAGCTGCTCAAAAGCTTCGGCCTTGATATTCTGCACACCCGTGCGCCCAAATCCGGCTATTTTCTTGCCTCGCGTACCTTTGAAACGGCGGAGGTGCGGCTTCTGCTCGATGCGGTGCAGGCTGCGGCGTTTATTACACCCAAAAAAACGGCGCAGCTCGTCCAGAAGCTGGAAGGCCTTGTGAGCTGCGGGCAGGCTGCCCGGCTGGAGGGGCAGGTCTATATCGACCATCGCATTAAATGCTCCAATGAGGAAATTTATTATACGATTGAAATTCTGGATCAAGCCATTCAGGCCGGGCGGCAAGTCCGGTTCCAATATGCGCGGCGCGCGCTCTCCGGCCAGATGAAGGTAGAATTGCAGGAGAAGGAATTTTGCGTGAATCCCTATGCGCTGATCTGGTCCGGCGGGCATTATTATCTTGTGTGCAACAATCCCAAATATGATAACCTCATGCATGCGCGCCTTGATCGTATCCACCGGGCAGAAGCATTGGATACGCCTGCGCGGGATTTCCGAGAGGTGTCGGATTACACGGATTTTTTTGACGCTGCGGATTATGTGAATCAGCTTTTCCATATGTTTTCCGGAGAAACAGAAACGGTAGAGCTCTGCTGCGGGAGGGAGCTCATTGAAGAGATCCTGGATCGTTTTGGGGATACGGCTCTGTTGCGCACCGCAGGCGAGGGGAATTTTCTTGTAAAATTTGAGGCGAAGGTGAGCGAGGGGCTGATCTCCTGGTTGATGCAGTATGGCGATCGGGCGGTGGTGCGTTCGCCGCAGAAGCTCAAAGAGATGATTCTAGAGAAGGCCAAAGATATCTATCAAAATTATGCTTTGTGAAACAGTCGTTTATAATGCCCCCTTTGCGCAGCTTTATTGGCGGAAACGTCTATCTTCCGCCTCTTCCTTTGCAGAATAGAACATGGAAGCGCCTATCGGAAGAATTGCCGTTCTTCCGATAGGCGTTTGTATTACCTGTAATTATTCAGCGCCTTAACTGACTCCGCCCATATAATTCACAAAGCCCACCTTTTTGGTGCTTCCCGCTGTGTATAATACGACTGGTTTGCCCTCGACCACTTTCACACAGGTACAAGTTTCCCACGGATCGAGCGATCCTATAGCGTTTGTTTTATTTTTGGCGTCTGCCAGAGACCGGTAAACCGGCTCGCTTGTGGAGCCATTTGAATAGGTTTTGGGGTTCCAATAGGGGTTGGTGTTTCCTCCTGAATATTTCACAAATCCGGCCTTTTTGGTGGATCCAGCGTTGTAAACAACAATATATAAGCCGTTGTAGGAGCCGTAGACATTCGCAGTTTCATAGGGATCAATATATCCGATATAATCGCTGCCCTGTGCGTTGCAGGAGCTCCAGGTGCTGTAAACATATTCTTTTGTGGAGCCGTTTTGATAAATGTCGCTCCCGCCGGTGGAGGAGCCGCCGTAGTTATCCAGATCAATATACTGGCGAGGATCCTGTAGATTTTTGTTGTATGCCCATGTGCTGGAGCTCTCTATTTCCAGATGCAGATGCTTTCCTGTAACGTTGCCTGTGCTTCCCATTGTGCCGACCCGCTGACCGGCTGTGACCTTTTGCCCTTCTTTCACGAGCGGGGTGGAGGCCATATGGGCCATTAAAATGACCCATCCATCGTTGGTTGCAATCACGATGTAGTTGCCATAGCTATTATCCCACCTGCTGCGCTGAATTGTACCTGATGCAGGGGCGACCAGTGTATCATTGCTGCAATTATAGTCTTGCCCTGTGTGATATCCGGCGCTCCATGATGAACCAGGCTGTTTATAATAAGCGCCTGATGTATAGCCTTTGGCGATAAATGGCGAACGGTATTTTTTCGTACTTGCGGCCTGTGCTTGCATCATTTCTTCCTGAGGCTGTGCTTGTCCAACTGCGAAGGCTCCTATCGGAAGCAATTGGAGGCATACTAGGATCATGGCGATCAAGAAGGATAGCTGTTTGGTGACGATGTGTTTCTGTTTCATTTGTTTTTTCTCCTTTCGATTTGATTGGGATATTGGGTGTATTCGTTCATGGGAATCTCCCCTTTGCTTTATTTTCAATTAATATAGTAATATAACTATATACATATTTCAATATTATACATAAACAAAAAATATAATTTTATTTTGGCTATTACCACATATATTGAAGGAAAATACAATATCCATGATTGATTTTATTCGAGCCATAAGGCTCTCGCTTTACAGGTGCATGACAAACCGCCCCATCTCCGCTATAATAGAGACAAATAGAAGAAGGGGCGGTTACGAGTGAAAGATCAAATGATGCAGGCGGTCGTCTACCGGGAGAATGGCCTGTTTACATTGGAGCAGCGGCCAGTGCCTGAAATGCAGGAGGCGGGGGACGCAATCGTCCGCGTGACGCTCTCCTCCATTTGCTCGAGCGACCTGCATATCAAGCACGGCAGCGTGCCGCGCGCAAAGCCCGGCGTGATCGTGGGCCATGAGATGGTGGGCGTGGTGGAACAAGTGGGGGAGACGGTGCGCGGCTTCCGTCCAGGTGACCGCGTGGCGGTCAATGTGGAGACCTTTTGCGGGGAGTGCTATTTTTGCAGGCGCGGTTTTGTCAATAATTGTACACATGTGCACGGGGGCTGGGCGCTTGGTTGCCGGATAGACGGGGGCCAGCCGGAATATGTCCGCGTCCCCTTTGCAGAAAATGGGCTCAGCCATATTCCGGCGGGCGTCACGGATGAACAGGCGCTTTTTACCGGCGATATTTTGGCAACCGGGTATTGGGGCGCGCAGATCGGGGAAATTCAGGAGGGGGATACTGTGCTGGTGCTCGGCGCCGGGCCGACTGGCCTTTGCACCATGGCTTGTGCCCGGCTGCACCGCCCGGCCTGCATCATTGCTGCGGATCTTTCCGAGGAGCGGCTTGCCCTGGCGCGGCGCATGGGAATTGCGGATCAAACGGTTAACCCGATGCATGAGGACATCGTGGCCTTCACCCGTAGCCTGACGCAGGGGCGCGGGGCAGATGTGGTGATGGAGGCGGCAGGTGGGGAGAGCACGTTCCAAACCGCGTGGCAGGCAGCCAGGCCGAATGGGACGGTTTGTGTGATTGCACTCTACGAGCGGCCGCAGAGCCTGCCGCTTCCGGAGATGTATGGCAAAAACTTAACCTTTAAAACGGGCGGAGTGGATGCAAATGCCTGTGGGCGGATTTTGGAGCTCATCCAATCGGGGGCGCTTGACCTAACGCCTTTGCTCACGCACCGCTTTCCCTTGGAGCGCGCCATGGAGGCCTATGCGCTCTTTGAGGCGAAGGCAGAGGGGGTGCTTAAAATCGCGCTGGAGCCTCCGCAAATCCAGTAACGGCGGATGGGGCGGCCAGAACCGCTATGGATGCAAAAAAAATGCGGGCCACGCATTGTGGCCCGCTATTTTTTCGTGCAGGGGGCTGATACAGAATGCAGCCTTAGCTTTGTTTAGGCTGACTCTTCCGCCCGCTCCTGTGCCGGTTCCTCTCGTGCCGCTTCTTTCGCGCCCGGCAGCGGCGTCAGATCAAGCGTCACTTGGGAAAAACCGAGCGCTGTCAGCCCGTTTACACAATCCTGTGCTGCGGCCAACACGCTAGCCGCCTGATCCCGCCGTGCGGCGATGCGCGCGAGCCCACCGTGCAGGTAGAGGTAGCAGCCATCCAGCCGCAGGCCGCGCAGCAGCCGTTCTCCATCTTCAATGAGCTTGAGCTCCGCTTTTTCCAGCGGCGTGTCAAAGGGAAGGCGTTTGGCAAGGCAGGGGGAAAGCATAGCCCCCGGCGCAACGCCGAGTTCCCGCAGCAATGCGCGCGCCTGGGCGCGCGTAACGCCGCACTCTTTTAACGGGCTGCGTACGCCAAGCTCCCGCAGGGCACGGAGTTTATCTTCCTGCTCTGCTTCCCCAGCGTCCGCACAGGTGCCGTCGCAGATGCAGAAAATGCCACGGTTGACCGCGAAGGCGGAGAGCGCCTCATATTGTGTCCGCCTGCAATAAAAACATCGGCTGGGAGAGTTCGACGCAATGCGTGGATCCCGCAATAAATCCACCGGCAGGAGGTGGCTTTCCGCGCCAAACGCCTTTGCGCGCTCCTGTGCGGCTTGTGCCTCCTCCACAGGAGCGAGAGGGGAGCGGAAGGTGACGGCTAAAATACGCGCCTTCATATCCGCTGCGAGTTTGAGCAGCAGGGTGCTGCCATCGTCACCGGAATAGGCGATGCACATCCCGCCGCAGGTGAGTTCCTTCACTTTTGCCTCCAGGGCCTGTAACAGCTTGCTTTTCTCCTCTTTCATATGAACCAATCCTTTCCAGCACCAAGCAGTTTGAAAGCTCTATCTCTCAAACGGATAGCCGGTTCTTTCCGTGCGGGGGCGCCTGCCCCGCTATCTGCTCCATTATAGAATGGGGTATCGCAAAATCCTTGCGTTTGCGACAGCGCGTTTCTCTCCTTATTATATCAAAGTATAGGTATATGACAAGTCATTTTAGGCATGATGGAGAAAAGTGCAACATTTTTTCAAAATCGCTTGACCTTGACGCTGCGTGATGGAATATGCTTGTTTCAGCGGGCAACCAAACCCGCTCAATCAGGGGCTGGGGCGCATAGAAGCGGCTAGTCCCTCGGAAGGGGAATGATCGTGGATGAAACCGCTCACCGTTGGGGAAACCGCCCGTCTAACGGGCGTCAGTGTGCGCACACTGCATTATTATGATGAGATCGGCCTGCTGCGCACGAGCGGCACAAGCGAAGGGGGCTACCGCCTTTATGACGAAGCCTGCCTTGCGCGGCTACAGCAGATTCTCTTTTTTCGGGAGCTTGCATTCCCACTCGATGAGATCCGGCGGATTTTGGAAAGCCCTTCCTTTAACAGCCGCAAGGCGATGGAGCGCCATCGGGAGCTGCTCGCAATGAAGCGGGAGCGCCTCGAGCGCTTGATCGAGCTTGTGGATCATATTTTGAAAGGGGATATTACCATGGATTTTAAACCTTTTGACGCCTCTGAATTTTGCAGGGCGCAGGAGCGGTATGCCGAAGAGGCGAAGGAGCGCTGGGGCGATTCGCCCGCTTATGCGCAGAGCGCCAAAAAGACGGGCGCATACACCAGCGCAGATTGGGCAAGGATCCACGCGGAGATGCAGGCGGTCTACGGCGGCTTTGCCTCCTGCATGGAGGAGGGGCCCGCTTCGCCTCGCGCGCAGGCGCTGGTGGAGCAGTGGCAATCGCTGATTACACGTTATTTTTATGATTGCACGGATGAAATTCTCATCGGCCTTGGCGAGATGTATGTGGCGGATGAGCGGTTTACCCGCCAGATTGACCGCTATGCAGAGGGTCTGTCTATCTTCCTGCGGGACGCCATCCGGCTCTACTGCGGCAGGGCGGAAGGCTGAATAGAGCGCCTCTCGGCAAAGCGGCGCCTTAATATGGAATATTAGAATCATATAGCCCATGTAGTATGCTAAAATATACAAAACAAGCAGCCTACACCAGCTGTGTTTGCTAAATTTAACACATGATTGAAAGGCGGGAACGACGAATGCCGCAAAAGGTGATTTTAAGCGCGGATAGCACCTGCGATTTGAGTGCGGCGCTCATTGAGCGCTATCAGGTTCACATGTATCCGCTCCATATCCTGTTGGAGGGTCGGCAGTATGCGGATGGGGAGATCTCCCCAGATGCGTTGTATGAGGCCTGGTGGCAGCATAAGCAGCTGCCCAAAACGAGCGCAATCACGCCGGGGGAATATGTGGAATACTTCCGTCAGTGGGTGGAGGATGGCTACCAGGTGGTGCATATCAACCTGGGCTCCAACCTTTCCTCCGCCTATCAAAATTGCTGCATCGCTGCCGAAGAGCTGGGCAATGTTTACCCGGTTGATAGCTGCAACCTCTCCACCGGCATGGGCCTGCTCGTGATTGAGGCGGCTGAGCGCATCGCACAGGGGATGGATGGGCGGCAGATTCAGCAGGAGGTCAATGCCCTCCGCCCCTATGCCCATGCAAGCTTTGTGCTGGATACGCTGGAGTTTCTGCATGCGGGCGGCCGGTGCTCCTCCGTGGCGATGCTTGGCGCAAACCTGTTAAAGCTCAAGCCCTGCATTATGGTGGACCCGGCGCGCAACGGCGCGATGGGAGTGGGCAAAAAATACCGTGGTACGCTCGATAAGGCCCTTGTGCAATATGCCACCGATCAGCTCGCTGGCAGAAAGGATTTAAAGCTCGACCGCGTTTTCATCACGCATTCGGGCATGTCGCCTGAGCGCATCGAGATGGTGAAGAAAACCGTGGAGCAGCTTGCAGGTTTTCAGGAGATTTTTGTCACCCGCGCAGGCTGCACCATCTCCGCCCACTGTGGGCCGAATACGCTGGGCGTTTTGTTCATGACCAATCCGGAGGGATGAGCCGCGTGTTAAGCCTGGGAAAAGGTGTTATTTAAAACGGAAATCTTGTCATTTTGTTCCGGAAAAGGGCACTGAAAAGCAAACGGAACAAGGCCTGACGGGCATGAAAAAGAAAATGCCATTTTTATGTATGCCGGAAGAAATTTTACTGTTTCTTCCGGCTGTTTGTTTTTTATCTAAATTGGGATAAAATTACAATATTTGATTATTTTTGACGTATAAAAACAGGGAATAATTCTAATAAATACTTAACAATAAACATTTTATTAAATATCATTGGTGAAGTGCAACATTTTGGATTTTTTTACGTTATATAGAGTGTAAGGGTTTATAGGACAGGCCATCAAAATCATAGAAAGTGGATGCTGTTGCCTTTGCCTTATCGATAGGAGGCGTTCTCTGGGATGAATCAGCGTAGGGAAGAAAATGATCAGATTATCTGCTCCGCCTTGCGGCGCTATGCGCAGGAAGAGAGTAGCGGCTTGCCCAGCGCAGAGGAGCTTTCCGGCGTTACCTTTACCAAAGCGTATGAAAAGCGCAAAAGGCAAATCCTCCGTGCCAAGGGCCGCCCAGCCGGCGTGAAGGTGTTGCACGGCAAGCGCAGCAGGCATGTGCTCCGCATTGGCGTTGTTGCAGCGCTGCTCGCAGTGGTGGCCATGACCAGCGTGTTCTCCAACCTGAATTCCAAGCAGGATTTTGCCGGGTTTGAGATTGATATGGATAACTACCTTGGCGTGATCGCTGCGCCCACCACGCCGGATGGATTTCTGGTGGAAAATACAAACCCATATCTGGAGCAGCCGGATGGCACCTATCTGCTTCCGGAGCGATACGCGCCCACCTATATTCCGGCGGATTACGCATTGGAAACCCATCAGAGTGATGGTGACGAATATTACTGCTATCGCAAGGATGACGGCTTCCTTTTCTGGCCAGGCAGCTATATCACCTTCAGCCAACGCTATCCGGGCGGTACCACGATTTTTTACTTGGAAAATGAGACGCTGGAGGAGATTGAGGTGGAGGGCCTCGGCAAATGCCTTTACATCAAGATTAAGAACCAGGAGAACCGCGCGGGTCTGATGTGGATGAAGGGCCCTTATAGATTCCACGTTTTTGTGGACAATTTGCCCAAAGAAGAGCTCATAAAAATAGCACAATCGACGAAATTGCAGCAAAACTAAAATTTTTTGTCAATCAAGTGCAACATTTTCGATTTTTTTCGTTATATAGAGTGAGGGGGTTTTTTAAAAAGCACCCCTCTATCACAAAAAACGGAGGAAGTTTGAAGATGAAAACACATGGAAAATCCGTAAAACGGTGGCTGTCCATCCTGCTGTGCTGCATGCTGCTGCTCCTGCCCTTGGGCATGACGGCTGGCGCGGTGCAGGAGGAAGGGCCGGAATATCAGGAAGACCTGAGCCGTTCTATGTATATAACAACTCCAAAGTATGGCTTTGACAGGACCGGAACAAAGCAGATTAAACTGTATTTCGAGACGAAGGGTGCCACCAATACCGTGACCAACATCAAGATCTGGGTGGAGCTTCGCCGCTGCCCGATTGGGGGCGGGGCCAACGATTGGTATGTGTATGCCAATGAGGATACCAACAGCAACCTGCAAGGCTCTGGCTGCCCGTTGAACTATAGCTACACAACCCCATCTTTGCCGGACGGCTACTATGAGGCCACCTATACGGTGCGCGCTTATAAGCTGCTGGTTTATCAAACCTATACTTACACGACCCCAATGGTTTCTATCTACTAAACGTTTCCCTTCTTTTTTTGTTATACCTCCGATCCTCTGAAGGCGGCTGGGTTTTACACTCCTCTCCCAGCCTGTCGTGCCGGCGGGAGCGTAACGGCGGAAAAGCGTTCTGGGCGTTTTTCCGGCTCCCGCTGGCTCCAAAGAGGATCGGATGTATATAAAGTCCCGCTTTTGGATAGCTCATATCTACACCTCTTTTCGTTGGCGGGGCGGTTGAGTAACGGCTGCCGCCCCGCATCCCCTTTTCCCTCTTGTGAGCATGCAGTATTTTTGCTGCATGCTCATTGTCTTTTTGGGAGGATTGTGCTAAGATACAGGCAGAGGACCAATCTTTTTTGTCTGGATTGGCGATTATCATGGAAGGGGAAGCGAAAAATGGCATTCATCAGTAAAGTGTTATCCCTAATCATAGCGGCGGTCACGGCCCTGTGCGGGTTTTTGTTCCCGCCAAATGTGGAGGTGCCCCAGGTGGCGGAAGGCCAGGTGCGCATCCTATCCTTTAACGTCCGCTATGGCGGGGATGGCCTGCGCTCCGAGAAGAGCCGCGCGCCGCTGGTCATCCAAACCCTGCGGGATGCGAAGCCCGATTCCTTCGGCCTACAGGAAGCGCTGAAGGATTGGATGGAGGATCTCACCGAAGGCCTGCCGGAATACGGCTGGGTTGGCGTGGGCCGCGATGATGGGCAGGAAGCGGGCGAGTTTAACCCTGTTTTTTACCGCAAGGATAAATATGACCTGGTCGATTCCGGCACCTTCTGGCTCTCTGAAACGCCGGAGCTCCCGTCCCTTGGCTGGAATGGCGGCTGCAACCGCCTGTGCACCTGGGTGATCCTGCGAGAAAAAGCTACAGGCTTCACCTATGCGCATGTGAACACGCATCTTGATAATGCCAGCGAGGAAGCGCGCGTAAACGGCGCGAAACTGGTGCGCGAAAAGATCCTTTCTTTTGATATGCCTGTGGTTTGCACGGGCGATTTCAATGTGAATGAGGGTAGCACGGTTTATAACCTAATGAATGACGGCTTCATTGGAGATAGCAAATATCTCGCGCCGGATACGATGGCGAGCGGTACCTACCACGATTATTTCCCAATCTTTATGAGCAAAAAAAGCCCGATTGATTATATTTTTGTCACCAAAGCCACGGTCGCCCCGCAGGTTTACCGTGTGCTGAATCATCGCGTCAATGGCCGATTCGCGTCGGATCACTATGCGATCTATGCGGATGTGGTAATGAAATAAAGCCTAATCACACAACCGAGGGGAAGAAAGGATGGTAAACAGTCATGCAGGCATTGTTGAAACTCGTGATGAATAAGGTTGTCGCCCTGATCCTGTCCTTTGGCGCGCTGCTGTCTATTATGACGGGTGGGCTTGTCAAAATTCCGGATGGCGTCCTTCCAGAGATTCCGGATGATCCGCCTGCGGCGCAGGTGGAGATTTTCCCCGGCGCTATGCGTGTTGCAAGCTTCAATGTGCAAACAGCGGGGGAGGGTGAAAATTTCTTTCTCTTCCGCATCCGCGCGGTTTCCGAAACAATCAAAAAATATGCGCCCGATTCCATCGGCTTGCAGGAGGCGCACCCTGGCTGGCTGCTTGCTCTTCAGGCGGAGCTGCCTGCTTATGCCTATGTGGGCATTGGCCGGGATGGTTATGTGTTCGATGAATTCACACCGATTTTCTATCTGAAAGAGAAGTATGATCTCGTTGATTCCGGCAGCTTTTGGCTCTCCGAAACACCGCAGAAGCCTTCCAAGGGCTGGGATGCACAGCTGAACCGCATATGCACTTGGGCGGTGCTCCGCAATAAGGAGACGGGGGAGAGCTACGCGCATTTCAACACGCACCTCGATCACGTCGGCGCACAGGCGCGCTTAAACAGCGTGCAAATCATTTTGGATAAGATCGCAGAGCTGAACCTGCCCACGGTTTGCACAGGGGATTTTAATGTGTCGGAGGGTTCCGAGGTTTACCGCGGGATGACCGCCGCGTTGGGCGATAGCAAATACCTTGCGCCGGATACCATGAGCATGGGCACCTTCAACGGTTTTGATATGGAAGGGCTCGCGGGCAAAAGCCCGATTGATTTCCTCTTTGTTACGAAGGATACTATCACGCCAAAAGTCTACCGTGTGGTAACCGACCTGGTGGATGGCCGTATTCCTTCCGACCACTGCATGATTTACACGGATCTAACGCTCCACTAAACAGGCGTCAAACCCAAAATACGCCGTGGGATACCTTTCGTATCCTGCGGCGTATTTTTTTAAAGGCGGCTGCAAGGAAGCTTTGTGGATATTAGGGCTGTCTTTTTTCAAAACCCAAGCGGCAGAAAAAATTGATTTTTGATAATATTGACAAATTGTAACAATGACTCTATAATAAGAATTGAGAAAAGAACATTTGTTCTATTTATTGCCGGAACAAATATCCATAAGAATGGGAAAAATAGAGAAAGGCTTGATATCATGAAGCAAAATGGCGGGCGGCCCACCGCTTGCTCACAAAATAGCTGGGATCTTTTCGCCTATCAGAGCTGGGTCGAGCAGGCGTTTCTCTCCCCGGAGGAAGAGCACCATCGGCAAGCGGTTTGCAAGCTGGCACGGGCGCTGGAGCGGATTATTCAAGAGGAGCTGAGCCCCTCGCAGCGGCAGCTTCTGGAGCGCTGTTGGTTGGAGGGGGAAAAGCCCGCCCAGGTCGCGCGGGAAACGGGGTTAAACCGCTCCACTGTTTCCCGCACGCTGCGCCGCGCGCAGGAGGTGATTAACAGCCGCATTCAATATGCCGTCTTGGCCCTGGAGTGGGAAAAGGCGGAGCCCAATTCGTTTCAGGTGGTTTCGCAGGCCTCGCAGGTGCTCGCCGCGGCCAAGCATGAGGGGCATACGATCGGCGAGCGAATTCGAAGGCTCCGCACGCGCCACGCGCTCACAAAAAAACAGCTTGCCGCCGCCCTGTCTTGCGATGAGGCGGCGGTAAGCCGATGGGAGCGCGATGTGGAATTGCCCGACACGATCGCTTTGATGCGCATAGCGCGGCTGTTTTCCATCCGCGCGGATGATCTGCTGTTTGGGGAGGAGGAGAGAGCTGATGGCGAGCAAAGGGAAGATGTTATTTCTCCGGGCCGCCCTTGTAGATATGCTCTACCCGAACGGAATGATCCGCATCCTTCAGCGTAATCCGCGTGCCGCCATAGGCGACCGCGTCGTTCCATGGTTTGGGGCTGGGGCCTGTTTTGACCCCGTAGGTCATGCGAATGCCTTCATATACAACGGAGGCGTCATTTGCGTGGTCGTGGCCGAAAAATATGTTCTTGGTGCTGCCAAGCTCCTTCATCGCGTCGAAGAGCCCGGAGTTAAGCGGCGGGCAGGCAATGCCTTCACGAATCGCGCCAAAGCCAAGGTGTTCGGGCACCTCGCCCAGGCCGTTTTCATCAAGATAGGGTAAGAGCGCCTCCTTCATCTCCGGCAGTGCAATGTGGAAGAAGGCCATGGATTCCACCACCTTGCCGCCGGCGGGGTCAAAGCTGCCGTATTGCTGTGCGCTCACGCTGCGGATGGCCCATTTATACCATTCGATCTGATCGTAGTGAATATAGGCGTAGGCGGAGGTTTCTTCCCCGGAGCCGTCGCCGTAGGTATCATGATTGCCGGAATCCATCAGGATCAGGGATTGAATGACTTTGCCGTTTTCCGTCACATTGATGATATAGTTGCCTTCGCCTGTGAGATTGCTCGGCCCAGGCTGATAGAGGCAGTGCTCCGCCTTCATAAATTGCTCGCCCTGCCATTTGAGATCTGCTTTGCCCTCACCGTCGTGGTTGCCGAAAACAGGCGCCCACGGCACGCCGAGGCTTTCCATGCAGTCGATCACATCGTCGATCAGCCAGTCGGTAAACAGGGCGGATACGTTATCGCCCGTCAGCACCACTAGGTCGGGCTTTTCCTCCGTGACAAGCTCTTTTGTCAATTCCAGCGCTTTTTTGTTATCGCCCGGCAGCATATAGAGCTGCGTGTCGGTGATCTGCAAAATTTTAAAATCCTTGCCCGGCTGCTTTTCGATTGTGCGGATCCACTTCTGCCCGCCGTAGGTATCATAGGGCGACCAAGTATCCGCCACCGTTTTTCCGTGGCGCGGCATTAGGATGATCCCCGCGGCCACCGCCAGCACAACGACGATGGCGGCAATGATAATCACAGCTTTTTTTCCTTTCGACATTACATAAAACCTTCTTTCCCCGCTTATGATACTAAAATGAGTATTCTTTATCTTAACGTATTTGGTGCGATTTGACAAGGACAAAGCGTTTTAAGCTCGTTTGCCGCATTCCCTCTATGGGACGCTTGCAAGCGGGAATGGCGCAGTGTATACTATATTCAGCTGATTAAATGGAGGAACGATGATGCCCTCTCTCACATGCAAGCGGATTTTTCTCATTGTATTAGATAGCTTTGGTATTGGCGAACTGCCGGATGCCGCGGCCTATGGCGACGCGGGCAGCAACACGCTGGCGAGCATTTCCCACTCGCCGGCCTTCCGGGCGGATACGTTGCAAAGGCTGGGGCTTTTCAACATCGAGGGTGTGGATTGCCGGGAGGGTGTGAATGCGCCGCTTGCCGCCTACGGCCGCTGCGTTGAGCGCTCAAAGGGCAAGGATACGACAACCGGGCACTGGGAGATCGCGGGCCTGGTTTCCGATCATCCTTTGCCGACGTATCCGGATGGCTTCCCGGCAGAGGTGCTCGACGCTTTCACACAGGCCACTGGGCGCGGCGTGCTCTGCAACCGCCCCTATTCCGGCACGCAGGTCATCCTGGATTATGGCCGGGCGCATTTGGAGACCGGCAAGCTGATCGTCTATACCTCCGCGGACAGTGTTTTTCAAATCGCGGCGCATGAATCGCTTATCCCGCCGGAGGAGCTCTATGAAATCTGCCGCAAGGCGCGCGCAGTGCTCACGGGCAAACATGCGGTGGGCCGCGTGATCGCCCGACCTTTTACCGGCGTGTATCCTCACTTCACGCGCACGGCAAACCGGCACGATTTTTCCCTGGAGCCTCCGGGCGTTACAATGCTCGACCTGCTGCGGGAGCAGGGCCGGGGAACGGTCGCCGTGGGGAAAATCAGCGATATTTTTGCTGGGCGCGGCGTCTCCCGCGCGATCCCAACCAAAGGAAATGCGGATGGCATGGCGCAGACAAGGCGGCTGGAAAACGAGGATTTTCGCGGCCTCTGCTTTGTCAATCTTGTTGATTTTGATATGTTGTATGGCCACCGCAACGATGTGGCCGGCTACGCCGCCGCCATTGCCGCCTTTGACGGCTGGCTGGCTGGTTTTCTGCCACATTTGGGGGCGGATGATGTGCTTATGATCACCGCCGATCACGGCTGCGATCCCGCAACGCCGAGCACCGACCATTCGAGAGAATATATCCCGCTGCTCGTCTATGGAGAAAAAATTGCCCCTGTGCCGCTGGGCACGCGGAAGAGTTTTGCGGATATTGGCAAAACGGTTCTGGAGCTTTTGGGCGCGGACGGCCCGCTTGCGGGCGAGAGCTTTGCAGGAATGCTCCGAAAAGTGTGATAACCTCCATGGGATTCCAACCGGATTGAAAGGACGGACCCTTTTATGACAGATTCAGAGCTCGTCTCCCTTGCGCGGGCGGCTATGGCGCGCGCTTACGCGCCCTATTCCGGCTTTCAGGTTGGCGCGGCGCTGCTGGCAGAGAGCGGAGCGGTCTATCTCGGATGCAATATTGAAAATTCCTCCTATTCACCCACCATTTGCGCGGAGCGCACGGCGTTTGCAAAGGCTGTCAGCGAGGGGGAGCGGGCGTTTATAGCCATCGCGGTCGTCGGCGGGAAGGAGGGCACGTGTTCCGGCTTTTGCCCGCCCTGCGGCGTGTGCCGCCAGGTCATGCGGGAATTCTGTTTCGACGATTTCCGCATCCTGCTCGGCGGGGCGGACGGAGCAATCCGGGCGTTCACGCTCGCCCAGCTCCTACCGGAAAGCTTCTCGCTGTAAAGGAAGCACCGGTTCAATCAGCGGTTACAAAAAAGGGGGGATTTACATGAAAACGAAGGATTACAGGTTGATCGAGGCCTATATGCTTTCCTGCATGCGGGACAGCGCCCATGACAGGGAGCATATCTACCGGGTGCTGTATGCGGCGCTGGATATCGCCTCATTTGAGGAGCCGGTGGATTCCGATGTGCTGATCGCCGCCTGCCTGCTGCACGATATCGGGCGCAGGGAGCAGTTTGAAAATCCGGCCCTATGCCATGCGGCCGTGGGGGCGGAAAAGGCGTTGGCCTTTCTTGTTCAAAATGGATTTCCGCCCGCTTTTGCGGAGAAGGTTGCTTCCTGTATTGAAAGGCATCGGTTTCGGTCCGACCGCCCGCCGGTCACCCCGGAGGAAAAGATTCTTTTTGACGCCGACAAGCTCGATGTGACAGGTGCAATCGGGCTTGCCCGCACGATATGTTATAAAGGCCAGGCTGGGGAACCCTTGTATTCCTTGACGGAGGAGGGGGAAGTATCCGATGGCTTCAACGATACGCAGCCCTCTTTTTTTCAAGAATACAAGCGGAAACTAGAAGGCCTGTACGATCGGTTTTATACGCGCAGAGGGGCGGAGCTCGCGTTGCAGCGGCGGCAGGCGGCGGTTTCCTTTTATGAGAATTTGCGCAGGGAAATGAGCGAGGCCTATCAAATGGGCGGCAGTCTGCTGGCGGAACGGCTCGAATAGGCTTTTCAATGGGCATAGATGATTCAATGTGAAGAAAGGAAATACATAATTATGCGCATCATTCATGCAAAGATTTACCCTATCTCCGGCCCGGTCGTCGAGGACGGGTTCGTCGATACCCTAAAAGGTAAAATCGTCGCAGCGGGCCCGATGGAGGAGCTCCCAAAGCTTTCGGTAGGCGAGGTGATCGACGCGCGAGGCGCCCGGCTTTTGCCAGGATTTATCGATTCGCACACGCACATTGGCATCTGCGAGGATTCTCTCGGCTTTGAAGGCGATGATATTAACGAGCAGACCGATCCCTGCACCCCGCAGCTGCGCGCGCTCGATGCGGTCAATCCCCTCGATTATTGTTTTGAAGAGGCCGTGCGCGCGGGCGTGACGAGCGTTGTCACCGGCCCGGGGAGCGCCAATCCCATCGGCGGGCAGCTCATTGCAATGAAAACCTACGGCCGGTTCATCGATGATATGGTCATCAAAGCGCCTGTTGCCATGAAATTTGCACTCGGTGAAAACCCCAAGTCCGTCTATCATGAAAAGAACGAAACACCCACCACGCGCATGGCGACCGCCGCGCTTATCCGCGAGCAGCTCGCCAAAACACGGGAATATATTGAAAAAAAGAAGCGTGCGCAGGAGGAAGGGGAGCTGTGCGAATTCGACGCCAAGCTCGAAGCGTTGGAACCGCTGTTTACAAAGGGGCTTCCCATTCATATTCACGCGCACCGCGCGGACGATATTTGTACCGCCATGCGCATTGCGGAAGAATTCAGCCTGAATTACGCGGTTGTTCACTGCACGCAGGGGCACAAAATTGCGGATGCGCTTGCCAAGCGCCATGTGGCTGCCATGAGCGGGCCGCTGATCTCTGAGCGCTGCAAGCCGGAGCTGCACGAGCTCACCCCGGCCACGCCCGGCATTTTGCAAAAGGCAGGCGTGCGCATTTCGATCATCACGGATCATCCAGTGATCCCAATCCAATATTTGCCGATATGCGCAGGGCTTGCCGTGCGGGAGGGCTTGCCCTATGAGGCGGCTCTGCGGGCCATCACGCTCACGCCGGCTGAGATCTGTGGCATTTCTAGCCGCGTGGGCTCGATTGAGCCCGGTAAGGATGCGGATTTCTCTCTGTTTCCCTGCGATCCCTTAACCATTGCCGCAAAACCGGCGCTGGTGGTAGGCGGCGGCGAGATTTTATATCAGGCATGAAAGAGGAGGCGCCCCGGCAGGATTTGTTTGAAAAGATAGGCCTTGCCCCTTTGGAAGGGGTGGGTATGGCTGTTAGAAAGGAATGGGTTATTTTGATGCGGGAAATGGATGTTTCAGAGGTTACAAATGCGGTGCGTGAACTGTGCGTCGCGGCGAATAAACGGCTGCCGGAAGATTTAACACAGTGCATCTCCTCCTGCGCCGGTTGTGAGGAGCAGGCGCTCCCCCAAGGCATTATGCAGGATCTGCTCGATAATCTTGACGCTGCGCGGGAGCTGGATATCCCCGTCTGTCAAGATACCGGCATGGCGGTTGTGTTTGCGGAGGTCGGCCAGGAGGTGCATTTCACGGGCGGCGATTTTGAGGCCGCTGTTCAGGAGGGCGTGCGCCGGGGCTATACGGAAGGGCTGCTGCGCTGCTCTGTGGTGGGCGACCCACTGGAGCGCATCAACACGGGCGATAATACGCCCGCCGTGCTGCACACGCGCATCGTACCGGGTGAAAAAGTAACGCTGACCGTCGCGCCCAAGGGCTTTGGCAGTGAAAACATGAGCCGCCTGCAAATGTTGACCCCAGCCGCCGGACGGGCAGGCGTTGTAGATTTTGTTGTTGACACAGTACGAATGGCGGGCGGCAACCCCTGCCCGCCGATGGTGGTCGGCGTCGGGATCGGCGGCGATTTTGAGGGCTGCGCCCTGCTGGCGAAACAGGCGCTTTGCCGCCCGGTTTCCCAGCGGAACCCAAAGCCGTTTTACGCGCAATTGGAGGAGGAGCTGCTCGAACGCATCAACCGGCTGAACATCGGCCCGCAGGGCTTTGGCGGCAAAACGACGGCTTTCGCTGTGAATGTGGAGGCTGGGGCGACCCACATTGCAGGCTTGCCGGTTGCGGTCAATATTGGCTGCCATGTTACAAGACATCTCAAAAAAATTTTGTAAACCCTTTGCTATTCTGTGCATATGTGCTATAATGAGAGCAAGAGGAGGGCATTCTTATTCGTAGGTCCCTTTGATGCGGCGGAATACCGCTTCGCTTCAGGGATTCAATATAGAAGAAGGGGATGTCGTTATGAAAATAACCATTACCGGACGCAAATGCACGCCAAGAGAATCCTTCAAAACACATGCGGAAAAGAAGCTTGCAAAGATCGAGCGCTTTTTCGGTGAGGAGGCGGAGGCCAAAATCACCGCTACCGTGGAGAAATCCGCCAAGATTGTGGAGATCACCGTCGCGCACGGCGGCATGATTTTCCGTGCGGAAGAGCGGGCGGAGGATATGGAGGATGCGCTGGACGGCTGCGTTGATTCTCTGGTACGACAGATCCGTAAAAACAAAACCCGGGTGGAAAAGAGGCTGCGTTCCGGAGCGTTTGATGCGTATACGGATATGGAGCCGGTTTCAGAGGAGCTGGATTTCGATGTGGTACGCACAAAAAAGATTCCTCTGAACAAGCCGCAGGATGTGGATGAGGCAATTTTGCAGATGAATCTGCTGGGTCATCAATTCTATGTGTTCCTCAATGCGGTGACTAACCAGATTAATGTCGTCTACCGCCGCAAAGACGGCGGCTATGGTTTGATTGAGCCGGATACCCTATAAATGCAGGGTAGCTGGCAGGAGTTTCCCGAAAGTTTTGATTGCGCATTGGGCGCAATCCGTATAAAATAAGCAGAAGAGGCGGCAGGGCTTGCCCTGGCGCCTCTTTTGTTGGAGTAGATGCCCGCCATTCGGGTATAGCATGAGAATTAGTATTGGCAAAAAGGATGGTTATCATTTTATGCAAAGCAACGAGCTGAAAATCCGCTGTGTAGTGCCGTGCCTTCTAGGTTTGGAAAGCCTTATTGCACAGGAACTGCGCGATATGGGCGCAATTGATGTGGCGGCAGAGAATGGGCGCGTGCTCTTTTCCGGAGATGCGAATCTTCTTGCGCGTGCCAATATCAATTGCCGATTTGCCGAGCGCATTCAAATCTTGATTGGTTCCTTTCCCGCCAGAACCTTTGACGAGCTGTTTGAGGGGACAAAAGCGCTTCCTTGGGAAGCGTGGATCGGCAGGGAGGATGCCTTCCCCGTGAAAGGGTATTCCATCAACTCAGCGCTTTTCAGCGTGAGTGATTGCCAGGCGATCATCAAGAAAGCGGTGGTAGAGCGGCTCAAAAGTGTTTATCATATTCCGTGGTTTGAAGAGACGGGGCCTATCCATCAAATCCAATTTTCTATCATGAAGGATGAAGCAAGCCTCCTGCTGGATACCTCCGGCGCGGGGCTTCATAAGCGCGGCTACCGCCTACAGGCCAATTATGCGCCTTTGAAGGAAACGCTCTCCGCCTCTCTTTGCAGCCTTGCCCGCTTGCGGGATTATCATACGCTCTATGACCCGATGTGCGGCTCAGGCACGATTTTAATTGAGGGGGCAATGATGGCTCAAAATATTGCGCCCGGCGTCAACCGTAATTTTGCTGCCGAACGGTGGGATGCCCTGCCCCAAAGCGCATGGGCACAGGAGCGCGAGCGTGCGCGCGACTTGGTCAAGCGGGATGTGCATTTTCAGGCCTATGGCTCTGATATCGATGCGGATGCCCTCGAGCTTGCGAAGGCCAACGCTCTGCGCGCAGGCGTTCAGGCAAATATTGCATGGAAACAGGCAGATTTGCGAGATTTCGCCCCCGAAACAGAAAAGGGCACGCTCATTTGCAATCCTCCCTATGGCGAGCGAATGCTCGATATTCAGCAGGCCAATGAATTATATAGAATTATGGGGAAAAAGTTTGACAAAAAACGCGGATGGAGTTATTATATTATTAGCCCATCTGAACAATTTGAATCTTTGTTCGGCAGAAGAGCTGATAAAAGGCGGAAGTTATATAATGGTATGATCAAATGCCAGCTTTATATGTATTTCAAGTAAACGATCTACTGCACCCTGATGTGCGGACGTCCGGCCCAATTCTTTGTATCGAATAGGCGCGGTAAGAAGGAAACTTTTTGTTTCAACGGTTTTGTAGGAAAGGGAACAAAAAATTTTCGTGGGAGAGGCAATGCGCCTGATTTCACAGGGCGCCTGCTGCGATGGGCGCAGTTTCGTTTACTTGCCAGTCAATATATTTTCATCAGGAGGGTATCATTGCATGAAGCATGTGTTCATTATCAACCCGCGCGCAGGCAAGGGGAAGGCGTTGGAGCTAATCCGGCCCCAGATTGAAGCGTACATAAACGAGCATAACCTGGATGCAGAAATCCATGTGCCGGATTCCCCCCATGCCGCGCAGGACTTTATTCGGGCGGAGGCGTCGAAGGGCCAGCCGGTTCGCTTTTATGCCTGCGGCGGCGACGGAACGCTATTTGAGGCGGTCAACGGCGCATTTGGCCACCCCAATGCGGAAGTAGCGGTGCTGCCCCTTGGATCGGGGAATGATTTTATCCGGCTTTTTGGCACACAGGAGCAGTTTTTGAATATTGACGCACAGGTCAATGGCACCGCCCTTGAGCTGGATTGCATCAAGTGCGGCGATAAGATTGCCATCAACCAGTGCTCCATGGGCGTTGATGCCGAGGTTTGCGCAAAGCAGGCAGCCTTCAAGAAACTCCCGTTTATGAAGGGCGATATGGCTTATACGGCTGCGGCGGTTTATTGCGTTTTCCGTAAGCTTAATAATGAGTTTACCGTTTCCATCGACGGCGGTGAGCCAAAAAAGATGACGCTACTGTTTTGCGTGGGCGCGAACTCCCGCTGGTATGGCGGCGGCTATAAAGCGGCCCCGCTCGCAGTGCCGGATGACGGCGTGCTCGATTTTATTGTAGTGGAGAAGAAAAATGGTAGGCTCAAGCTGCTGACGCTCCTGCCGAAGTATAAAAAAGGTATGCATCTGGGCTGGGATATCACCCATTTCAGCCGCGGCAAAAAGATGACGATTCACAGCGACACCCCGGCGGCCGTCAATATTGATGGCGAGTGCGAGTATGTAACGGATCGCACCTTTGAAATCGTCGAGAAGGGAATGCGTTTCGTTATTCCCACCACGTCTTCTTATATCAAAGACCGTGAGAGCGGCAAGATTAGCCAAAAGCAATGAGCAAAGCAGGGGGCAGTTTTGCGTTCGCCGTTCTTGCCAGGGGAAATAGAAAAATAATGTGGGGTTCCAATTGGTAGATGACGCAAGCTGTTCATACGGGCGAACGTGGCTTGCCTGCGCCCCATGCGGTGTGGCTACGGCAAGCATTGCTTTGTTACTCACTTCGTTTGTAATAAACGGGAGTGTTGCAAAATATTTCATTTTGCAACACTCCCGTTATTTCTGCGTAGATTCAAATGATGCAACGCGCTCTTTCGCATTATGCCAGCGCCTGCGCTAAATCCTCCAGCAAGTCGTCAATATGCTCCGTGCCGATAGAGAGCCGTACCGTGCCCGGATAGATTCCGCATTCCTCCAATTCTTCCTTGTTGAGTTGGGAATGCGTCGTGCTTGCGGGATGAATGACGAGAGATTTCAAATCTGCCACATTTGCCAGCAGGGAGAAGATGTTGAGCCGGTCGATGAACGCTTTTGCCGCCGCCTCGCCGCCCTCCATTTCAAAAGTGAAAATCGAGCCGCCGCCGCGTGAGAAATAGCGCTCATAGAGGGCGTGCGTCGGGCTACCCGGCAGGGAGGGGTGATTGACGCGCTTCACCTTCGGGTGGTTTGAAAGATATGCCGCCACTTTGAGCGCATTTTCCACATGGCGCTCTACGCGCAGGGAGAGCGTTTCGAGCCCTTGCAAAAAGAGGAACGCATGCCAGGGGCTGAGCGTTGCGCCTGTGTCGCGCAGCAATACGGCGCGAATACGCGTCACATAAGCCGCAGCCCCAGCCGCTTGTGTAAAAACAGCGCCGTGGTAGCTAGGGTCCGGCTCGGTCAGGCAGGGAAATTTTCCGGAGACGGCCCAGTCGAATTTGCCGCCGTCCACAATCACGCCGCCGATAGCCGCACCGTGCCCGCCAATGAATTTCGTTGCCGAATGCACGACAATATCCGCGCCATATTCGATTGGCCGAAGGAGGTATGGGGTGGCAAAGGTGTTATCCACAATCAGGGGAATGCCGTTTGTATGCGCGATCTGTGCAATGCGTTCTATATCCGCCACATTGGAATTTGGGTTGCCCAGTGATTCCACAAAAAAGGCTTTTGTGTTTGGGCGGATGGCGGCTGCGAAGGCCTCCGGGCTGTCGCCGTCCACAAAGGTGGTTTCAATCCCGCTTTCGGTCAGCGTATGGGCAAAGAGGTTGTAGGTGCCGCCATAAACGGATTGCGACGATACAATATGGTCGCCTGCGTGCGCAATATTTTGTACCGCATAGGTGATTGCCGCCGCGCCGGATGCAGTGGCCAGCGCCGCAACGCCTCCTTCCAACGCCGCCATGCGCCGCTCAAAGATATCAAGCGTCGGATTGGTCAGCCGGCTGTAGATATTGCCGGGCTCCGCCAGCGCAAACCGTGCCTCTGCCTGTGCGGTGTTTTCAAATACATAGGCTGCCGTTTGATAGACTGGCACGCAGCGCGCGCCGGTAGCGGGGTCGGGCGACTCTTGACCTGCGTGGAGCTGCAAGGTTTCAAAGCGATAATTTTTTTGTTCAGACATTCAATCCATTCCCTTCCGTCACTTTTTCAGGATGTTTGGCTGTGCTTCGTTCAGCGGCGACACATTCGTTCTCGAAAAACAAAGCGGCATGTCTGAGTATGTTTCATTTGTTTCTCATAACCTCCATTTCGCCGAAGGCGACTAAAACAGGAATAAAAATGGCGATTCCGTAAAGCGTAAATTGGCTCTTTCAAATCAAAAAGCCAATTTTTCGCAGCGTGAAAGCTCCTTTCACGTTAGTCGCTCCCGAAATAGATTTATTCATGCAATTCCTATATAATTACTATGAATATAATGGTATCATAGCGCAGGCAAGCGGCTTTGTCAAGAGAAAACGCAAAATTGATGAGGAAAGTGGAAAAACTTTGCCGATCAATCGATTGAAGGACCGCACGGGAGAGAGCCTCTGCTGCTCTTCGAAACCAATCGGCCGGAAGTTTTGGTTTCCCGATCCGTCCATAGGCATCGGCCATAGATTTGAATAATTTGTTTCCCGTCTGTTCCCGCCGTGTAAACTTTCTCCCCAAGCCCGTTTTACCATTGACGCGTCGCAGCTTTTTCCATAGAATGAAACCAAAGCCTGTCGCATTTTGGCGTGGGCATATTGAGAAAGGGAGGCGGCTGGAATGGGCTGTCTGGGAAATATTCTTTGGTTTCTGTTCGGCGGGCTGTGGACCGGTCTCAGCTGGGTGGCTGCTGGTGTGCTCTGGTGCATCACGATCGTTGGTATCCCCATTGGGAAGCAGTGCTTCAAGTTTGCGAAGCTTGCATTTTTTCCATTTGGCAAGGAGGTTGAATTTGGAGGAAGCGCGGTTTCCGTCGTCTGTAATATTTTTTGGTTGATTTTTAGTGGGATTCCCATGGCTGTGGAAGCCGCTGTGCTCGGCGCGGTGCTGTGCGTTACGATCATCGGTATCCCCTTTGGCAAGCAGTGCTTTAAGCTGGCAAAGCTTGCTCTGATGCCGTTCGGCGCAACGGTGCGATAACGAAAACAGCAAATAAAGATTGGGCTGCTATATTCCGCTTTGCGGGGCATAGCAGCCCAATTTTATTCACTATATTTACAAATATCTACATTTCAAAAGTTGAATCTGTATATATTTACAAATAAAAGAGAATCTGATAAAATAAAAAATAAGTGTAGAGGAGGGGTTTATGGATGTTTTGCCGATATTGCGGGAAGGAAATAGAGGAGGAAGATCGGTTTTGCCCAAGCTGTGGGAAACGCCAGAAAATAGACAAAGATATTGGGGGAGAAGAGCCTTCCCTTCAAGCATTCACAATGGACGAGAAACAGAATAAGTGCCTTTTTGCTGGGCAACAAAAGGTTTTTTTAATTCTATTTTCTATTTCTGCACTCCTGTTTGTATATCTATTTGTCCATTATTTTCAGTTAGCGGTTGATATTTCACTTGTAAGGTTAAGCTTAGTTACTGGTATCCTTTTTTTGTTAGCTGCTTTTAGCGTTATTGTATTGATTCTGTTAGTGCGATGTCGCAATCCTCAGGTAATGGTTATTTTTTCAATCCTAATAACGGTGTTATCAATTGGCTTTCTTATTTATTCAATATATGATTTTATAGGATCAATTGAATATTATCGTATTTATCAATCCTTTGGTGTTTTTGTGGCGTCTATTCGGGATTTTGTAGGCAGTCTGTTATTGTTGGTATCATCGTCTTTTTTGCTGTTCATTCTCTTGAAGAACGAATCGATTTCAATTTCGCGTAAAGCGGACTTCCACCCGCAACCCCACAACCGCTGGGTCGCCTTCTTTCTCTGCCTTTTCCTTGGCGGCCTCGGTATCCATCGTTTCTATGTGGGTAAGATGGGCACCGGCGTGCTTTATCTGTTGACTGTTGGCTGTCTCGGCGTTGGGGCGCTGGTTGATCTTATTATGATTGCCGCCGGTTCCTTCACAGATGCGCAGGGGGATGCCTTGGAAGGGTAAAAAGTGTTTACCTAACACCGGCAGAAGCTTCATGAAAAGCTTCTGCCGGTGTTAGGTAATTCCATTTAAATTTTCTTTATTCCACCGTCAGTGACGCGATAATGTTGGAATAGAGCTTCACTGGGTCGTTCAAAAAGTTTTTTCGCACCGTTTCTACCTGCATGCTGTCCGCTACAAAGATCGTCAGCTTTAAAAGCTCATCTGTGGAATCATAGATCGTAAAAGTAACATGATACCCATTTTCAAGTTTTTCAATGTCAATCCGGTTTTCCTGCTCGCGCTTCGCACGGGTCAGCAGCCGGATTGCAGCGTTCACCGCCTTTTCCCGCACAGAGCGGGGGAGGTTTACCTCCAGCGTCTGCGCGGCGGAACGGCCTTGGTCCGTCACGCGATAAACCGTATCGCCTTCCTGCGCCGCTTCCTCCAGACTGCCGGCCCTCACAAGATCGCTGACTGCCTGATTGATTTCAAAATAATTGGCCAGGCTGTTCTCTTGCAATATCTCATTGATAAGCTGCTTGGAGATGGGCTGTTCAATGCTCTTGAGCAAATAGCAGACGAGCACCTTAATCTCATTCCGGCTGCGCAGCCCGCCCGGCTCGATGCCTTCGTCGAACGCGTCGTATTCCAAATCCAATGGAAACACCTCTCCATGATACAATTACTTTTATTCTAGCACGCGCAGGCAAAAAAAGAAAGTGAATTTGGGCAAAATCCGTTTTTTGTGAAAATTTTTGCTTGACACCAGCGCGCGAAGCCTGTAAATTATATAAGAATGAGCTTGTACCCTGACGTTTTGCGGCCGAAAGGGTCTAGCTGAAAAATGATGAAGAGGAGAGGTTCACTCAATGGAAGAGAAAAAACTCTTGATTGACATTCGAGAGAAGCCGTCCACGGGCAAATGGTTCATCCTCAGCTTCCAGCACGTTTTCGCCATGTTCGGCTCCACAGTGCTCGTCCCCATGCTCACGGGGCTGCCGATCAACACCGCGTTGCTCTGCTCCGGTATCGGTACTTTTATTTACATCCTTTGCACCAAGGCGCGCTGCCCGATCTATCTCGGCAGTTCCTTCGCTTACATTTCCGCAATTATTGCGGCATTGGGAGCCAGCGTCAGTGATCCTGATTTTTCGCAGAAAGCCAATTTTGCGGCGGTTGCGACAGGGCTTATGACGGCTGGCTTGGTTTATGTCGTTTTTTCCATCCTGATCCGCCTGATCGGCACCAATTGGATCAATAAGATTTTGCCGCCGATCGTCGTCGGCCCTATGATCGCAGTTATTGGCCTGGGCCTTGCGGGCTCTGCCTGCTCCAACGCGGGCTTTGTTGTGCCGGAGGGCGGCACGATGAACTGGCAGTTTGTCATCGTCGCGCTCATCACGATCCTTGCAACGGCGCTCGTCGCGGTGTATGCAAAGGGATTTTTCAAAATCGTGCCGATCGTGTCCGGTATTCTAGTCGGTATTGTGGCCTCCATTGCGGTGGACCTGATCTTCAACCTCGGCGCGGGCGCAGAGAATCAGCTGATCCTCTCCAAGCTTGCCGTGGTGTGGACGGATCTCAAAACCTTCGACCTGTTTGAGATCCCGAAAATTATGCTCCCGATCGGCAATGATACGCTTAAGAGCACAACCTTTGTCTCCTACACGCCTGATTTCAGCTATGCGCTTGCCATTATCCCGGTGGCATTCGTCACCATGGCGGAGCATATCGGCGACCACACGGTGCTCGGCCAGATTTGCGGCAAGAATTTCCTCAAAGATCCTGGCCTTGACCGCACCCTGCTTGGCGACGGTATCGCTACTTTCGTCGCCGGTATGATTGGCGGCCCGGCAAACACCTCCTACGGAGAGAATACCGGCGTTGTCGGCATGACGCGTGTCGGATCCGTCTATGTCACCGGCGGCGCGGCGTGCTTTGCGATCCTGATCGCCTTCATCAAGCCTTTTAAGGATTTGATTGCTTCCATTCCGAATCCGGTCATGGGCGGCATCTGCGTCATTCTCTTCGGCTTCATCGCGGCGAACGGCCTACGCGTGCTCGTGGATGCAAAGGTTGATTTCGGCCAGACGCGCAACACGATCATCGCCTCTGTCATGCTGGTGCTTGGCCTTGGCGGCGCGGCGATCCAGCTGACGAAGCTGCAATCTCTTTCCGGCATGGCGCTTGCGGCGCTCGCTGGAATTATCTTGAACCTGATCCTGCCGGAAAAAAAGGCCAACAAGGCTGATCCGGCGCTCACCCTCATCCCCGAAGGCGGCGAGTTTGAAGAGGCGGAGAAGATGACGGAGTTTCTCGAAAAGGGCGAAAAAAAGAAAAAGTAATTTCTCTATAAAAAACAAACAATGGCGGCGGTAAGCAGTTACCGCCGCCATTTGTTACTCGATTGAAACAGGAGGAAACCTGGGGGCGAACGCGGTTCGCTGGGAGGCATCAGGCTCTGTATTTTTATGAATTTATCAGATGATTGGTTTAAAGGGGGATGCTGCAAGATGCTTTGCATCTTGCAGCATCCCCCTTTTAAGCTTTGTTTTTGCCTCACGCAGGCAATGTTCGGGCTTATATCGCAGGCGGATCATACGCAAAGGGGGCTATATCTCCGACTAAAATCACCTTTTTACAGTTTGTTTTTGCATGGAGGCGGTTTTGCAATGCTCCCTCATCAATTCTTTTTTATTATTGTTTCCATGCCATTCGCGGCAATATCGCGTCATTATCCGCCGGCGGCGCGTCATACAGCACGCCGTCCAGAATCACATTCATCATTTTAAAAATTTCTTCGCTATTTTTCATGCGCCGCACAAGGGGGGATATTCGCTCCATGATCCGCTTGATCGCCTGATACACCGGTGTGTCGGGCGTATACGGCTCGTCGCCGCGATAAATATTGCGCACAACCTCCACAAATAAATCCTTGAGCAAAATCGGCTTTACCTCCGGGCTGATATCCCTGGAGATGCAGAGCAGCCGCGCGAGCTGCCCAACCGTCAGCTTGTGCAGCGCCCTGCCCGCCAGCGTGAGCGGAACGCGCAGCTTCAGGATTGTTTCCGCCTCCACGCTGAAGCCGCCCGCCAGCCGGGAGAGGCGCTCAATATCAAAGGCCATGGAGTCAAAAATATCGTTGAGCAGCCGGTCGAATACCGATTTGAAATATTCATCCACCGTCATGCCGTGCAGATCCCAGTCGAAGTGATCGATGTGGTCGCTTGTGACCTCCATGCGGTCATCATAAACCGCCACGGTGCGGATTGCACTCGCGTAGCCGATTAGGGCGCTGGTGTTGATATCATAAATCGTGTTGCCCTTTTCCGTGGTTTTTACGGCAATGTTCTGCATATGCGTGTGGCCGGTGAAGATGAACTGCACGCCCGCATCCGCCAGCACGGTTGAAGTGTGCTCAAAATCGCCGAGCATATCGCGGCGGCTGAACAGCGGATAGATAGGGGAAGGGGGAAGCACGGGATGGTGCGTCATGGCGAGCACCTCGTCACCAGCCTCGTGCGCAAGTTTCACCTGATCCAGAATCCAATGGAGCTGGTCTTCAGAATAGCCGCAGAATGCGCGCCCGTCTCCATCGTCATTCAGGGCGAGCATCCGCCAGCCGGGGGCGAGCTGCACCGCATAGGAGTGTGTTTCCGCGTGGAAGGCGATAGCCTCGTTCAGGCCGAAATCGTGGTAGAGCTCGAGCAATTCCTCCCGCGTGGTCGGCGTGGCGGGCAGCCGCTCATTACCGACACAGCGAATAGGGGTTTCGCTGTAGTCATGCGTTGCCGTGATAAGGATAACGCGCTTGCCAGCTTCCCTGAGGCGGTTGAGCTTTGGGATCAGCTCAAGATGGCTCTCCTTTTCGCCGTCGCAGCTCACGTCGCCCGCGACGAGGATGATATCAATTTCGCTTTGCAGCAGCCAATCCACCGCCGCATCAATGATCGCCCCTGTTTCGGCCAGACATTTCTGGTCGCTTTGGCTGCGCCATTCATAGGCGGAGCCAGTTGTGCCGAGGCTCGCTGCATAGTGATGCAGATCCGTTATCAGGTGAAATTTCAGCGGTTCTCCCATTGTGAAGTACCATGCCTTTCTTTTCTTTCCGATTCTTTGTATTTTTATCTGGCCCCGTCCAGCCGCATGTCCCCCGTGGTGGCCTGGGCAAGCAGGGTGGGAGTTAGCAACACTTTTTGCACCGCAGGCTCAGAGTTGCTCTCAATTTCGTCGAGTAGAAGGTGCGTAGCCGTTTCCCCCATGCGCTGGCGATCCTGCCGGATAGTAGTCAGGCGGATCTGCGCGAGCGATGCGTAGGAAATGCCGTCAAAGCCTGCAATACAAAGCTCCTGCGGCACCCGGATGCCCGTCTCCTGCGCATATTGCAGCGCGCCGAGGGCGATCACATCATTGCCGCAAAAGAGCGCATCCGGAGGTCCGCCGGCTTCCGAATGCGTGAGCAGCTCTTTCGCAAGGGCATAGCCGCTTTCACTGGTGAAAGGGCCATGGCGCACGAGCCGATCATCCGGCGCAAGCCCATCTTCCAGCAGCGCTCGGGTGTAGCCCTCCAGCCGCTGGAGGTTGGAGCGCGAATCCGGCAGACCGCCCAAAAAGGCGATGCGCCTGCACCCGCAATCCAGCAGATGGCGGGTCATCAGATAGCCGCCATAGTCATGATCCGTATCCACGCAGCTCACTACCTTTGAGCCGCTGTAATGCAGCAACACAGCGGGCAGGCCAAGGTTTTCATAAGCTGCGCCATCCACTGTATCCTGCACCGGCTTTAGGATGATCCCATCCACCCGCTGCTCTCGCATGAGTTGGAGCTGGCGCTCCTGCGCGCGCGGCTCCCAATCCGTGTTAGAGAGAATCGTTTGATACCCGGCGCGCTCCGCCGTATGGATCACGGCCAGTGCAATATCGGAAAAGAAGGGGTTGGAGATATCCGGTAGGATCAGGCCGAGCGTTTTGGAGCGCTGGTTGACGAGGTTGCGCGCAATGCCGTTGGGCAAGTAGTTAAGCTTTTTGGCAACCGCCAGAATGCGCTGCGCCGTTTTCACGCTTACGCCGCGGCTGCCGCTGAGCGCACGGGATACGCTGGCATAGGAAACGCCGGCCTCCCGCGCAATGTCCTTAATGGTAACGCTCATCGGTAGGCTCATACCTTTCTCTGACAAACAGAAATTTTATGTGGCTTGGTGCAGATAAGTTCAGTCAGCCATTTTGACCAGAAAGCACAAAAAATTTGGTGAAATACAATTGTTTCGTACGTTCTATTATAACAGGTTTTCATACAAAATTCCATGTCTGATTGCGGGAATCCGAGCGGAATCTCACAAAAAAAGGGCGCAACCGCGCCCTTTCTGAAAAAGGATCAGGATTCCAGACCCGTTTCTGTGACAAAGCTGTTTTCAATCGTGATTACCGTATAATATTGCGGGCCGAGTTCGTTTACCAGCCCGTTTACTCGCTGGTAGATGTCGCTTTTTTTCATCTTGCAATTGTGCGGAATGACAAGGTCAAAAATCAGATTGGTGTGCGTCGGCCCCTCCACCATGCGGAAATCGTGGATCGTAAAGCGGGGATCAATGCTCCTTGCAATCTCAGAGAGTTGCAGCCGCAGGCGGTTGACTTGCTCGTCCTCCACCACGATCGGATCCATGTGGAGCACCATATCCATGTGGAATTTTTTCTTGATTTCGCGTTCAATCAGGTCAATGGTGTCATGGCTTTTCATAATATCCGCATTGGAGGGAACTTCCGCGTGTGCGGAGGCAAAGATGCGGTTTGGCCCGTAGTCGTGAACGATCAAGTCATGCACGCCGACCACGCCTTCAAAGGAAAGAATCTCCGTTTCCAGTGCCTTAACGAGCTTTGGGTCGGGCGCTTGGCCGAGGAGATTGCCCACGGTGTCGCGCACGATCTGAATGCCGGTATAGAAGATGAAAAGGGCGACGATGATGCCCATATAGCCGTCGAGTGGGAGGGAGGTAAATTTGGAGAGGATCAGCGCGAGCATGGAAACCGTCGTTGCCGCCGTATCGCTGACGCTGTCCATCACCACTGCGCCTACGGCAGGGGAATCAATCCGCTTACCAAGCTGATGGTTGAATAGAGCCATCCAGATCTTCACGCCAATGGATAAAAGCAGCACAATCAGTGCGGGCACGCTGAAGGAGAGCGCCTCCGGGTGCATAATTTTATCGATGGAGGAGCGCACCAGCTCAAAGCCCATCATCAAGATCAAAAAGGCAACTCCCAGCGCGGCGATATATTCAATTCGGCCGTGGCCAAATGGGTGTTCGTCATCCGCCGGACGATTGGCGGCCTTGAAGCTGAAAAGCGTCACGGCAGAGGAGCCCGCGTCGGAGAGGTTGTTGACCGCGTCCGCCGTGATGGCGATGCTGTTGGTGAGCGAGCCGATCAAAAATTTTGCAATGGTCAGCAGAAGGTTGCAGGCAATCCCCACCGCGCCGCTGAGAACGCCGTATCGTGAGCGCACGGCGGCATTTGCCGTGTTGTCTGCATCCTTGATAAAGAGCTTAATGAGTAGTTTTGTCATATCATCCATCCCCGTGTATGTTCGAAGTTTATATAGAAGGGATTATAACACGGCGGAGAAGAACTTACAATTTTTTGGCGGGATGTTATGGGGCGATAACATGAAAAAGGCGGGGAAGGGCATGCTGACCGCCCCTCCCCGCCGGAGGCTTTGCGGGCTTGATCTCGTTTATTCAGGCCGCTTTCGGCGCTGGCTTCGGGTATTTGACCATGGCGATGATGAGCCAGACGATTGCGGCGAGGGCGATTGCGGCGAAGAGGAGCAAAATCAAAATCAGGGCCAGATTTGTCCAGCCGGTCGGCAGCGGATCGCCAATTGTATAGATAGGTGAATCATTGTAAATTAACATAGATGTATACGTGGGAATCGTACCAGTGAAAAGCATCAGCAGCTTCGGCCAAACACGGCATTCCCTACGATAGAAGACCAGATAAATAATCGAACCGACATCCAGAAGCAAGAGCGATAAAAAAATGGGAACTATAATCCCTTCTTGATAGATAAGATCGGGCCCAACGCCGAAGATTGCATAAAAATAGAAATTGAACCACAACAGTAGAGCAGGGATTGATAAAAGAGCGTAGAGAAAAAAGATGAACTTTTTAATTTGATAGCGCACTACGATTCACTCCTTCATACCAGCATCAATAAAGAGCCATTCCGGAAGCATAGGCAAATTTATAGATAAGCAGAGCAGAAAATCCAACAGCGTTTGGAACGGTTTTTGACGCGGCATAATCCCAATAGGTTTTATTTAACGCGTTATTTACCTGGCTTCGAAATGTATATGCAATGGAGGCTGTTTGCTGCACTAGAAAATCTACGCTATGGGAAGTAACACTTGCGTAAGAGGGGTTTGAGGATGTGCTGAACCGGTAACCATTTACACTTGATATTAATTTCACATAAGAATCAATATCGTTATCGACAAATGTTTCAAAATCTCCATGTGCGGTTTTAATTAATGGGATGTTTACAATATTCGCCGCATGATGCGGTTCTCCCGCATCTTGAATATAATGGAGCGCCCGTCCGAGTTCGCTGTACATAACATCTATGTCTCCAACCTTTGCGGCATGTACGGCGGAATCAAAATGATTCCGGCAATTGACGAGCGCTGTGTTTGTTTTGGAGCCGGTCCAGCTATCGCCATCAATCGCATGGTAAAAATGGCCTTCGAAAATATTTTTGTTTTCATCTTTATCCGGCGTTAAAGAGGCTATGGAAATTGCAAGCACAATAAAAACATTTGCACTTTCATTCATTGAGAAGAAGCCCTTATCTTTTGTTAATATGTCGCATGCTTTTGCCGTGATGTATTCATGAGAACCCTGTTCTACATATTCTCCGTTTTCTATATTCCCAGAAGCCCACCTTGGTGCAATCCGCGGTGGTGTCTCTTCCTCTTCCATAATCGGATTGGTATCATATGTGTCAAACGGATCGCATAGGCCGGCATGAGGAAGCTGAAGGAACAGAGCAGTAACACCGCAGTCAAAAACAACGAAATAGCCTTTTTCATAAAATGTTCTTCTCATTTCAACAGACATGTTTTGATGCTTCCATACAAAAAGCGGATGCTCAAAACATTGGAATCACCTTCTTTCTGTATTTAAAGGGGAATCTCTCCATCCCTATTATATCAATTAAGAAGTAATTCGCAACACAAATCATAAAAAAATACAGAACTGACGATAAAATCAGTTCTGTATTACTGAAATATATTGAAAGACAGCGTTCCCGCCTCATGCCTCCCGGCTCACCACATGCACGTCCAGCTGCTCATAGGGGATTGTGATTCCATTTTCATCGAATTTGAGCTTCACCGTCTCCTGCAATTCATAAAACAGCGTCCAGTAATCGTCCGACCGGCACCAAACCAAGCAGGCAATCTCAATCGCATGCGCATCGTGCGCCTTCACGCCGATCACGGGCGCGGGATCGTTTAAAACCATGGCATGATCCTCGACGATTTCGTGAAGCACCCGTTTTGCCAGGGCAATATCGTCTCCATAGCCGATGCTGTAGGTCAGATCCAGCCTTCGTTTATTCTCCGCCGTGTAGTTGATGATGTTGTTGGAGGTCAAATGGGAATTTGGGATGATAATGCGTTTGTTGTCGATTGTATTCAGGGTGGTGTTCATAAATCCAATCTCCGCAACCTTGCCGGAAACGGCTTCCAGCTCAATGAAATCGCCGCTCTTGAAGGGCTTGCTGATGAGGATCTGAAGCCCGCTGGCAAATTGGGAGATGCTGTCCTTCAAGCCGATGCCGGCCGTCACGCCGGCCGCGCCCAGTGCCGTGATGAAGGAGCTGAGGTTGATGCCCAGCGTGGAAAGAGCGGAGAGGACAATGCCGAATTTGATCACTAGCTCCACTACGTTGCGGATAAAAGGGTGGACGGCCGGATCAACGTTTTTTGCCGTCAGGCCTTTTATAAGCAGTTTCCCCACGAGCTTTGCCAGCCAGAAGCCGACGGCGAGTGTGAGAATGGCGCCAAAGAGATTCGGCAGGAAGCCTAACAGTTTATCCCAAAAGTTTTCGCTGGTCCAAGTTTTAAGCTGCTCCAATAGATTCATGGAAAAAACCTCCGTCAATGATTGATTCCGGTCTTATGCCCCTACGGGTGTTCTGATAAGAATTGTACCATTTTCAGGGGTAAAAAAGCAAATGTCGGTCGCTGCCGCGTTGCTGCACGATTCCGTGGCAGCAAGATTTCGAAAGTTTCTGAGCGGTTTTCTCAAGTATTTCTCGAAAACGGATGCTATAATCAGGCTGAATCATTGTTTCGCTCGGCTTCAATTCGGGCGTGAGGGAAAATTGTTTTATCCGGCCTGCTGCGGGAGGCGCAGGCAAACCTGAATCGGATCGAACGCGGCGGCGTGCGCAACGCCCCGCAATCTGTGATTGAATGAAAGGCGGGAATATAATGCTTTTGAAAGAATGGAACTTTGCGTTGGATGACACCAAAAAACGCGGCGCGTTCCTCCACAATGGGGTGGAAGGCGAAACCATATCCGTGCCGCACACATGGAATGCATCCGACAAATATCAAAATTACCGCGGAATCGCATGGTATGGCACGGAACTATTTCTCCAGGAACTTGCGCCGGTAAACCTGCTTCGCTTCGGCGCAGTCTATCATGACGCGGACGTCTATATCAACGGCGTGCACACGTTCCGGCACGCGGATTCAGGCTATACGCCGTTTTCGTTCGACGCAACGCGCTTCCTACGCAAGGGGAAAAACCGCATTGCCGTGCGCTGCTCCAACGCGCCCAGCGCGACGGCCCTGCCCAACAAAGGCGATTTTGATTGGGCGGATGACGGCGGGCTGATCCGGGCGGTGGAATTTCTGCAAAAGGAGCGGCGTGACGTGAAAGACTGCCGTATCACCCCTTCTATTCTGCAATACCTGCCGCAGGGCAGATGCCGTGCGGAGCTCACAGTCGACGCATCGCTGTTCGCTGAAGAGACGCAGTTGCAGGAGCTTTCCATCCTGGATAGGGCAGGGCGCACGGTGCTGACGCAAAACGTCCTTTTTCAGAATGGCAGGCTCCATGCGTGCCTGACACTGGAAAACGCCTTGCTGTGGGAGCCGGAGTTCCCGAATCTCTACACGCTCGCGTTCCGCTCCGGGAGCAGCCGGTCTAAATTCCGCTTCGGTGTACGGGAGCTCACCGTGCGCGGGGATCAGATTCTGCTCAATGGGAAGGAAATCCGCTTGCTCGGCATGGAGTGGATGCCTGGCAGCTGTCCGGATTGCGGTATGGCGGAGCCACAGGAGGTTTCAGAGCAGTTTCTGCAACTGCTCAAGGAGGCGAACTGCAATTTCACGCGCTTCCACTGGCAGCAGGACAATGCAATTTACGAATGGTGCGATGCGCACGGCCTCATGGTGCAGGAGGAGATCCCGCTATGGGGCAAGCCGAAGGCGCCGGGCAAACGGATTGAACAGACGGCAAAGCAACAGGCGACGGAGATGGTTGCCGCGCACAGCAATCATCCGAGCATTGTCTGCTGGGGCGTGGGCAACGAGCTCAACGGCCACAGCAAGCGGACGGTGGCGTATGTCCGTGAAATGGTGGCCTTCTTCAAGCAGCTGGATCCGAGCCGGCTGGCCAATTATGTTTCCAGCACACTGGACTACAAAAAGCGTACCCCCATGGAATCTGAACACGACGCGACGCTCTACGGCGATATCTGCATGTGGAACGAATATATGGGCACCTGGAACCATAGAGACCATTATGACGAGGGCATGCGGTTCGTCTGCGATCAGGCCAAAGGCAAGCCGCTCGTGATTACGGAGTTCGGCCTGTGCGAGCCGGCCTTTGACGGCGGCGACGAGCGGCGTGCCGCGATTTTCCGGGAAAAGGTCGCGCTTTACCGAAAATACCAGCTCAACGGATGGATCTATTTTTCGCTCAACGACTATCGCACGCATATGGGCGAGGATGGGCAGGGCCGCTTTCAGAAGCGGGTGCACGGTTCCACAGATCTCTACGGCGCGTTAAAGCCCTCCTATGCAGTCGTGCGGGATCAGAACGCAGGGCTGGAATAGCCTGGGGAAGCGCTTGATTAGTATAGGAAGGGGAGAAAATCGGTTTGGCACGCAGGATTTTAGGCTTGGTGTTGTCTCTTTTGGCTTGTATTTTATCGTTATTGGGGTGGAATGGGATGATTCAAGTGGACCATGCGCATTATGAAACGGTAGACCGGGCGTTAATCAACCCCAATGCCGATGAAGGCGCAAAGGCGTTATACCAATATCTGCTGGAAAGCTATGGCAAACGGGTGATCAGCGGGCAATATATCAACGAATATGAGGATTTTTCCGCGCCGCAGTTCCGCGTGGATGAATCGGATCCAAACAGCCCGTCGACCGTATTCAAGGCAAACGAGCTTCGGGCGGTATACAGTGTGACGGGCGCTTACCCGGCCATGCTCGGGCTGGATCTTTCTGAAATAGAAACTGGTCGGGAATGTTATTCCATCCAGCAGGCGATCGAGTGGCACAAGGCCGGGGGGATCGTCACCCTCTGTTGGCATTGGATGGCGCCCACCCA
>ENA-OYAC01000096-OYAC01000096.1-human-gut-metagenome-genome-assembly--contig:-NODE-96-length-22916-cov-5.205634_pt1 | contig 22916 bp, 18 predicted proteins | sample MGYA00244511_ERZ652807 | MGnify/ENA primary metagenome ERZ652807 (study PRJEB26926, sample SAMN06164834) | human gut metagenome | biome: ENVO:00009003; feature: ENVO:2100002; material: ENVO:00002003...
GTATAAGAGACAGGTTATACCCTAAGGTAATTTGCTTGAATGCAGAAAAAGGAATTTTCTTTAAGTTAATTTCATGATAGTCATGAAAAACATCAGGATACTCATTCAATAGGCAATCATCAATCGATGGAGAGACAATGCTTCCTATTTTTCTCTCGCAATCAGCCAATGGAAAAATAATTCTACTTTCATTTTCAGGAAGCCACTCTTCACCTTTTGTATAAAGAAGCCTATTAATAAAAAGCTCGCGAACTGGATCTCGATTTAAGATCCCATGCAATGTATTATCTTTATTCTTTATATCTATATTCCTCGATGGCGCAGGATAGCCATTAAATCGCACAGCGCCTTTATAATAGGTTACAGATGCTCTATCTTCTGGATTATAACTAACATCACACGGCCGATATATTTTAAAAAAATCGTGTGTTTCATCGAAAACTACAGCAAACCCCTTTCCTATCGATGCATAATGAGTCCACATGTGTAGATTGCAATCACTTTTTGATAGAGAGAATACACCAAGATGACAGCTTACGGCTTCTACTAAATAATCGTTAAGGTACGTTACTATTTCTTGGAGTTTAGATTCATCATATGAATCCATTGAGGTAAAACCTTCATTGATTAACAAGTGTGGAAAATCCTCTCCGTATCGTTTCCCGCAAGGTTTTAAATAATACTCTAACTCTTGTATAGATGGGACATAAGATGGATCTCGTTGCATTTTCTTAAATTCATTTCTAGCCCATGCGTAATCGGCTGGTGAAAATTTATTAAAAAATGGAAGAAGTCGCGACTCACTCGACGGATCATTAAGATACTTTGGTTGCGTTGCTCTAAAGAAACCATCCTCCAGACAAGATGTTCTAATGTGCATGCCCGGCCAAGGTTTTTCCATATAACTCTCGCCTATATATTTAACTAACACTGTATATCGATCCTGTTGTTTAAGCCCATATCATATGGGCTTTAAATGATTATTAATCAGCGTTCAGAAGCAATGCGTTATCTATGATGATCTGCTCCCATTCTTCGAATGCCCGGTCGCGGACGCCCTGGGGAACACTGTTAGTTTTGAAATCGACGACCGTCCGCCATTTTCCGTCAGGACGGTACATGCGCAGAGCTTTACTTCCCCCTTCCCTGCGCACCTCAACGTTATGCTTATCAGCAAACTCTTGCAATGCTCGTAGCGTCCCATGCTTTACTGTGTAGTATCGCTTCTTCAAGTTTTCTCTCCAGCCTGTGCCAAGGCTTCAACTTCCAAATCGTAAGACTCAAACTCATAGTCCTGGTCGTCAACCTCTTCAGGCACTGGCAGTAAATGCCAGGCTGAGTATATCTGACCATTATCAAAACGCTCCTGGCTGTAGAGCGTCGCAGCTATGAGCGTCAGCGCCGGGCGGTCATAACGGTAAATTTTGCGAACGTCACGGTCAACGAGACGACCGAAATTACCATAACCGCGCTCCAGTAATAATTTTTTAATTTCCGGCCAGTATGGGCCATAGCTGCGGTACAGGCGGGGATTTTTCAGTAATCGCCCGCGTAGCCCTGACAGGAAGAAATCAACGTATTCGTCTTCTGTCTTTCCTAACAACGCTGTACGGAGTACCGCCTCAAGATATGTTTTATTCGGTTTTATTGTATCAGATAGTGTGGCCATATTATGCGACGCCCGGCGAACCGGGCGCTCCTGTTATGCGTATTGTTGGATGACGGCCAGAACGTCCGCCACGTTGTGTTTTGTCTCGATAATCCACCAGTTACCCGGGAAATCGCTGTTCTTCGCCTTCGCTGGCAGCCAGCGAGCGCCGAATTTCGCCTTGATTGCGTCTTTCGCACGGAAAAGAACGCCTTTCATGCCTGAGGCTTCCTGAAGCCCAAATACCTCGCCAGCGGCGAATTTTGGTGCGTACATCATCTTCAGGTCGGCGGTGGATACGCGATAATTCAGACCAAGAGACTGAGCTATGCTGGTGGCATCACCCTGTATTGATGATAACTCTTCTTGTTTCTCGTTTCTGGCGGCAATCTCTTCCTCCGTGATGTTGCCAAGGGCCAGGTTTATCCGATCAGCGTCGGCCTGTTTCTCTTCATCGGTGCGCCCGGCAAGAACCGTGTTAATTCTCTGCAATATCTCCACATGATTCTTGCGCATGCTGAGCAATTCCGGCGTAACCTCGTTAAGATCCACCAGCCCAAGGATGGCAAGGTCGGAAAACATTGATACCAGGTTGTAGGTCATGCGATAGCTGAGTTGACCATAGGCTGATGGCAACTGCACCGCATCCATTTTATAGGCATCCATAAATTTAGAGCCGTCGTTTACGACATCCGCAATTGCCGGTGTGATTTTTCCTGTGGTGGCGGCCTCCCTGATTGCTGTTACCCACGATTGAGTCAGCGCGGAAACTGCATGATTCAGATTGGCTTTGCGTTCTGCTGCAATGCGCGCGCTTGCAGCGTCCATTGACTGTTTGATCTCGTCTTTATTGCTGTAAATGCCAATGGTGCCAAACTGTGCTGTGGTGATCTCATAATCTGACGCCCGGAACTCATTGGTACCGAAAATGGCATTGGTGACTTCAAGTTCAGAATCCCCGTTACGAGTAGCCCCCTGGCTTGTTTTTTCCGGCATTCTGGCGATCGCATCCGCTATTTTCTCCTGAATTGCTTCAGGGGATAGCGTATCTCCGTATGACGCGATTACATCGCCATAATTGGAGCCAAACAGTTCAACCAGGAATGTTTCTGCCGAACGGATCTGGCGGTTATTCCCTTCCGACATCATACCAAGCACCCATTTTGCAATTGACGACTTCAGCGCGCCGTCACGGCGATCCGGGTAAACCGCATGCTTCAGTGGGTCCGAATAGGTACCAACAAAATCGATGCTATAGCCTGACTCTGTAGTCTGAACGCCGTATGAGTCAGTGATTTTGATCATGCCGCGCTGCTGGAAACGGTAGAAATCGTCACAGGAAATGATGTCGTTAATCCCGGCGATGGAGACGCCACCACTGATTTTCTGCATAACAGCATCTTCATCGGGAGTTACATCAACCTGTTTATCCAGCGTCTTCACATCCCAGTTACCCGATTTGGTACCTTTGAAGGTAAAGATAATCTCCACGTCTGCGCGCTGGCTGTCGAAGTCCAGCGACTTAATGCGAACGATATCACCGGCACAATCGTAGTATTGGCCTACACGCCATGAGCGATCGCCGATAACAAGGAACTCACTCGCATGGTTAACCAGGTCAGGATCAACATCCAGAATGCCTTTATTTATTGCATCCTCCACCAGCGGGCGCAGGCGTTTGATATCCGTCGCGGCCTTCTGAGTACGGTTCAATAATTTCTCATAGCGGGAGATGGCTTGAGAGATATTAGCCTTGCGCTGAATGGCGCTTTTCAACGACGCGCGATACTGTGCTAACAACGTACGGTCTGTGTGATGGACGCTACCCCAGCGGGCTTTCCAGTCTGCGTTATCAGCTGCTTTGGCCATTACCGCCTGTTTGAATTTAGCTACCTCGGCGGTGGTCTTTTCAAGTTCCGCTTTGCTTCGCTCTAATTCAGCGGTAAGTACCTCCACATCCTCGCCAGCTGCGTGCTGCGCCTTGATGTAGTTCTGAAGGTCGATAGTAGCCTGTTCTTTCTGGCGAGCGCGTTGCGCGGCTTTCGCCTTATCCATTTGAACCTGCATCATTGCCAGACGTTCGCCATCATCCTTAGCGGTATACATCTGCATTTCGATCATATCGTTGGCGTCGGCGTTCTCCATTTCTGACTTATCTGAACGGAGGATATCGGAGATCCAGCCTGCTTTACGCTTCAGCGTCTTCAGTCGGTATTCATCGAAAGAACCCTTGCCGCAGTAGTAGTGAACGCGAACGCTTGCACGGTTGGAGCCAACTCGGGCACCGCGACCGTTACGCTGTGCGATACTGGCTGGTGTCCATGGCAACGTCAGATGATGGATGTCAGTCGTTCCTCGATGCAGGTTGATACCCACCTCTGCCTTTTTGTTGCAGATGATGATCGGAGTCCGGCCCTCCTGGAAGTCGGCTGCAATCTTTTCCAGACCGCCCAACGACATTTCATTCTGCTGCGCGATATAGGCGTCATACAGAGCCATTTGCTCGTTGTATTTCGCTATCTGTGCATCTGTTGGTTCATCCGGTAACTCTTTCGGCGGTTTAACCGCTTTCAGTTTCTTACCGGTTTTACCTGCCTCGGCAACCGTCTGAGCATTCAGGATCCCCACCTTTGAAGGTTCAAGGTTAAGAGCATTGCAGATAATGCGCTTGAGCTTCTGGTGCTGCGTTTTTTCGTCCGTGAAGATGATTTGCTTACCTTCCGGGAAAAACTCCTTCAGCGTGGCGATCAGCTTCACGTATTTGGGCGTAACGGGGTGAGTTACGGTCTGTTCGTCAATGCCAAACTTGGCCAGGCGCTTATTCACTTCCTGCTCGAACGCTTCCGGAACCTGCAACTGAATAAACTCGCCCTTATCTATCAGGGAGTATTGCGATTGCTGCGTGATTGAATCATCACTGTCGTCGTCTTCGCTGGTGGCTTGTTTAGGCAAACTGTCCGCCAGCTGCTGCACCGCATCGGCGTACTCCGGCAGGAAACGATAGGTGATCCGGCGATAGTACAGGTCCATGTCAGTACATACGCGGTCCATATCCCTGATTATTGAGAAGATCGGACGGGCTTTCTCGTGCTCAATCACGCCGTCTTCATTAACCGAGGTCGTTACGCCATTGTTGGCTTTTGCTGCCGCTTCCGCCTGTTGACGCAATTCTTCATACGCCGCCAGTTGTTCTTCAGTAAGTGGTGCATCCTGCTGGTGTTCGTCCAGTTCCGGGATCTCCACGGTATCCTTAACGTCTTCCGCCGTTTTAAGCGTTGTCCAGCGATGGAATATGCCGCGCAGCGCATCAAGGTTTTCAAAGCCCACCAGCGCCATTTTTTCTTCAACTTCACCGCTGATTTTCTGTACCGTTTCCAGCCTGGTCTTGCCGAAGAATTTAACGAAGTCATCAGGACCGTAGATCCCCATCTTCTGCCAGTATTCCTTCGGCAGAACATGAGAAAGCATGTTGTATGCATCGATCGGGGTGTTAACGACTGGCGTTGCAGTCAGGAGAACCGGTCCACGCCCACCATTCTTTTTCATCAGGTACGCGTTTTTGATTGCCATATCTCGCGCCGATTGCGCCACCGCGCTGGTGGGCAGATAGGCCAGCTGTGACGCTTCGCGACCATTTTTATAGCTATTGCGGTAGTTGTGGCCTTCGTCAGCAATCACGCTGTCGAAGCCCATATCCTCAAAGTACGGATACTTCTCTGCTTTTTCGGTACCGGTATCTGAATACTCCGACAATACCCGGCGACGCGCCGCCTCTTTGCGATGGGAATCGGAGTCCATTGCGCTGGCCACACGCCCGGCAGCAACGAAGTCATAAAGCATGTCTTGTGCATGCTCATCTACGGTGTCATCACGTAGCGGAATGCGGGCGTATTGTTCTTTGGTAAACACGACTGCACGGTAGTTTGAGTGCGGGATCGCGTTCATCCGCGCCGTGATAGTGGCTTCATCTGCCAGCTTAAGGGCATCGCGCATAACGGGAGTGCCATCTGCACCAACGACAGGTTTACCGTTCTCATCGAGCACCGGCACCTGGCGAATCTGATCGCCATCCATCAGCACATCAAGACCGACGAACAGGTAGTTACTGAATGCCTCTTCACTCAGAAACTCTTTTGCTTCGTAATACCAGTTTTCCAGCACTGATTTAGGCACTACATACGCAGTACGGGTGGAACGACCGTTCTCATAGTTGAACGCCTCAAGCGCCAGCGCGGTCGTGGTTTTACCCAGCCCGGTACCGAAGCCCAGGATGCCGCGCCCATCTTCGGACAGTCGGCGCACCTCGCTATTCTGGTAATCAAATGGCTGTCGCTTACCGCTTAATCCCTTCAACCCAAGCGGATCGCCAGAGTGTTCATACGGGATATTGCTATTGAAAACATCGTTGTATTTGGCAACCAGCTCATCGTAGCGATCGTGCGTCTTGATCCACTTATTGAACTGGTCCTCAAGCAGTGCCATCTGCTCGCGGTAGCCGTTCGCCGTCGCGCTATCTTTGCCACCGATACGCGCACCATTGAGATACTTTTCCAGCTGTGCCGGGAACCCGGTCGCGTTTTCACCTGATTTACGGTCCCACTCGTAGCGGATCTCGCCTGTTTCTTTATCCTTGCGCTGGACGACACCGTATCGGTGCCCGACGAACAGACCATCACCACCGTGATAGGTGTCAGAAACCATTTCGTCGCCTTCAAGCTGCACTGACTGCACATAGCGCAGATCCGGATAGCCGTTTTCCTGCAAAAATTCCAGAATGACGGAACGGTCGAACCAACGGCTATTGAGCTTAAACCGGATATTCTCTGCTGGCGTCTTGATGCGCTTCTCTTCGATCGCTGCCAGCTGATTAAGGACGTTGTTCTTTACTGGACCGTCGGGGAGCGTGGCGAGGAATTCCTGTTTTGGAGCCACTATCTCGTTAATGTCGCCGCTGGTGGCGCGGGCGAACGGAACAATCCCGCCATACGGTGAAACCGCAATACCAGGGGTGCTGGCCAATAAATTAAGCAACTCTTCATCACTGGCTGGCAGTTCGCCGGTAAACGCAAGGCGGAAATCATCGAGCTGGATTGGATCGCGAGTGAGATCACTGTAGAGATAACGCAGGGTGTCCTGATAGCTGGTGGAGTCATAACTTGCGCTGGAATCATGCGTAACCAGCTTTCCTGTCAGCTCGTCAGAAATAGTGCCATCCAGCTTAATTGCACCACGGAAAGCAAACCAGGCGCGCGCACCGCTCCCCGATAATTTCGCTATCGGACCGCGACCGGGGTTACCAAAACGGTCAATCTCTGCCTGCAAACGGGATACCAGAGAAAGGCGCTGCTGTTCGATTTGTTCAGCACTATGCCCGGCGGCCTTCATGTCCTGATATTCAATTAACATCCGGCCAATCATCGCCCCGCGATACAAGCGTTCACGGTATTTTTCAGGCTGGCTGTTAATCCAGTCCACCAGCTGCACCATATCGTCGCTGATTGATGTGGTGTACTTATCGCGGACATTTGCCATCTGGGTAAATGTCATGCCGAGACGGCCTTCTGTTGTAGTCAGGTTACGCTGAAGAGCCTCCCAGCTATCCGCGCCATAACTGGCAGCATCGATCTTAAGTTCCTTCCCGGCATCAGCTTCAATCCAGCGACCACCAGCATATTTTTGCCATACGCCATTAATCAGGCGCATTTCCCCTTCACCAACAACGTCTGCGGTCGGTGACGGTTCAGCCATATCGAGCAAAGACCAGTCGATACGGCTTTCGAAACGATGAATCAGCTTCGCTTTAAGAGCCTGGTTATCAATCTGACCGTCGGCACGAACCTCAATACGCCCCTGGAAGCCCTTTTCCTGGGTGCCATGAACAAACCGGCGGCCATCCTTTTCAAACCACTTGCCAGAAATAAACGTTGGCCAAAGCACATTTGCCGATTCAAGAGTGCTTTCATCCACCAGGGGGATTTTCTCAGCCATCTCTGCCGGATGTTTGCGCATCAGCACCACATCTACGACCGTACTGGTCCCGTTTGCGTCAAAAGTACCGGTAGGCAGGCGGTGGGCACCAAGAAATTCAGCTTTCCGTGATAGGCGCAGGCGTAACCGCTTCATGTTTGAACCTGAAACAATGGACGGCGGCACAATCACGCACATGAATCCGCCTGGCTTTATTTTGTCCAGCATGCGGAGCATGAAGTAAGAACCCATGTCCGTTTCTTCTGCGTAAGGCTTATCGATGTTGCGTGTGTTATCACGACCGCCGAACGGAACGTTACCCACAACATGGTCGAATGAATCGTTAGGCGTGCTTACAGCCAGCTGTTCGAACGGGGAAATCTGTACGCTGTCTTCCGGGTGTAACAACTGGTTTATACGACCGGAAACACTGCTGATCTCAGTCGCGGTCATCACCGTACCAACCGGTTTTGTCTCATTAAAAACGCCGGTTCCCGCCGATGGTTCCAGAGTGTTACCTACGTCCGCGCCGTAGAGCTTCATGATCTCCCAGACACCTTCAGCGATCGGCTTTGGTGTGTAATATTCGGAGACGGACCCGCCAATGCCGCCTTCACCGGTGTACCCAGCCAGGATCTGGCGCTGTTCATCTGTCAGTGTCGCGCCGTCCACCAGCGAATTAAGCAAATCTATCGCCTTCTGATTCGCCTCCCGGCGCAGTCGGTCATAGCTTTTGCCTTCCACCTTTTCCACGCCATATTTAATCGGCGCTCGGTGAGATGTTATTGCCCTAATGTATTTCAATATTTCGCTGACACTTGAACAGCGAAACACCCCAATAGATAGCTTGTTCATTGGTAATCCTTAACAAGTGACTAGTGTTAAATTCCGTTCAAACACGATGTGAATTATTCTAATTAAGGTGCAATCTTGGCAGACAATAAAATCACGCTATCCTCGGTCAGGAAGGCGCTGGCGGGGGTTTTTAAAGACAACGGAGAACGGGACAACATCCTCCTGTCCGCGCTGGCTGTGCACGGCGGAAGTGGGTATTTGTTTTCTCGCGCAGGGGCACCGGTACAACTGTCCGGCTTCTTAGGCGGCCAACCGGGCGATAGTGGCATGGCTGGCGATGGGCTGGTGGACGGAAGTCGCTTTATCTTTGATGAAGTTCAACTGCCGGAAGATCGCTTGCAACGCTATCCGCTACTCGAAGAGATGGCGGTTTACAGCACGATCGCCACCGCGCTGAACATCCATATTACGCACGCGCTCTCTTTCGATAAGAAGACCGGACAAACCTTCTCTATCGTGCCGGTACACAACGGAAACGATAGTGACTATGACGACGCGCAGGCGTTGTGTGACGAGCTGATGAACGACATCGGGCGAACCATCAACAAAGAGGTCGCCGGGTGGGCATTTATCATGTCTGTATTTGGGGTGGCTTATGTCAGGCCATACGCCAAAGAAGGCATAGGGATCACGTCTTTTGAGTGCTCCTATTACACCCTTCCGAGCTTCATCAAAGAGTTCGAGGTCAGCGGTAACCTGGCGGGATTTAGCGGCGATTATCTGAAGGACGCGTCAGGGAAAATGGTTTTCGCCGATCCGTGGACCATTATCCCTATGAAAATCCCCTACTGGCGGCCTAAGTCAAACCTTATGCCTGTGCACACTGGCCATAAGGCTTACAGCCTGCTGGATAATCCGGAAGAGCGCACGCCGATTGAAACCCAGAATTACGGGACCAGCTTGCTCGAATACGCCTACGAGCCGTACATGAACCTGCGTTCGGCGATCCGCTCGCTGAAGGCAACGCGTTTTAATGCGTCGAAAATTGACCGAATCATCGGTCTGGCGATGAATAGTCTGGATCCGGTAAAAGCAGCCGATTATTCACGCACCATTACTCAGACGCTTAAACGAGCAGCTGACCTGATGGAAAAGCGCGCACGCGGCGCGAATAACATGCCTACGGTGACCAATACCTTGCTGCCTATTATGGGCGACGGCAAGGGACAGATGACTATTGATACTCAGACCATCCAGGCTGACATCAACGGCATTGAAGACATTCTCACCTATATGCGCCAGCTGGCGGCAGCACTTGGCCTCGATTACACCCTCCTGGGGTGGGCAGATCAAATGTCCGGCGGGCTTGGTGAAGGTGGATTCCTGCGCACGGCAATTCAGGCCGCCATGCGCGCCTCATGGATCCAGCAGGGCGTAGATGAGTTCATTCTGCGGGCTATCGATATTCATCTTGCTTTCAAGTACGGCAAGGTATACCCGGAAGGTGATCGCCCGTACAAAATCGAATTCCACTCCGTTAATACCGCTCTGCAACAAGAGCACAACGATAACCGCGACTCGCAGGCGAACTACGCCACTATCGTTACGCAAATCCTCGATGCCGTCAGCAATAACAGCGTCCTCGCCAATTCAGATGCATTCAAACGTTACCTGTTTAGCGATGTGCTGGAGATTGACGAAAAAATCTCTGAAGCACTGGTGAACGAACTGAAAGCGAAAAGCGAGGACGACGATCACCTGATGGATTCCATCATCAAAACACCGCCACAGGAACTGGCGCAAATCCTTGAATCGGTCTTTAAAGAGGGAAACGATAATGACTGATGTTTTGAAAACGGTCACTGACCGCTTTTGTCTCTATAGCAATGCTCGAAAAGGTCGCCAGAACGGGCGACAGTATGTATTAAGCGCGGTCAAGACCATGCTTGAAAGCAAGGAAACTCAGGAAGGTTTACGCCTTGGAGAGCTTTTCGGCTATTACGGTCACGGTCGCCGACAGCTGACTGGCAAACTGGAAGTACCAGAAACCAGCGTGATCATGGTGGAAGGTCGCCCGGTCGTAATCGACAATGTTCCAGCGTGCCGCACAGTGGCTATATCTGTTGACGACAACGGAATCGTTACCCATACACAGGAAATTCTTAACACAGAGCCGGGTAAAATTGTCGCCGCGATGATCGAAAGCCGAGCTGGTGGCTGGAGCTGGGCCACTGGCGGGCGTGAGTCCGGGAAAATCGCTGTAACCACCAGCTTCCATGGTGTGGATTATGTGACAACGCCGAACTATATCAGTCTAGATCATCCTGCCAGCGCCGGAATGTTTGAAAGCGCGGATTCTAAATCTCTACTGGCAGAGTCCCTGGCGGCGCATGGGTACTCCGACGAGTCAGTGCAGGCAGTTATATCCCATTACGGCAAAATGGCTGAACTGGAAATGATGGTGGAGGCGACAGAGCGTACGGCAGAACTGGAAACCGCACTACTCGAAAGCCAGGGCCGCCACCTCGAAGCAATGGCCAAGATCGCAGATGCTGAAGCGCGAATCGCTTTGCTGGAGAAAACAGCGGGTATCCGCGACGATGTGCTGGCAGCAATGCAAGACGAACTGGATAACCTCCCGATCTTCGTCTCCGCCGCCCAAAAAGACGCATTCCGCCTCAAAGAACCTGGTGATGCAAAAATCGTTGCCACACTTTTCGAATCTCTGATCAAAGTTGGCGCACGCAACCTGCCTGTCACCAAGAAAATTAAGGAGGTTCCGCAAGCGGCTAACGTCCAGGCACCGCGTGAGGCAAGCATCATCACGTTTAATAATTCAATCAATCCGTTTAAATAACCACCAAAAATAACCCCGGCGGATGCCGGGGTTCTCGTTAACTATTATCGCCTTCGCCTGCGTGCCATATATTTGCGCACCGCGCGGCGTGGACAATCTGAAGCGGTTTCTTTCTGCTGCATCAATCTTGCAGCCATGCTCAAAAATGTCAGGCACAGCCGAAGCCCAGCATACAATAGCGGTTCCAGTGGCCACGTCTCATTGAGCACATATACCGCCATGAAAATCGAGTCGAAAACTATCGCCGCCAGCGATAACTTCATTGTCGAAAGTCGGCGGAGCTGCCGGAGTTTATTCATTGACCAGCCCCGTCAGGCAAAGCTGGCGTTCTTTTTCACGGCGAATCTTTAAACCTCGCAGGGGCACGCCGTTACTGTTCACGAAATCAGGGAGATGGTTACACATATTCACCCACTCCCCTTTCTGCGCCCACTTGTGGATGGACGTTTCTACTCGCATGCCTCGCGCTTTGCTGTAGTAGGTCCGTAAGCTATTGCATCCCATATTGAATGCCGCGCTTGTCATTGCACTGAAGGCATTATCGGGCATGTCTTTGCCCCGGAAGTGCTGATTAATACAGCGTTCAGCGATCAGGATATTCTTTTCCCAATCAGCGGCGATTTGCTGGTCGGTTTTTCGCACACCCGGCGTTACCCCGTGTGTATTACCAATCCCGTCAGTCCATACCCCCGCCGGGCACATGTATGGATCACGTCGGCAACCTTCAGCGTTACCAATCAGCTCAAGCCCCGCCTGGTTGGTTCGCACATTGCCATTACCCATCACGATGGTAATCATCACCGCGATAGCGCAAATTGCACCGCCTCCTGCGGCTGTTTTTCCCTTCATAAAGACCTCATAAGCGAATTTTTTACGCTCCAGGACAAACACTCATTCACAGCCAATACCGACTGACTCGATCCCTTTAGAAGGCACAGGATAATGCAAATCACTTGTTAGCCACGTTTCAAAGATATACATTATTGCTCTAATTAATTTATTTTATTAGGTAAGAAAAGTGGCACAACGCGGTGTAAACAAAGTCATCCTGATTGGTACCCTGGGGCAAGACCCGGAGATCAGGTATATACCAAATGGCGGAGCGGTCGGAAGACTCAGCATCGCAACGAATGAATCATGGCGCGACAAGCAAACGGGCCAACAGAAAGAGCAAACAGAATGGCATAAAGTAGTTTTGTTCGGAAAACTTGCTGAAATTGCGAGTGAATATTTACGAAAAGGTTCTCAGGTCTACATCGAAGGGAAACTTAAAACCCGTAAGTGGACAGATGACGCCGGTGTAGAACGTTACACGACGGAAATTATCGTCAGCCAGGGCGGCACCATGCAAATGATCGGCGCTCGCCGTGACGATTCACAGTCCTCAAATGGCTGGGGGCAATCAAACCAACCTCAAAACCACCAGCAATACAGTGGTGGCGGTAAACCTCAGAGCAACGCCAATAACGAACCTCCAATGGACTTTGACGACGATATTCCGTTTTGAATGTGTAAAAAACGACTGAAAGAAAAGCGGTGGTCCAGACGCCGACAAAAGCACGAACTCGCTCAAAAACGCCAAAGTTGGCAATGGCACGCGCTTTTAACGAATAGAACACCCCGAGATATTGCTTTCGCTGGTGGGAAAACATTCCTAACCAACCTGAAGGCGCAATACATCAGTTTTTAAGCAGAGAAAAGACTATGACAGCACAAAATACTAAAACCATTCAATACCGCCTACGTAATGGCCAGAGTGTCGAAGTGACCATCAATAACGATGGAGTGCCAGGCGAAAAGGTTTCTATCTCTGATCTGGCTATCGAAAAAACCATCATGTGCCACCTTGGCTTTACTGAAGAAGTGAGCAAAAAGCATGGTGTAGCTATCTGGCGCACAATGGATACTGGAATGCGCAGATTCATTACTGCTCGTACCCCTGGTATGACCATGATGGACCTCATGCAGATTGCGCCGCTGTTTGAGTGTGAACCTCTGGATGTATTCAGTAATCCAGTTATCTGCCAGCAGTTATATGGTGAGATGAAACTCGCGGTTACCCCCATCGTGCTGCATGAAGGATCGCTTGCTGGCGTATGGAAAGTAGAGCGAATTTCAAGCTACATGCCCTTCCACGTCCATGTCAACGGCGTAATCACAGGTGAAAATCAACCTGTTTCAGTTACAAAGTCAGACCTCAAGCGTGCAATTCTTGAAGCAAGTTGTCGAGTTATCGGCCTGGGCAAACAGTCTTATGTTTGCTTCCCCGCAGGCCCAGAAGGCCAGGCTGAAATACTGGCGATGGATGCCGATCTGCTCTGGCAAATAGAGTTTATGATAGGGAAAAGCATCATCCGAGCTGAAGAACTCGATCAGTACATTACCTGCACAATGACGGATGAGGTAAAAAGTGTGGCTATAGCCAAAGCCCGGAACCTGTGTCGTGCTGCATTAACAGAACTGCGAGAAAACACCACGGAAGAGGTGGAAAGTGATTAATCGTATACAGAATGAATCTGCCTGGTTAGCACTGATAGAACAGTATAAAGACAATTGGGAACTGGCAGCGAAAGAGTTGCTTGATATTGAGTTAACACCTCATCAAGCAAAAATTATTAACGCGATAAAGAACACCGGAGCCAAAGTCACTGCCACCACACCACATGGTATTGGGGAAACCTCTATTGTGGCAGTGATTAGCATCCTGCAAACAATACTGTATTCGTGTTCCCGTACAGTGGTTGTTTCTCCTGCTATTAACGATAGTCGAAAAACAATAATTGACTATATGTTCCGTTATTGGGAGCGAGTTACCCAAAAACACCCTTTTCTTGGCAATCATTTCAGAATGCACCCTGACAAAGGGTTGGTGCATATCAGTGAAACATGGGGATGCGTCTATATAACCTATTGTCTGAATAACGAAGTGTCTCTGGCTGGTTTTACTGGACCGCACGATCTTTTCATCGTTATTAACTCGGCGGAAATCAGCGATCGCGCTCATGCAGTGATAACTGGCAATTTAACCAATTATGACTCGCGCCTGCTGTTGCTGTCGAAACCATCGGAACGCGAGAAAGGGTACTTTTATGATTCGCATCACCGGTTGGCCCATAGTAAAAACAATCCTGCTGGTTTTTTCACGGCGATAACTCTAAACACAGAGGATTCGCCTCTCGTTTCTGAAGCATATCTTGAATTCAAAGCCAAAGAGTTTGGTGGGCGCAATAGCGATGAATATCGCCGATTGATCTTGGGGAAATTTCCCGGGATTCGGGAGTTGATGGAAAAGTCATCTGTTCCCCGTAATATGCACTTCACAATGACTGACGGTAGTAAATGGGTAGTGCCTACGATCGTGATCGCCAAACACCATGCGAAACATCACGCTCAAAAACACAACTCCAGCACATTAGACTGGCTGAAGGCCTATACAATACCGTTATTCTCGGCAAACCATAACGCTATAGCTGAATGGGCTAAACAAATCCCCTGGCAGGATGTGGCTGAAGAGGCATTTGTCGAAAAACCTCCGAGAGATTTGCACGAGCACTGTTGGCTGACATCAGAAAAGAGCTTCTCGTGAGGTAAAAATCCCGCCGATTGGCGGGATTTCTTTAATATATGATCTGGTCTATATGATCACCAAAATCATCGTCGTCGTCCTCATCGCCACCATCTACTGCTGGCCAATCAACAAACCAGCCAGCGTAAAGATACAGCGTTCGGAGAACATCACTTGCGGGAGCATCAAGGGTGTTAACGAATCCCATATAGCTATTGGGATTTGCTCCAGCTATGGCTTCAGCGATCATGTCCTCGGTAATGTCACCGGAGATAATGCTTAAACGCCCGGAAACTTCTTCATTATCATCAAATTCGATAATGGCATCTCCGCCTAATGGCGCTGCGATTTTAATCTGCATTATTTAGCTCCTTTGCCACACCTAATAACAGTTCCAGCAATCCGTCACCATTCATCAGTGATGCGGCAGCGGCCTCTTTGTCATGATACAACTGAAGAGCCATAGAGAATACTTCCGTTGCTGACGTTTTGGAAATGGTCGGTGATTTCTGCCGAATTTTCCCGGAGTTACTCACTGAGACTGGCGGGTATACCTTCGCCATATAAATATTACTCAATCGAGATCTGAAGCACCATTCAGGCTTGCCACGCCCACCGATATTAACGAAAGATGGCTTATCCCCTTCAACATTGGCCTTCAGGAATGACCGGGCTTTCTCTAACAAACCAGGGTTACTGTACTCAAGATGATGACCCAGCTCGTGCCACAGTGCACTTGCATTTTCATCGTTCAAATTGACAGCAACAACACCATTAAGATTTGCATATGCCCTTCCCTTGTGGTGAACCACCTTTGATAAGGTCGAAATTTTACCGCCGGTCAGGCGATAAATATCAGCAAGTTCCTTGCGCAGGTCTATCCCACCATTCTGTCCAGCGCGGGCTTCTTCCACTTCTTCCGTGATAAAAGAGTCGGCCCACTCAAGAGCTTTTTCTTCAGATACGGATGAGTTTGCGATCGCACTGTTCATGGCAGATAACACTTTCTCGTGGACCGAACCCATACTTCGCTGATTCATTTGCCAGCGTGTCTGCGGGTTGTATGAGAATCGCTTAAGTAGTTGGTCAAGCTGCTCAAGTTCTTCTTCACTGACATACTTTTTAGCCTCACCAATAATGCCAGGGAGAATATTGCCGTTAGGATTAAACGCTCGCGAAAGGAAGAGTTTCAGCGCCCCCATGCCCTCCGATGCTTCAATATCACCAATAACCCGGTTAACAATGGCCGCACTCTTCGGATTAGCATCCGCCAACGCCCTGGCTACAATTTGCAGGGACGATACGACCTCACGCTGCATATCAGTCCTGATCTCATCAATAAACTCTGGCGTTATGCCGTGCTCTTTAAGGATATCCCTGCCTTCCGCCGTTACCCCATCGATATCACCGACATGTTTATTAACCTGACTTTGCAATGCCTTAAATGCCTTCAGAATTCCACGGGCATCATCAGCTTTACTAACGGCCTTCCTGAATGCTGGCAAGAAGTCTGAGTTAACCTCATTTTGTTGATCGGCCCACTGAATGGAGGCTTCTTTCATCTCGTCCAGAGTCAGATCACCCAACGCGGTATGGTCTGTGAATATGAGCGACAACCTCTGAACCATTTCTGCCAATGGTGATGCCGAATGCGCCGCGCTAAGGAATGCTTTCACCCTGGTTGGGCGAATGGAAAACCAGTCAATAGCTGGTGGCATATCTCCGTTTTTTATCGCCTGCGCTATCTCGTCAAAGCCATCGCGCCCAAGGGAGGATGCGTGATTTAACAAGCCGCGAAGTAACGAATTGCTGATACCGAATAATCGGCACCATTTTTTCACGTCGGCAACAGGCATTCGAACAAAATGCGCAAGCACTTGTACAAGCTGTTCATCCTGGGGATCTGTGCGGGAAAGCAGCCTGATCAGATGAATAATGTCTTTGATGCCGGATGCCCGATGTAATAGCAAACTGGTATACGGAGCAACACCGTTGTAACTACCGCCGGAAACGGACTCGAAAAGACCGCCGGATATCCCTTGCATGCCTTCGTATTCCAGTTCCTGAGACACCTGGCGAAGGATATCCTGTAACGACACATCGCCGCCGCCAAACATATCCCCGAGCGCCTGGCCCTGGTGCTGTAACTCATCATTGATACGTTGCGCCATCAACTTAAAGGCGGTGGCCATACGCTTCGCGCTACGGTTATTCGCGACGATGAACAACGCGAGTGCTTTCACTTCCGGGGCCGTTTCGCTGAACATATCCCCCTGAGCAATAACATCGGTAATATGCTGGCCTGACTCCTTCGATTGCCTTACCAGGTCTACCGCATCTTTCAATGCCGCCAGCGCCTTTTTATCGAGGCTATCCGCTGTCTCAATGCCATCAACAATAGTTGTCACAGCCTGCTTGTGCGCTTCTCCTGATAAAGCCTGCATCTGGACAAAATCATTGGCTGCCGCATTAAGCGCCGTCAGAACATTACGCATATCCGGATCAGGTTCTTCTGCAACCATCCTTACCAGGCGCGCATCCTTATATGCCTTGGCAAAGATCGCGTTTTGTATACGGTCAACAAGTTGCCGTGTTGGTCGCCCATCTTCAGTTACAAGGCCAGCCGCCTGTGTGGCACCAACTTGCGTCATGAATCCGCGAATAAACGCGTCATTACTGCGGCTAAGCAGATCTCCGCTTTCTGACGGGTTAAACAACGCCATCATCGCCGGTGTTATGCTGTCGGCATCAACAAAAGCCTTTTCACTGGCTGCCATTTCCTGGAGATCAGAAATATTTGAGTCCTTGGCAAACTGAACACGGTCAACCTTCGTTAACCGGCGGCGCACCAGTACCGGAGCCGTCATTGATTCAACCTTTTCAGGCCGTATGCCGAATTCGGTCGCATGTTCAATCAGGTACTCCCGATACCGATCCGCATTACCGTCCTGATAGGCTTTGATGATCCCCATGGTCCGTCCATTACCTGACTCAACGGCATTGTCCTCACCAATTATCGGCGCGCCATGGCTGGATAAACCGGAATCAGTAAGCTGAGCAGGCCGCAAATCTTTGGATATCTGGTTAACCTGAAGAAGGCTGGATGCGCGGGTCCGGTCGCGCGGCTGAAGTTCCTGGGGATAGTCAGGATTAATTTTCCCATCCAGAGTATTGGATACCAAAAGAGCTGAGGCATCGACGATATCAAACGCTGTTTTTACCTCGTCTCCCTTCGCTGTCACCACATACGAAACCCGCCCATAATCGGGCAGGTTCTTTAGCAGCTCGATCAGCGTTTCTATGCTGGTGGCCATTACCACCTGATCGCTTAAGCTCATCCCTGTTACGCCTTATGCTGCCTCTTTAATGTTGGCGGCTATCCATGCCGCCGTGTGCTGTTTAACCTGGTCCAGGTCGATGTATGTGCCAACATATTGACTCAAGTCCTGCAAGGTACCGATAAATGCATCTGTGCTCTGATCGACGAATTTATCAGCCAGGAAATCAGCAACCAGTTTTGGCACACCATCATGTTCCGAAGGTTGTTTTTCATCGCCACTACCACCGCCGGACGCGCCGTACCCCATCTGTTGCATGATCTGGTCAATTTCATCGCTGATATCCAGCAACTCCATGCCACTCGCGGTGGCCGCTTTGGACATCAGAGCATCCAACTTATCGCTGAGATCCATTAACTCAATAGCTGATAGTGTCATGCCGCTACCCCCGCTTTCTGGATTGCTACCAACAGATCAGCCAGGTGGCGAGCTGCGCCGTTAACCAGCTCTTCGTTTTCCTCAAAACGTCCGGCAGCCTGAAGGGCTGCAATCGCTTCCCGGATATTGCCCCGGGCGTTACGGATCTCCGCCATGTCAGTGCTTTGCATATCCATTACGTTATTGAGATATTCAATGGCTTTATTAGCCTCTGCATCTGCTTCGCTAACCGTTTCATCAGGCTGTGCCGGGGCCGGTTCTGGCTGAGTAATCTCACCGACTTCGGCCTGCAATGCATTGATCATGCTCTGCACCATTTTCTCGGTGCCAGCGCCCCCAGGAAACGCAATATTGGGGAAAGTTTTTTGAAACTGAGTTTTCAGCATTACGCGGAACTCGTCTGGTGAGCTGGTGGCCAGCTCCAGAGCTTTTTGTGCATATTTGCCAAACGGACCATTAGTAAGTGTCTTCGCCAGGAAGTCGAAAGAATCCTCGCGAGGCAATAACTTCAGGTCGTACTCACTCATTTGCTGATCAGAAAGCGGGGTATCGTAAGTAGCAATGCCGTAGCGTGCATATTCATAATACGGGTCACCTTCATCAGGGCGCGGCAGAATCGCTTTGTTACCTTCAGGTATTGCGCCAGGGGCCGCCGGACGCATTTGCAGGGCATATCGATATGCACCTACAGAGACTTCTGGTTCAGGCGAAGAGCTACCGGTATCCTCCGCTGGTTCAGGTTCGACGTTTTCCGGTTTATGTTCTTCTGGTTGGACCAGATATTCCGATACATTACCCGCTTTATAGGCTTTAAACAGCTTGCCGATCGCATCTGCCATGTCCACACCCTGTATGGATTTAGCCTTGATCATGTATACGCTGCCATCCGGATCGGTTAACTGGATATACCCTTCACCATCCCCAATGAATTGCTTCATTGATGCACCATTACTGAGCGTCGCTTCCCCGTCCATATGCATACGATTTTTGATACTGGCAAGGCGATCCGTCAGCGCGCGAGAGTGCCCACCAGTCATCCCCGCTGGAGCAATGGTATCGCGCCCACCAGTGCGATTGAGCTGATCAATCTCCGTCTGCAAACGCTCATTCTCTTCATAAAGAGAATCCGCTTCCGATGCAACAGCGTTAATTTTCTGCTCCAGATCTGCCTTCTGCCCTTCTACCGCTGCCACCTGATCCGCGAGGTCGCTCATGGCATCCTCTTTCTGGTCACTGTCAGCCTGTAGTTGGGTTATTTCATCAACAAGGGCTTTTTTCTTCTTCTGCGCACGCTGGAATTTTGCCGAGTTTTTCTCTGCAAGGTTGGCAAGTTTCATGGTGACCTGCGCCAGCGTCATATCACGTCCACTCATCGGAGCAACGGTGTGAGTAACGTCTTTTTTATTCAGTAAGAACTGGAAAGCAACCAGCGTATCGCTATTGGTGATCCGGTTTTCCGCTGTCGGGCTATGAAACAGAATGCTGATAGTCTGACCATCACTGAGCGGAATAATGGCTGGCAAGACCGGCAGCCCGTTAACGTTACGTGCCCGGCCAATTTCAGCGCCGCCGATCGCGCGCGCGCCGCTCTGGGCCACATCCCCCGTTTTATCACTCCCCGCAGAGATTCCGGTACCATTCAGCTTCTGGTTCAATGCCCGGACAAATGCCTGCATGGTCCGGTGTAACTGCAAACGAGTAGAACTAATCGCCTCCAGTAAATCCGTAGCACACCAGTGGATCGGCGTGTCATAGAAGAACGTAGCCTCGATTTCCTCCAGGGTGTTGGATTCCGTCATCAGATAGCGGTCCTCACCGGCCATTAATGCGCGATATTCATCATCAGTCACTGGCGGGGGAAGCACGTCAAGCCCAGGCTTGAGCGTCACCCCTTTATTGATATTGAACTGTTCCATGTTAATTTCCTGCTTTCAGTTGCTTAAGACGGCGTTTGAGTTCGCCATTTCGGGCCTTTTCGTTATTGAGTCGGCCTGTCTCCTTATCCAGCTTCGCCCGCAAATCAGTGATCTGCTGTTGATTGAAAGACACCGAGTTCTGAGCTGATTTATAAGCGGCAACCACCTGAGCATTCCGCTGTTTTGCTTCTTGCAGGCGCTGAAAGTTGGATTTAACTGCCGGTTTCTTGTCTACCGGATTGGCAACACGCTTCGCTTTGGCGATCAGTGATTTCTGGAATTTTGCGGAGTTTTTGCGAGCCGCCTGTCCCATGACGGTACCAAGCGTCTTGATATCCGGCGACTGAGCGTTAGGAATAGCTTTTCCATTCAGTTTCACAGACGATATATCGCCAGTATCGTTTACCTGTATGGCAAGAATTTGTCCGTCGTTAAGAACCAGCTTTGCGGTTTTAACTTTAACGCCATCTTTCGTTGTTGCGCGGTTGCTGGAGTCAACCTCAATTACCGTAACCCCGGTTTTATTGATCGCCGCGATAAGGGATTTCAGCCCCTTTTCATTAACCTGGTCAAAATCGACCGTTGCATACTTATTTTTCGTCATCTGACACATCCTGTGCGAGATTTATTACGTAACTTCTGCGGATTTGCTGAGTAACAGGGAAAATCCGATACAACGGGTTAATGAACGAGTCGCCATGCGTAACCATGACGTTGAAATGCCACAGTCGCTCTCCTTTACCCATATATTCAGTGGGTATGTACAACCATTCACTGTTTTCGCCCTGTTCAGCCGACGTCAGACAACGTTGTTCGCCTTCAATCACTGTCGTCGGCTTCTGAACATCGCGGATCCAATATCTGACCGTTGCGCCGCGCAAAAACGGGAATTTAGACCGGTATTTGAACGGCACCCGGATGAAACCCGGTTTAATTTCCACATCACCAAGTTCTAAATGCGTGATGTCCTTGCGTTTTAGCAAATAGCGATCGGCTAAGGCTAACGCAAGAACGCATACACCCCAGCCAATCATTTCCCGCCTCCCTTTTTCACCAAACTTGTAAGAACATTCAGAATGCTATCGATATTCACTCGTTTCATCCCTGAAATCACCTCATGACCGTTATTGCTGGCTATCGTTACCATTAAGTACGTAATTGATAACTCCCAGCCCTCGTGTTGCCCCAATAGGTACGCCACCGCGCCAGCTGTCACTGCAACAAAGATCTCCGTAACCAATCCCAACAAATTGCCAGACTGGCGACCGTCTCGGACATCCATCAGGAACGTGCCTATCCCACCAATTACTGAAAGCAGGAGCGCAATAGCAACTGGAGCTAATTCCTGTGTGTCAAGCACAAGTTCCCTCCTACGTTGTCAGGAGGTAATGGTATGCAAAGTAACTTCTCAACCGGTCATTTGTTGCTTAAGAGGCATTTCTATTGAGGTGCGAATCGATAATCCTTTGTAACTTTTCAAGAATGAGCCTGTTATTGATGCTGCAAATAATAGTCACGCAATTCTGAAGACTTTCATCCATACCCTTATATTCCGCGAAATACATGCCTATAAAGCCTGCAAGTACGGCAGCAATACACTCGGCCATCAATTGCCTGCATGACGCTTCGTAACGTTTTTCACGAACCCCATTCAGAAACGAATGCACCCCGCCAAGGATGGAGAGGAGCATTATTGTGAAATCACACATAACTATTTCCTTAATAGTGAATTAAATATCATTGGGAAACGGTATGTACTTTGTGATTTCCACACATACTGGTTTTTGTTAATTAAAATCCGCAGCTTGCTATAAATAACGATAGTGAGCAGAAAATATGCTAATAGGCTATGTACGCGTATCAACAAATGAACAAAACACTGCTTTACAACGAAACGCTCTTGAAAGCGCAGGATGTGAGCTAATTTTTGAGGACAAGGCGAGCGGCAAAAAGGCTGAACGCCCTGGGTTAAAAAAGGTTCTCCGTATGCTTTCCAGAGGTGACACCCTAGTCGTATGGAAGTTAGATCGTCTTGGGCGCAGCATGCGTCACTTAGTTGTGCTGGTGGAAGAGCTGCGTGACAGAGGCATTAACTTCCGGAGTCTCACTGACTCCATCGACACCAGTACACCAATGGGGCGCTTTTTCTTTCACGTAATGGGGGCGCTGGCAGAAATGGAACGTGAGCTTATCGTTGAACGTACACGCGCTGGACTTGATGCAGCTCGCGCAGAAGGTCGTATAGGTGGACGTCGGCCTAAATACCAAGAAGAAACATGGCAGCAAATGCGGCGATTGCTCGAGAAGGGCATCCCCCGTAAGCAGGTTGCAATCATCTATGATGTGGCTGTTTCCACGCTTTATAAGAAGTTTCCGGCGTCATCATTTCAATCCTAAACCTTGGTTTAAGAGAACTCGGTACCAGCGGTGAAAAGATCCCCCTGTTGAGCAC
>ENA-OYAC01000122-OYAC01000122.1-human-gut-metagenome-genome-assembly--contig:-NODE-122-length-21540-cov-5.411217_pt1 | contig 21540 bp, 27 predicted proteins | sample MGYA00244511_ERZ652807 | MGnify/ENA primary metagenome ERZ652807 (study PRJEB26926, sample SAMN06164834) | human gut metagenome | biome: ENVO:00009003; feature: ENVO:2100002; material: ENVO:00002003...
CGGCAGCGTCAGATGTGTATAAGAGACAGGCTTATATATCTGATTTACTCCGGTAGAAGCAAGACCAGACATGATGCCAACTGAAATCGCCGTGATAATATCTTCCGCCGGAAAGCTCTTCATCACATACATAGCAGGTACTGCAATGATTCCTCCCACAATTCCTACGATTACCGGTATCACCTTATCGCTGATCTTCTTGCTCGCCTTACACCCGATTCCAACCAGATAACAAATGATCACGATCGGTAATACTGTTACATAATTTGATAAATCCATATTCATCATCCTTTCTTCTCTAAATTTTCTAAATCCTCAATTCTATGATTTGCGGTACGAATTTTCTCATTTGTGACCGCCTGTTGCTCCTCTAAACGATATGTACGTTCAACAACATTGTTGTGCTTGTCTACTCTTTTTGATAGCTCATCAAGCTTGTACTCTATCAATGCAATTGTTTCATCATGCTTTTTGCTTGCAGCCTTTTGCTGATAGTGATTATTGATTAAGCATACGATCAATGTAACAAACGCCGCAATCATGGCAGATATTATTGATGTCATACCATCCCTCCTACTTCTTACGTTGCCAAATATATGGTGTTATCCTCGCTTGTGATTGTCCCCCATCATTATTAACATAGGATACATCTAATGTAACAGATCCCTGATTTTTCCATGTTCCATAATTAAATGGCGGGACAGCATTCTGATAAGTTAGTACACATGCATTTACTGGAAGTATTGGAACCGTAAAACCAGTGAACTCAGATTTCTTGTAATATAAATAATCATGATTATGACTGGTATTGCTCTTAGAATTCAATGCTTTGTCAATCGTTTCTTTTCTGTAATATAAATCATCATGATTATGCGCCACTGGTGCCTTTTGACTTGCAAGCTTTTTAACACCAAGTGCTCCTGCAAGCTGATTTGCTGCTGAATTTGCGTTGATTTCATCAGCAGAGTCAAGGATATTTAAAGAATTCAAATGTGTTTCACATGCGTTCTGGAACTGTTGCGCATAATAGATTGCTAAGTCTTTATATGTCGGACAGACCATAAACTGTGTTGATATCTTGGTCAGTGCTACGCCTGATACATAAACAGCATATAGCGGCATTTGATTTTTCAAATCACCATTTAAAATATTTCCACTTACTATTTCAGGAGCAGACGGCGTTCCCGCCGTTGCGGTCCCCTGTACAACTTCTAACTTTGCAGATTCAATACCTGATGCCGCATTTTTCTCGTAGGTCATTACGATCAGATCAATTCGATTTGTTCCTGCGGTACCTGCCGATATTGTCAAATCTTCATAAGTATTCGGTTCAATACGGATATGTCTACCCTGCATCAGCATATCGCCGTCAGAAATTCTAACTGTGTTGTTATTGATAATTGCTCCTGCAAATCTTGATCCGCTACTCATAACAAATTCTCCATCACCAAAAAAGGCAGCATTGAAGCTGCCCTGATCTGCTGATCTAATATGTTCTTTCCCGGCATACCCTGTTACTAAATGTGCCATAGTCTTTCCCTTCTTTCTCCGCTTAGTGAATAAGCGACATCCATGTATTATATCCAACAACACCATCAACTGTAAGCAGATTGTTTTTCTGATACTCTTTCACTACTGATTCTGTAGCTGTGTCAAATACCCCCGGACATGTGAGATCACACGCATATCCTTTAAGCATAAGCAAAATCTGCAGTGCAGTAACCATGTACTGTTTCTCGCCCTTTTTTACATAGTGCTTTCCAAGTGCGGCTTTAGTGGCAGATCCATAAATCCCATCAACCGCAAGTTTCGACTTATAGTCTAAGTTCATCGCTGTTTGTAACACCTTAATTCCTGCTTTTAAGGTCGCATTTCCACGAATACCATCCGTTACGATTCCGGCACCGGCAAAATTATTCGCATGGATCTGTCCGGCACGAATGATAGCGCCCTTACCAGCGATATGTTGAATCTGCTGTATAGATTCAGTCTTCGATGGGATATTCTCGGATACTTTCACCACTTCTCCAAACGGAAAGTTTTTTCCGGGGCATGCAGTCTTACTCACATCACTATGCTTTCTGAATCGAGTAATTCCATATTCCTTGCGAAGCCATGAAACAACTTCTTTCAAAGCCTGCTTCTGTGCTTCTGGCATCTGCTCATTTTCAAAATTTCCTTCACAACAAACTCCAATCGTGTTGTAATTCACACCAGATGCATGTGCGCCGATCATATCGATTGGTCTGCCCTTGTATACTTTGCCATCTAAACGAATATAGATATGATACCCAATGCCAGACCATCCATTTGCAAGATGCATTCTGTGAATATCCTCTACACTACCGTGACATGCAGCATGATGAAATACAGCTCCTCCATCTGTGCTTTTTCTCTTTGTAAGAGATTTAAACTTTAAATGTGTGTCGATTATCTGCATAATAATCAGCCTCCTTCTTTTTATTTTATGCAATCACAGTTGTCATTGCAGCATCGTCCTCTTCAACCTTACTTTCTAAATCATCCAAACTGTTTAATGTATTAACCTTTTCTTCAATTCGGGATATGTATTCTAATACAGCATCCATTTTAGTTGTGATTTCATCTGTCCCTGAAAAATCAATTGAGGTAGCCGTCGAACAACAAATTGATGAAATTCCAGTCAACAGTCCTTTAATCTCATCTGTAGTCATCTTTCTTTCAACATCCGTCATGTGCTACTCCTCTCCGATCATGAATTCAATTGCGAGACATGCTGCTGGTGTGATGTTCTCTGGCAGATCATCAGCTGTAATCGTGTTGATTTCCAGCGACGCTTCGACTGAACCGATCTCATTAAACTCTTTGATGAACTCGTCCCAGTTCGGATTTGAACGGTTCATAGTAACTCCGTCGTCAGAGTACTTTCGTATCAGCTCATCACGAGCCTTGTCATACTCCACAAGATCCTCATCAATTTTCTTGATATTACGAGCAACGGACAGTCCTGCCTTACGCGAGAACGCAAGATCTAAGATGCCATTATTGGCGATCAACTGACGAATATCAAACAGTTTGCTTAATGTTGTAATGTATTTTTTCATAATGTTTTGACTCCTCGCTTCATAAAGTAGTAGTGTTTATAGACCCTCTCCAAGGTCTTTATTATTTAACTTTTACTAAGTACCACCCGCAATGACATGCTCTAACTCCTGACATACTGTTGTATACCCTCAAATAAAAATTAGTGTTACTACTAACATTTATAACAACTGGGGAACTACAGCATGCCCTATCCATATTATCATCTGACATATAAGCCCCCGCATCAGTAGCTCCACTATTAGTTGAAAAAACCATAACCATTCTGGATGCAGGAGTTCCATACATCTTTGCAAACACTATTCCGACATATGTTCCAGCAGGAAGTGTCACGCTAGCAGGGGTATTCCATCCGCCACATGTAATATTAACATTTTTGTCATATCCATATATAGGTGCCGAAATACCACCAGCACTATTAGCATAATTTGCAGATTTAGCATAGTTTACGCTAAAGTTTGATGGATTATATACATACATGTTTGCACCATCATTTCCACCCCACAACCAACTTGGCTGTCCGCCTTGTCCAGACCAATTCCATTTCATACCATTGATTGTTCCTGAGACGGTGAGGTTGCCCGACACAGATAATACGTCAGCAGATAGTATAGACGCATGTGTTCCATTCGGATTCGAATAAAAATACCCTTCATTTTCATATCCCTCTGCCATATATATGCCCAAAGCATTAAAATCTCCTCGAAACTTTTCAGATTGACAAGCAATTCCATCAGAACCTATCTGTGTAGCTATGGTTCCTATTTTATCGCCATAACCAATGGGAACATTCGTTGAGGTTAAAGCAATATACGCTAATTTATTTCCATCGCTAGCGATATTCACGCTTCCGCCAGTAATAGTCGCCTTAGATGAGACTATTTCGCCCTCGAATTTACCGCTCGTAGCATATATCTCGCCAGTAAACTTACCATTTTTCGCCTCTATTGAGCCATCTTCCAGCACTTTGAAATTCTCATTGGCGGTGACAAGACCTTCGAGACTGATTTTTTCAGCCTTGATTGAAATCTCCTCTGCCGACTGGTTGATTTCAGAAATGATTTTTTTCTTTTGAACCATTCCTTCTGGCGTAGCACCTACACTGTACGACGTTGATGTTGTGTTGTCCGTATAGGTGATGATCGTCCTTGTCCAAAGATATGGCTTTGATGTGTCCGCAGCCGGTATCGACGCAGACCATGTCCCGGTTGGGGTTGTTGTACCGCTAGACGATGCCTGATAAGTCACCACAGTTGATTTAACACCTTTCCCGGTTGCACCGGTATCACCCTTCGCTCCGGTAGCTCCCTTATCTCCATACACACCAATAACCTTCTTTGCAGTATCTACCGAAGTATTGTTCGTATATGTGATCGTTTCATAGTTCCAAAGGTACTTGTTTGTTGCTGTCATCGTCGGTACTGTTGTAGACCATGATGTTGGTACTTTAGTATTCGAGGTTGATACAGCATAAAACTCCTCTATCTCCTTAATTCCTATTCCGTCAGTTCCATTCGTGCCGTCACTTCCGTCCTTACCATCGGCTCCTGGATTTCCTCTATCACCATACGCACCTATAATACATGGCATTGATGTACTTACGATCGTTCCATCTGTCAGTTTTACAACCTCATAATTCCACAGATACTTTTTACTTGATGAAACTGACTGCACTGTTGTTGTCCATCCAGCTGTTTTCGCTGTGACACCACTTGAAGCAGATGTCGCCAAATAATAGTTGATAACTTCACTGATACTCTTACCGTCGACGCCATCCTTACCATCAGCTCCCGGTGCTCCATCTTCGCCCTTATCTCCTTGGTCGCCTTTCGGTATCACGAAATCAAGAATCATATTCTTGTTGTCTCCAGCATTTTTCACAGAAGCATCTGAACCAGCACCACCTGTTGTCACTGATCCTATTTTGATGCTCACTGTCTGCCCAGATTCAGATCCGTCACCAGAAGATGGATATGGACCCGCAGACACGCTCACTGTATCTGCTTCACAATCATAAGATATTGATGTACTGTTATTACTTATATTGACTATTTTCTTAGATACGGACGCAACTACATAAGTTCCTGTAATCTGCTCTCTTGCCCCTACCTTGTCATTTACATCAAATATATATTGATCGTTACTGTCCAACGAAAAATCGACCGAATCACTTGCAAAAGACTCTGTTATCTTATCAATTCCACCCTGAATCAAATCCTCATCTGATTCAGCATTGGAATTGTCGTAGATCTCACACATCTCATCCAATCCGGTAAGTGTCTGTGTTCCACTGATATTACCAAGCAAATCGCAGTAAATGTGAATTACTCGTCTATCTTTCAGGTCACCTCGCCCAAGACATATAACATGATTGATATGCTTGCTATTTCTCTTAATTGTGAAACTTATCTGATCTGTATCAAACTGCTCATCCTGACTATAATCAGCAAGAGGACTTGCCGATAACTCAACAAATCCTCTATTAAATACCATATTCAGTTTTGCATTGTATGCTTTCAGCATCTTCATGATGCCTGTATAACCCTTTATATAACGATTCATCTGATAGGATGATATCTGTATCTTTGAGTTCAAAGTGCTTACCTTGAACAGCTCCGAAAGTCCCATCCGTTCAATCAAAAGCTTTAACACTTCGTTTGCTTCTCCAGATACGCTCAAATAGTCTTCGCCTTCATCTGGTTGCAACACTTTAGACTCAAGTATGCCGTGCCATGTACGACCTGAGTATGTTACTGTCGTCTCATCTGTATCAACGCCAACGGAATCTATCACTCCGCCATATTCTTCGCCCTCAAAATAAAGATAATAACCAGTTTTACATACGTTATTATTGATATTTACTTTACATTCAAAATCATTCTCGTCGCTTCCATATGCAAGATCTAATGTATAGTCTTTGAGCACATCGATATCTTTTTTGGATTCATCCATATAAATTAAGTCCATCTTGGTATGCTCCTCTCTTCCAACAATGTAATATCAAATATCAGATTTGACGAAATAGCTACATCCATTACGCCCGGCGGGATCTTTTGAAATATGTAAGAGTCTCTATTTCGCAGATCAAAACAATTCCGCTGACTACCGTCGCTTTCATACAAGATTATTGTCTTTTCTACAGAGTCAATCGTCAGGTACTCGTTTGCTTCAATATCAACATCCACCGAATACATATGTCCTCCAATCAATATCTCTGGACTTTTACATGGTCCATAAATACGCATCCGAAAATTTGTATTTACAAAATCCGCATTTTGCAGTTTTTTCCCAAGAATATTTGATGTGTAATCATATGGATGATCGTTATTATAGTCTAAGTTTTTACCAACTATCTCCTCATTTGAATTGAATGTAATAATCGTTTCTTTTATCCATTGCGGATAATCCGTCTGAATCGTCAACGTATTCTTCATGTATCGCTTATTATAGGTGTATTTTGACGCCTTACATCCTGTGACATAACACCGCATATAGTAATCGCCAATATAGAGTTTTCCATGTTTTCTGGCAACTACATCCTTTTCACACACCTCAAACAAACGATTTCTACTTTCTGTGCCCTCGTCATCATTTCTACATGCAAAAACGACTGGCAACGACTTCTTGACAATTCCCATCTTAAATGACGATATTTTGTCATTCATGCTTGTAGCTGTCCATGCGAAATCATGCAGATCGTTCTCGTTGATATAGATGCCATTCGCACCAAATTCAATTACCTCGTTCATATGATTGACATATCGTGCTTTTTCTATCAAGTTGCCGTCACCTCTTTTACCATTCTTGCAAATTCTCTCTTATCAACTTTCATATTCACGGATTCCATACCCTCAAGTATCAGATCTGGGAGCCGCTCTAACAGCTCATATATAAGCTCAAGCAGTGCATTGTCATTTTTGCTTCCAGATGATGACTGACAATAATCTAACGCATTCTTCATATCCTGCGCTACTCGCGAAATCCACATGCGATTCTGATGCAGCGGTACAACCGCTTCCGCTCCGTCACCTTCCAGAAGTGCAATCTCACCTTTCTCAACAACACCGCCTTTTGCATGCTTTCTAGCAGATGTAGATTTATTAGTTATTTTTGCCGTTGCGCTGCTTTTCAGCGATGACGTATCCACTTGAACATTAACATCCTGAATAAATAAATTATGCAAAAAATCCTTAAACCAACTCGCGATATTCGGTGCAACCTCTTTCAAACCTTGCCACAATTTATTCATAAGTCGTTTTCCTGCTTCCCACATTTCACCAAGGCATTCACCAATTGCTCTCACAATAGACGCTATAATCTCTGGCATTTTCGAAGCTAAAGCATTCTTTATTTCCGCAAGATTCGTAATAAGTGCCATAAACAAATCTACGCCAGCGTAAATCATATCATCCAGATGCTCAAGCAGAGCACCTGTTATAGCCTCAATAATTTGTGGCAACGCCTTACAGATTGTATCGATAATCTGTGGTAGTGCATCGATCAACGCAACAAGCAATTTAACTCCAGCCTGAATGATTTCATCAATATGCGAAAGCAGCGCCTCAATTATACTCGATATAATTTCTGGCAATACCGAAACTATCGTATCGATTATCTGCGGCAACGCATCAACCAGTGATGTCAATAATTCAATTCCGCACTCGATGATCATAGGTATACAAGATAATATATTTTCGACCATCTGCGTAATAATCCCCGGAAGCTCCTGAAGCAACTGCGGTACCGCCTGCAAAATTCCATTCGCTAAACCTAACAGTAACTGAATGCCAGTTTGCACAATCTGTGGCACGTTCTGAATCAATGTTGATGCAAGTTGACTTACAATTGTAATTGCTGTCGATAAAATCGTCGGAATGCCATTTGTAAGTCCCTGTGCCAAGCTCTGTATCAACTCAATACCTGCATCGAGTATATCTGGCAATGCCTCTACAAGTCCTGATACAATCGCTCCTGCTATTGTAACCGCCGCATTAAGAATCATCGGCAAATTAGTTACTATTACACTAATAAGCTGGTTGACAATATTTTTGAAGCATGGTATTAGTTCTGGCACCGCCTTGAGCAATCCATCCAGTAACGCCCGGATCATGCTCGTTCCTGCTTTGATCATACTCGGCAGCGTCGTTGATACGATATTTGGTACCGTCTTTGCAATCACCGGCGCAAGCTTCTCTACGAGCGTACCAACACCCTTCAAAGCGATTTCCACTCGTGGCAGGATATTTTCGCCTGCTGTAGTGACTGAATCTACAAAATTATTGACAAGCACATCGAAATCCTGTGTATCGTCTGCAATACCGACTACCAGATTCTTCCATGCCGCTTTCGTCATGTTCACAGATCCCTGAATTGTTGTTGCCGCTTCCTTTGCGGTAGTACCTGTGATGCCCATTTCTGTTTGCACAACATGAATCGCATCTACGATATCTGCATATGATGATAGATCAAACTTCTGTCCTGATAGCTTCTCCGCATCTTCCAAAAGTCGTTGCATCTCTTCCTTGGTACCGCCATAACCTAACTTGAGGTTATCAAGCATAGTGTAGTTTTGCTTTGCGAATCCCTGATATGCATTCTGGATGGATTCCATTGAGGTACCCATCTTATTTGCATTATCGGACATATCCGTGATTGCTACATTCGCCTTTTCAGCCGCTGCCTTTGTGTCTCCATCCAAGCTCTGTAACAATGACGCCGAAAAGCCTGTGACAGTTTCCATGTACTCGTTTGCAGACAATCCAGCCGTCTGATATGCGTTTGCAGCATATTTCTGTACTTCACTTGCCGAATCCTTGAACAGTGTCTCGACACCGCCGACCAACTGCTCGTAATCCGAATATGCTGTCACAGCACTCTTTACAAGTGCCGCCGTTGCTGTTGCAGCTACCGAAGCCGTAGCCACACCCCACTTTGCAATCGTCCCGATTCCTTTGAGAAACACATCACCTACTTTTGACGCTTTACCGGAAACGGAATCCAAGCCGTCTTCCGTTTCCTGCTGCCCTTTGAGTGCGATTCGACCAAAGATCTTAAATAATTCCATCGCATTCTCCTTTTAAACCAATTCAATGCCGAATGCATTCATTGAATTTTCCACCATCGCTTTGATCTCTTCGTCAGATAGCGATTTCTGAGATGATGCCTGAGCATGTACACGATTTACGAAATCCTCATAGGATTCTCCCTGCACCTTATTCAAAAAGAACTCCCACAGCACATCTTCTTCGGTATCCTTGTTCGTCCGCTTCACAATTGAATCCACGAACTCTACCAAGCGCTCTGTCGCAATCATCTCATCCATCAATAAAAAAGGACTTGCATATCGCTTGAATAACAAGTCCCAAAACTCTAAATCACCTACCCGATAGATTTCAAAGCAACCTTGAAAAAATCTGCGAATCCACTCTGTTTGACCACATCCATAATCATCGCAAAGAACATTCCTGGATTCATATCTTCCAGTTCCTTTACTGTCATACCTGACAGATTCGAGAGAAGCTGATAGATGTATTTCTCAGCATTCGGCAGATTCTCCAGAATAACATCGCCAATCTCAAATGCAATGCCCATACCGAGCTCTTCTACATCCTTCATAGTGATCTTCTGATTCTGCATAGATTTTTCTATCAAACGTTTTGCTTCATCCGATGAAAAGCAATCAGAAAACTTGCTGATTTTAATACACGAAATAATCTTCATCATTGGGAAGATATCTTTCGAATTCAATGCTCGCAATGTATACGGCTTTTTCTCTTCCTGTACAGCTTCTTCCACTGTTCCATGCATTACTTCTGTTTCTGTTGTCATTTCCTTTTCCATAGTTACTTATCCTCCTAATATTCGGTATTACGCTGCATCATCCAGCAACTGATCAACTGTATTACTCTCAACAACTTCCTTCGGCATATAGATATGATACGGAAGCACATTCGTCATAGCGCCTGCCTTGAGCTCAGCATAGCAATCGAATGTCGTTGGGATTGTTGATGCTTCTTTGTTCTTCGTATCTGCCGACAATCCAGATGTACAAAGTGCATAATCAAATAATACGATCACAGGTGTTCCGTTCGTCTTGTATCCGACGCATGCAAAATTCTCGACATAATCGCTGTCTTCGATTGTTGCCTTAGATTCAATCACATCCATTGTTTCATCTACCGACGTGCCTTCCTGTCCGATTGTTGTTGCCTTCAACCAGTCTTTTGTGAGCTCGACCATATTCGTCTCAACCTTTGCCGTCTCGCCGACTTTCTGCACAAGTCCCTTCGCATTAACAAGCACACCATCCACCGAGATATTTGTAATCTCCGGAGCAATCGTGAACTTTGTACCGCCGGATGTAGCACCAAGCAAAGTACCTGTCCAGAGCTTCTTGCTTGTGTCATACTTAAAGTTTTTGTACAGTACACACGCATTTAACAGTATCCGCTTCGGCGTATTCTCTGTTACACCAGATACGCACAATTCTCTCCATGTGTTTTCTGCCATTTATATCACCTTCCATTCTTTTATAGTCAGATTGATCTGAATTCTCTTCAATGTCCCATCTCCGGTCGGTACCGAAAATGCATTTGAATAAAAAACAGCCACACACGAACCATCTGGATTCATGCGTGACTGTGGTAAGAATCTCTCTATTGTTTCTTTGTCCTGCTCAAATAGAATCGGATTCCCACGGGTCCATCCATTTAATATAAATGTTGTCCCCTGACTTCCATCCTCTTCCTTGGTCGGAGAATCATCTTCCATGTACTCTCCAACATAATATCGGTCTGGGATTTCGCCAACCCATTCTCCGAATTGGTATGGAATCCCGCTGGACTTCATTAGTTCACCAACATAATTTAATGCTGCTATACTCATTATTTCAACTCTCCAAATATTTCATTTGCTCGATTCTGAATTGCACCATTCGTAGCCTTGAAGGCTTTTTCAAGCGGTCTGTTCGGTGTCTTACCATGTGTGAAATGTCCATTTCCCTTCTTATCCTCATAATACCATCCGCCTTTACGACCATTACCATTCACGGCATATTCGCCAGTACCGAACTCTTCCCAGATGGCATTTTCTTCTGGAGATCCAACTGTTGCTTCTAATTCAGATTCATCGACTACATAAGTGTATGAACCCCTTGTCTCTCCAGTATCTACTCTGGATGCATTGTGTACAGCCGTCTGCACTTCTCCTGCCGCTTCTTCAAGAAATGCAATCGCCTTTTCTCTGAGCGCCTTCTTGATCTGCATGGAATTATTCGTAAACTCTACGGACATATTACTGACCTCCTGTGTATTTCAGATATATCTCCAACTGCTCATGAAGTTCCATCGGATCATCAATCACCATGATATCATATACCTTGTCATTGATCACCATCCGACTGTTCTCCGCCTTGATGCGGCTGTCGAGCTTCTTATAGTCTGCAAGGAACACGTGCGTAGATTCCTGAATCTTAGCATTATATGTTGTGTACTTGCTGTCTCCTGTCGATAGATCAAGATACCCTGTTATATCATCCACAGTCTCCCATGTCTTATCGCATGAACCGATGATATTCGTCTCTGTCTTACAGAGCTGAATCTGACCGGTTATATTTCCACCAATCATCTAATCACCATCCATTTAAAATCTCGCTTTCATATACGGCTTCAGGAATCCAAGAAGTGACTTTGGGTATCCCATAAGCGAATTATCGCCATCCATGTTGAAATACGTCACAGAATGTCGGCTAAGTGTCTCCGACTGAATACCGACCTTGTCCCTGTTCTCGATATCCCATTTCAGCATATTGGCTACACCGAGCTTCACATCCATAGGATATTTGACCTTCGTTACAAGTACACATATTTCATCCGAAAGTGGCTCATCAAAATCCATATGTGCATTGTCCATATCAATGCCCTTAATCACATACAATCCATCGTTATACAACGATTCCGATATTTGTACGGTGTCACCCTCTGCAAACAGATTCGATGCACCCTGTAGCACTCCGCTCTTAACCTCTGCATTAAATCGTCTGTTTCTGTCTTGGAAGTTGTTATTTGTATACTTCCGTATAAGGAGCTCCAGCGCCTGAAGCTTTGCTTCAAGCACCGAATCCTTTGCAGTAATATCGATATATGATTTCAACTCTTCAACGGTCATAATCATACGATCACCACCTTACTGCTGCTCTGTGACAGTATATCCGTCGTGTTCCTTAAACCATGATGCCATGCGCTCGCTCTCGATCACTGCCTGTCCGTTTGCGAACTGGACGCCACCGGCACCAACTCCGCAATAAGCAGGCGCATTGTTAACGACTACAAGCCACTTTACTGCCTTTGTCTCTGTCTTTGCTGGCATATTTATCACCTATCCTCTCTTTGCTTACGCAATCTTGATATTACGAAGTACACCTGCATGCTGTGTATTCTTCAACACGGTTGCAGCGATCATCTCGACCTCTGCATCCTTCATTGTACCCGGCTTGCTGAAATCAGGCAGATACTTATCGATAACTGAACCACCATTCAGGCTGATGCCGTGGAATCCATCATTCACATCAAACTTGACAGCATAGATATCTGTCAGTCCTGTTGTTGCTGTCTCTGCTGATCCAATCTTTCTGCTGATTCCCTTCTTCACTACAGAATTTGCAGTTGCATTGCTTCCACTTACAGTGTAGTGGTTCTGCATATCAACAAGCTTGATACCATCAATCGTTGTAATACGCTTACCAAATGCCTCTTCGCTCTCCGTTCTGTAGCCAAGGACACGAGCAACAGTCTGAATCTTTGTGATTGTCTCCGTGTTTGTAAGAACTGCATCTGCATCAGTAGTCTTGATCAGAAGCGAAAGTGCCTCGTAGAACTCGTCTGCATTTGCCTTGATCTGGGCGATTGTAGACAGGTCAATTGACTTGGATGCACCATACTCTGTTGCAGTGTCAGCAATCATGGAATCCAGTCCCTGGAATTCCGGATGATCTGTCGATGCAGTTGTAGTAGCATCGCCATTGATCAGTGTGTAATGGAACAGAGAAACAATCGCCTTGATATGTTCCTCAATCTGATATGCAAGGTTGTCGAAGTTACCGGCTACTTTGTTAAGCACTCTGTCCATCTGTACAGCGCCACCCATGATAGCAAGGCTTGCTTCACACTCATGCTTTGTAGCTACAGAGTTTGCATAAGAACCACCAAGTTTACGGAACTCTGCTGTAGCCGGAAGCACCTTTCTAAGATACTTGTACTTCATTGTTGAACCACCGCCTGATGCTGATACACAATCATCAAATGTAAGCATCTGCAGTACGGTAGACTGTCTCAGAAAGATATCCACGATCTGCGAGAACACCTTATCGCTCATACCTTTCTTCATTTCTTCTAATGTCATTGCCATAGTTTTTCACCTTTCCTTTCTTAGCCGTTCGTTGCGGCTTCATACTGCTGTTTCAGCGCTTCTGCTAAATCCTTAGGCTCTGCAGAACCGCCAGCCGGATCTCCCTTGTCCAGCTTATTCTCAATAATCTGTCGACTTCCACCTTCAGAACTCTCGAAGTGTGCCGGGAACTGCGTCTTGAGGGTTGTGAGCATATCATCCCATCCTTTGATGTTGCCATCATCGTCGATTTTGAGTTCTTCGCCCTTCTCTTTCAGCATCTCCTTAATCTTGAAGGTCATATAATCGGTATCATCCGTCTTGGCAGATAACAAAGCGACTTTCAATGCAGAGCTGACCTTTGTCTCTTCCAGTTCCTGCTGCAAGCGGGCATTCTCTGTCTCATACGTTGAAATCTTCTGCTGCATACCTTCATCGCCCTTGGAGGCCTTCTTCAGTTCTTCGATGAGCTTATTTGCGTTGCCGATCTCCGTGTCTTTGCCGGTGATCAGACCATTCAATCTCTCGGTTTCAGAATCATACTTCTCTTTACTGATGTAGTTTCCTTCCGACAGGTCCGCAAATCGAACATGCTTGAGCTTGTCCTCTTCCTTCGAGTTCTGCTCATCAATCTTCGCCTGCACCTGTTTGTACAGTTCTTCTCCTAACACATCTTTCAGTTCCATAGTTTCCATCCTTTCTTGACTTTAATCGCAGTCACGCATGGCAGTTATCACTCTTGCCGGAGTAAGTATTCGTCACAGTTTAATCGCCTTAAGCCGATTTTGGGCATAAAAAAAGACCACGTTTTAATCATGGTCTAAATTACATAATTATTTTGTTACACAGAAAAAGCACCCTGCTACTGCGGAGTGCTTTCGTCTAATTTACCTTTGAACTAATATAGTTCTCATATTCTTCTGGTATTCCAATATCATATTTTTTGTAATAGTGTAAGAAATCAGCTGGAAATGTAAAATCCCCATCTTCGTATATTCCTGCTTGCGGTATTTCTTCCCCATCAAATATATCTTCGGTAAACATAGGCGCAACAGCCGAAATAGAAAGACTTTCCAGATATTTTAATATCTTATCTCTGCTAATATGATTTTTGATTTTCTTATAATCATCAAAATCATCTTCGCATTTTCCATATTTCATTCCTTTGAAAAATCCAAAAAATGTCATATTATCACCGCTTTCCTTGTGGCTTAAATGTTTTCATTGTTCCACTTCCGTCATAACCTACTTTGAAATGTCCGTCCTCATAAACATACAGCACATCTGTAGGAGCTTCTACCTCAACGCCTAGCGAATTAGCAAGCTGTTGAGCAAATCCATCATCCGATGCACCTGTACTGCATGATAACATTCGTACTTTTTGACCATTGTACTTTTCATTATGAGAAATAACTCTGGCCACATCTCTTGCAGACATATTTTTTCCTTTTTCCCCATATTCTATATAATCAGGGCTTCCATGCGCTGCAAAATCAAAATAACCACTTTTTGCAGGTATTTTATCAAGCACCTTTCTCTCGTATGGAGTTATCATTTTATTGATATCTGCTAATGTTATTGTACCATTTTTCACGCTATTTGCAAGGTATTTCTTATTTAGCCAATCATTCATAGCTACACCTAATTCATTAGGCTTTCCGAGCTGGCTGTTGGCAAATACCTCTGCAAAAAACTCTGCCTTACTTGTCTTTCCATATTCTGATATATTTGCGTCCAAATCAAATACAGGATTGTTTCTTTTCGCAATTGCAATTATTTCATCATAACAATTATTTTGAACAGTTTTTTGAACATCTGCATACCACTTATATTTTGCCTTGTCCGTTTTTGCACTTTTATTTACAAATGCAAACATATCTGAATTTTTCCAACCAAGAGACTCCATATATTCCTTCTTGATAACATTCTGTAACATATGTCCATATTCATGAGTTACCGTAGCTATGGAGGCTTCTTCGTTTGTACGTGAAAAAGGCATCGAATATCCGCTATCCATATCTTTGATTTCCTTCTTTATCAGGGAATCTCTATCCGAATAACGTTTTTTATTCAGAACCAAATATTGACTTGCTGGCGTTAATCTACTGCTATTCACATTTCCGGCGAAATTACCTACGTCTACATCAATATCTACAAAATCGGATTTATGTATTACACCGAATTTGCTTTCCAGACGGATCAGCTGATTTGTATTATCCACAATCAGTCTTTCGTCCATGGAATCTATGTTGCAGTTTCTAAAGCCAACTCTATTCTTCAATGCAGTTTTAGCTTCTTCTGCATTCTTAACAAGTGTCACTTTCGGTTTATACATCGGATTGTTATCCAGCAACCGCTTATACTTCTCATATTCCTTATCTGTCATGGAATTAAGCATCTTCTCGAAGTTCTTGCCATATTTCTTCTCCATTGCCGTAACGTGCTGCATATATTCGATATTCTCATCGGACCAGTATACCTTCTTCCACTCCGCATACTCTTCCGGAGATTCGAAAGCGACTGTTTCTTTCGAGAAGTTATCCATCTTCACAATACCGCAGTTAAGCGCCCATCTCGCTCTCTGATCCAGACAGCAACGGCAATTACAATCCTGCGATGGATCACCAAACAATCCAGGAGCTTCTGCCTTGTATCCGGCGACTTCAAACATCTCGCCGACTTCTCGTATCTGTCCATCCAATTCTCGGTGTTCAGATCTGGTTCTTCCGTCGAGAACTGCATTCCATTGTTTCACGACCTCTGCACCACGATCGATTGCTCTCTTCTGTGCGTCTAATGCGGCACGATTCTGTATGCGGTGTCCTTCTGTCCGGGCAATCCGGATTGAGTTGTTATACGCCTTCTGGAACGGCGTATGTTTCATATTCCGTGCAAGGTTCGATGCAATGTTGCTCCACGTCATACCCTGCGCAAGTCCTCTCGATACCTCCTGCCGCACGGATTTCTTGATTGCCTTAACATCTTCGCCCATTCGGTCATACAGAGACGTGGATAGCTTGGAGTCAAGCATCACCGCCTTTGTCACAGCTTCTTGGTCTATCGGCATCACAAGAGGGATTCCCTGCCCTTGCATATCATACATAGAGCCTAGATATCCATCCTGATAACTCCGTGTCAGATAATCGGATACAGTTGCATATGAATCTGATTGCAGATTTGTAAGTGCTCCTTCCAACTGCGCCTTGATTGCTTCCTGATATTGCTTCTGATATATGATTGACTTTAAATTCTCTGGTTCAAGATCTGCCCGCATTGATAACTCCTGTATCTTTGCTTCACAATCTCTTAGAGCCTGCTCATATACACTTTTTAACTGTGCAATAACCTCTTCTTCACTATTCAGCTGTGCTTGTAGAACTTCCTTCTGTCGCTTGTTCACTCGTCACAACTCCATCCAATAGCCGCTTGGCATCCGCTGTATCTTTTTCTGCGTCCTGCGGCAGCTTGTCCTTGATCTCTTCATAGTCAATATCTAACTCATCACAAATAGCCTTGATAATCGTCTCATCATCTAATGTATCCGCTAAAGACATGATCGTGTTGATTACAACCTGATGTGCCTGCGCTTCCGTAAGCTTGATCTGTGCATTCTCCTGAGCATTGCTCATAATCACATGCTCAAACTTGAAATACACATCGGAATCCTGATAACCCTTCTTCTCTGTCTTATTGATCTCTTCAATTACAATCCGTACAAGGTGCCGGAGTAGCTTCTTCAACCGGATCTCAAGCTTATTACACTGCAGTTCCAAGAGCGAATATGCCGCCTTGATTGCAATGTTGGTCGTTGCAGCCGTATCCTTCAATCCTGCTGTATTCAGTCCCATACCGAAGCGGTAGATGTTCTTCTCATCAAGCTCCATCTTCTCTTTACGTGCCTGATACGGCACATCAACTGTCTTGATGTCGACATCGCCATTCTCTCCTGTGCCGATTATCTTCTTTGTCTTGAGATTCATCTGCAACTCATCCATGTTGTCGCCTTCGTATCCCTTGACAACATGAAGCGGCGTGTCGAAATCAATCAGGTTATTTGACAGACTCGATGCCATCAGATCATAGTCATCAATCAGCGGCTTGATCGGTCGCAGAGACGAATGCTGCTTCTTGTTATTATCCAGCCGGAAGAACGGAATGAATCCAAGCGATTCATAATATGTATCATCTTCCTTCCCGCCACTCTTCTTGTACAAAATATGAGGTCTTGGGTTGATCTCCACGGAATCATCCAGCATGAGTGCTCCGTCGTCAATCATCACATAATATGTCGTGTCTTTCTCACTCCATACCTGCACACGTGTTATAACCTTGTGTCCTTTATCTATACGGTCCGTATAGTAGTAAATCACATAGGCACATCCATCGTCCGTGTCTTTCTCACGTACTTCGATAACGCCCATGGAATCAGCTGTCGCAAATGCATATCTGTCATTCGCATCTTTATATGCATATATATACGAAAATCCCTTTACCTTGCAGTCTGTGATGCACTCCGCCAGCTCATCCATGAAAATATCATTGTTATTAAAATACTTATCCATATGCTTCTGGAGCTCCGGATCGTCTGATAATACAATGCGCTCTCCGTTTCGATTGCCAGACAATATGTACTGCGTCGCTTGATCTACAAGCTCCGTAAAGAAGAGATGCGGTATCTTCACATTGCTCCGTGTCTTATCTTCAACCAGATTGCCATCTGCATTGTAATAAAATAAGCGGTACTGCTTGATGTCATTATCGCCGTCATAATACCGCTCACCGACCTTTGCAAACCGCTTCTTCTCGCTCGTCTTATCATCGTCTATGAACTTTTTAATCTCATCTACTGTAAGCACATTCTTTGCCCTTTCTAACTAAAAAATCCATGATTGACGCTTACGCCATCCTTCGATGCCATATCGAAGTGCCGCCATCGCATCATCCATGATTGGAACCGGCTCGTCAATATACTCGCCTGTTCGTTCGTCCTTTTTCCATTTCCATTGCTGCAACTCCTTAATTGTATTTACACAATGAGGGGCAACATATATTCTTCGTCGTATAATGTGGTTCTTATCGACCACACCCTTGAGCCAGTCTATCTGAGCTTTGACAGATCCGGCGGAACCGCCCTTATCAACGCCCTTGGCACGATAGCCAGCGCCCTTCCATGTCTTGATTCTGTCCGGCTCTGCGGAATCGCACCACATAGGCTTATTCGTCGGTATAGCATGCTGAATCGCCAGCGGGATGATCTCTGCTGTTTCCTTCTCATGCACATATATCTCATCGAGAATGTATATATCATCATCCTTGATACCCAGAAGCAAGATAGCGTTCGCATGATTGAAACCGAAGTCCTGACCGATTGCGATATCATCATAATCATTCAGATTCTGCGATACATCTGCGATTTCCCAGTTATGAAGAATCAAGCCGCCTATCTCGCCCCATTCGCCAAGACCATATATCTTGTAGCCTTCAGGATCTACTTCTTTTCTACGCATCATACGCCGATGATACGCCGCATCAATAAAGCGGTTACCAAGATATGTACTATGGTGTGTCAGCACGTCCGGATCATATCTGTCAAAATAGACCTTCTTTATCCAATGATTCTTATTCACCGGGTTGAAGGTCATTCTAAGCTGGTAGAACTGTCCGGGCGGCAATTCTCCACGCAATCTATCATCTATAATTTCCACATCTGCCTGCGTCAGCTCTGTTGCTTCTTCGCACCACACATCTGTGAGCTTTCCCTTCTGGAATGTGATTGACTTAAGCTTCTCTCGTTGCTTATCATCATTCATTCCACGGAATATAATGCGGTTGCCATTCGCCCGACATTCAAGCGACAACGGCGATGTGGTCATCTTCCAATATCGCTCCGCCTTGTCTCCAAACATCCGATACACGGCACCTGTGAGCTCTGCATAGGTGCTGTCTCTGTTTGTGATATCTGACTTACGGACACACACAAGGTTCCTGCCCTTGTCCTTCATTAGCCGGAGAATGTAGTTCTGCGCTGTGTCAACGCTCTTTCCTGAACCGGCAGAGCCTTTCATCACAATATATCGCTTCGTGCTTCGGTCTACCTCCCGGAAACACGGATTTGCCTTTATATTCAGATTCAATCGGCATCACCGCCGGTATCTTCTTCATCTCCATAATCGATAGTCACATTCAATTCCATATCGACTTTCTCTTCCACCTTCTCGGTGTACAATCCATATCGCTTGCCCAGAAGCTCCGCCGCCTTCAGCTTGTCCTTCTCAGATGGCTCTTTCTCCATCTTCCGAGCCTTTGTGCTTCCATCGCCCAAGCCTTCAATCACAATCTCTGTCGATTTGCTCTGTCCACGAAGCACGGATGTAAGATACTTAAGTACCTCATCCTGATTGGCAATCAGTGCCGCTTCTTTCTCCGCCATCCGGTTTTCTATATATTCTCTGATTACAAGTTTTGACAAGTTTTCAGTTCCGATTCTATTTGCCGTTTTCTTCGAATACCCTGCTCTGATAGCTGCTTGTGTGGCATTCAGATCAATCAGGTATTCATCACAGAATCTCTGCTGTTTGGCTGTAAGCTTAGCCATCACAATCACCATCCTTTACAATATCCATCCAAACAAAAAGCCTACCGCACCGGAGGATATGATCAGCTAAAGAGTACGGCAGGCATAAAGCAAAAGGCACCATGCAAAATGCACGATGCCTTCAACTTCCATTTATGATACATTAAATATAACACAGATTTCTCGTCTCATGTTATACAAATAAGTCAAAAAACTTACAACTTTTTCACAATCTTTATACTGATTTTATGTGTACATATTCAAACTATACCCTCTTTTGATGCATGACACCACATCATCAAGCAGATTTTCGTCAACAATACCCTCCAGCATATCCGCTACATCCTCTGCTACATAATCCACATCGTAGCTGTTAATGCTCCGATCTATGATGTCCGTCACAACCTCCATATCATACGGTACATCCATGCCGGCACTCTTGTATGTTTCAGCATAACTTTCCAATCTGCTCTTTAATCTTTCCGGATCAATCAACTTTCCCATAGATTTTACCACCTGCCTTTACAATCTCAATTGCATCATCCAAATTAACTACAAGCTCTCCGCCCATGCCGTCATTCCCGAACCGTTCGTATGATACTTTCTTTAAACGCTCTACAACCTTATCTACGTCATAGGAGGTCTTTACGAGCGGTAATGCTTCGTGCCACCTACCGTCATTCCCTGCGACTAACAATAAATGGTCATCTCCTATGACACATACATTCTCGCGTATGAATTTTTCAAGGTCTGCTACATCAATCAATCTCATTCTTCATCACTCCAATCTAACTTCTGTCCGCACTGGTGGCAGTACTTTAAATCGCTTCTAACTATTCTTCTTTCGCATACTGGGCATAACCATAATGCTGTACAACCTAAATTTGCAATATATAGCGGTTTCTTAGGAATTTGCTTTTCAAGTGCTTGTATTGCCATTCCATAAGCATTTTCAAAAGAACATCCCCATGAAGTATCACAAGGGATTGCCTTACCAAGTTCATTGCAGTCATATTTTAGTTCTTCGATAGCTTCACTCTCTGTCATATTATCCATCACTTTCTTCTTCTTCCGCATTGCCTACTGCAAGTGCTAAAAATTCGTCAAATTCATCTGTTGTAATATCCCAACTGTCGCACCAATCGTACAAGGATATTCTTTGGCACTCTTTTTTAAGTGCATATGCTATTGTTTCTGCTGTTGAACTACGGTCTGTTGGTGGCTGCCAAACTGATGGGCAGAGCGGAAAATCCATTTACTTTCCAGATAGGGGGAATACGTATTCTATTAGTAGTGTGGTTGGTGGAGCTTGTAATCCTGGGATTATTGCTTGCCAACCGCTCCATAAAGAATGCCCTCCGTCTGCAACAAAAAGCAGCGCAACTACAGAAAGAGAATAATGCGGCCCGATATACTGCCCTTCAAAATCAGCTGAACCCCCACTTTCTTTTTAATCTGTCTCTTATACACATCTCCGAGCCCACGAGACTAGCGCTCATCTC
>ENA-OYAC01000138-OYAC01000138.1-human-gut-metagenome-genome-assembly--contig:-NODE-138-length-20461-cov-11.417671_pt1 | contig 20461 bp, 19 predicted proteins | sample MGYA00244511_ERZ652807 | MGnify/ENA primary metagenome ERZ652807 (study PRJEB26926, sample SAMN06164834) | human gut metagenome | biome: ENVO:00009003; feature: ENVO:2100002; material: ENVO:00002003...
AGTACTGACCCCTCTGGGGTCTGAGCAAACCACTAGTTTACTAGTGGTTTTGATTTCTTTGCGTTGCTCGGAAATTTTTTTCTCAAGCAGTATAGGGGAATCCTTAAAACGGAAAGCGCCCATAGAAGGCAGATGCAGCAATAAAGCAGCGCCATGCGTCCAGTGGATAATTTCAGGGGCAGGCATGCAGCCGGAAAAAACACAAATGCAAGCAACCCGCCAAATAAGCTCACCTTACCTGCGCAGGCATTGGCAGCATTCCACTGTGCTTCCCCCTGCATGGCTTCCGCCACGTGGTAGCCGAGCCGAAAATCCGGGAAGGCGGAGTGCCTTTTCCAGAGGAGCAGGCCAAGCGCCAGAGACAACAGCTCGGAAAAAGCATAGAGCAAATACACGGCGATCATCCCGTCAGCCTCCTTCTGAAGCGGCTCAGCAGAAGGCGTCCGAAAGAATTTCCAGCACATCCCCGTCGCTGACCGCGACCGGGTCTACCTCAAACAAGCCGCCCATCGTCTCGCGCGCGTTGCGCGTAAGGGCGGGAAACTCCTCCGGCGACATGCCGAAGGAAGAGAGCGCCAGCCCATCCACGCTGCATTCCTTTTGCAGCGCGTCTAAGGCGGTCAAAAAATCTTCCGGCCGCTCCGCGTCTGATTTGCCGAGTGCGCGTGCCATAGCGGCCATACGCTCCCGGCAGGCGCCCAGCCGGATCAGTTTTTGGTAATATGCCTTGCTGATCGCAATCAGGGCCGCGCCGTGTGGTAGCTTTGGATGATACGCACTCATCGCGTGGGCAATTGAGTGCTCAGAGATACAGCCGGAAAGGGTTTCAACCATGCCGGAGAGCGTGTTTGCCAGCGCAACATCTCCGCGCGCCTCTAAATCCGCCCCATCCCGCACCGCACGCGGCAGGCTTTTCCCAATGAGGCGAATCGCCTCCAGCGCCATTAAATCGCTGATTGGGCTTGCTGTGCGGTTGAGATACCCCTCCGTGCTGTGAAATAGCGCGTCAAAGCCCTGATAGGCGGTAAGCCGCGGGGGAACGGACACCATCAGTTCCGGATCGACAACGGAGAGGACAGGAAACGTTTTTTCATAGCCAAACCCAATTTTTTCCTGCGTTTCTTCATTGGTCGTTACCGTCCATGGGTCGGCCTCTGTGCCGGTCCCGGCGGTTGTAGTCACCGCAACAACCGGCAGCGGCGCGTTGGGTACAGCTTTACCTTTCCCTGTGCCGCCGGAAACATAGTCCCAATAATCGCCCGGATTTCTTGCCATCACGGAAATAGCTTTCGCGGCGTCGATGCTGCTGCCGCCACCCAGGCCCAAAACGAAATCACAGCCCTCTTTCCGGCAGAGCGCCGCGCCCGCCATTACTTCTGCCTTGGTCGGGTTTGGCGTGATCTGGTCATAGAGGACAGCACGCACTCCTGCTTGGGTAAGCTGCTCTTCCACTCGGCCGAGATAGCCGTGCCTTTTGGCGGATTGGCCAGCGGATGTGACGAGCAGAGCCTTCCGGCCGGGCAGTGCACAGCCCCCGAGCGCAGACAGGCAGCCCGCCCCATACAACAATTTGGTCGGTAAATAAAATTCATACGGCATTGAGATACCCTTCTTTCTCCGCAACGGTTTGCCATCGTTTTATATATAGCGCAATATAACGCAGCCTTTCCGAAAAGTCAAGCTTCGGAAAGGCTGTGCATATTCCTTAACATATGATAGTTTACTTCAAATTATTCCAGCGCATGCGTCTATTATTATGAGGCTCTGCAAGAGCAAGCGGCTTTCAATGAAAATCCGACGCCGCTATTCCTTGGTGGAAAAAGAGGTGAGCGAGATATCCCCGGTGGAAGCAGACAGCTCTATTGCGCGACTTTCATCTCCGGAAGTGAGAGTTCCTTTTGAAGATGCGTGCTGGGAGCCGGTCTGCTCGGTTACCGCTCCCTCAAACTGATTTTTTAATTTGCCGCTTCCAATTTGATACGCCAGCCGAAACCCATCCCCTGTGGCCCAGGCAAGCTGGATGTTGCCCACCTCCGTATGCATGGAGAGCGATTTCAATACGCGGCTGCCATCCTCCCAGGCAAGGTTTCCGGTTGCGGCCACTAGCTTTACCGAATCGGCCGAAGTGCGTTTCAAGCAAGTATTTCCCACCTTCACAGAGGATACAAGCGCGCCAAACTGCATGTTCTCAACCGTTAGGCTGCCTACCCCTACCTCAGCGTTCAAAGCGGTATACTTTGCCATGGGTAGATAAATTTCAACGGTGATCTCTGTAAACGAATTTTGATCGGGCAAATGAAGCCCTAGATGAAGCGCTCCGTCTTCCTGCTCCGCATAGGGGAGAGAAGAGAGGTCGTCCACGGAATTCTTTCCATAATACCGCACATACATAGAAGCGCTTTGATCCGGTGTGGAAAGGACAGATACCTTTGCAAAATCGAAGAAAAGGCAAACCGGTTTGCTAGAATCCACGGGGAACTGCATGTGGGTTTCCCCAAGGAATTGCCCTGTGCCGTGCTCATGCCAGCTCTTAATGGACTCGAGCAGGTGGTTCCAGCTACTGTCCCCATCGAGTATGCTGCGGATTTCCCGCGCACCGACGGCGGCGCCAAAGCAAACTGTTAACAACGATGATAATAAGAAAATGACCGTGAGGGCAATACAGGCTTTTTTCATAAAATATTTGCTCCCTTCCTCAGCGAAGCTGCCGATAGCAGGCGCGCAGGCTCCACACAATCAAGAGGATTACCAGCACGCCGGCACTGACAAGCGCAACCGCCAATGAGATGAAAAACAGCGCCAGCAGTGCGGACGATGCAAAAATGCCGGCTGCTATGCTTGCAACCAACACAACCGCCCCGGCCGCCGCCAAAGCGAATCCGGCTGGGATGCCTGGCAAGGCAATCAGAACAATATCCAAAACCAGCAATACGGTAAAAAGAGCCCGATTACCATTGTCCGGAGGAATCGGATAAGGCTGTGCCGCGGCTGTGCCTGCGTTCCTCACAGGCGCAGGATTCGAGGGGGAATCCTGCTTGTAAGCACCGGGCCTCGCTTTGTTTTGTTGCAGGTAAGTTTGTGCAATTTCCTTTGGATCGCCAAGCGCGCGGCAAATTTCCTCTTCCGCCTTGCCCTCCTCGATGCCTGCTGCAAAATGCTCCTCATAATCCTGAAGGATCTCCTGCCGCTCTTTGGCTGGTAGATATAGAAGCGACTGGTAAAGCGTGTTTAAAAAATCATTTTTCGTCATATTGGATCCCTCCAATCAAATGATTGACTTGCTGCGAAAATTCCATCCATTCCGCGTAAAGCTCCTCCTGCGTTTGGATGCCCTTCTGTGTCAGACGGTAATATTTGCGCGGCGGCCCTTCCGGGGATTCCCGCAGCGTTACCTCGAAATACCCCTCATTGCGCAGGCGGCGCAGAATGGGATAAATCGTCCCCTCAGAGATGGAAATTTCACCGCTGATCGCCTCTGCAAGCTCATATCCGTATTTTTCACCTTGGCGCAGCAGAGTCAACACACATAGCTCCAGCGCGCCTTTTTTGAATTGTACGTTCAAGCCGCTTGCTCCCCTCTTTCGCAATGTTTACAAGCTGCTTTCCGGAAAAATCGGAATGCAGCTTTTTGTTCCTATAATATATCACACGGTACTGCACATTGCAATATAGCGGGCGCCAATTCATAAAAATTTTAAAATTGCCAAATGATTTTACGTCCGACACAAAAATATCTTTTTCCACATTGGATATGCTAATCCAAAGAATGATCTCGATCGAACAAAGCATCAGTGTATTCCTGTACACTGATGCAAAAATCAAGATACAAAAACAAACGGAAAATGGTGATAAAATCATGAAACGCATTCAAATCGGAAAGCTCTTTTCCATAGCCGGTCTATTCATTCATTTTGCGGTGGCCTTCTCCCTTCTCGCAGGGGCACAGGGCACAGTGCTCGGCGCGTCGCAGGGGGAGCGCTCCATACCGGATGCCGGAATTATCCCACAAATCACGGTGAATGGGGAAGAGGCTTACAGCATGTTTGCCCAGGCCGCCCTGCCCCAAAATACGCCCTTTCACCGTGCGGAATCCTATGAAGATGCCGGGATGGAGGCGCTTCTCTATGCCGGATATCCCTTTGACGGCCTCGGATTGCAAAAAAAATATGGGGTTTCTGACGATTTCGCCCGCGTGATCACGCAGCAGGCCATCTGGTCCTATATTGAAGGTTGGCCGATTGATTCGAGCGACGGAAGTATCCGCACGCGTTATATCAAGGATCTTCTACAGGCGGCTGAAAATCAAACGCCGCAAGAGCATCCTGTATTGCTTTCGCCTGAAAGCCCGTCTTTCCGGCTTCAGGGGGGATTTTACCGCTCTGAAACGCTTACCCTGACGCAGGCGGATGGCAGCATCGCCATCCATCCGGAAAACGGTATACAGGTGTTGGATGAAGATGGCTCCGCTGTGACAACGCTTCACCAGGGGGACCGCTTTATTCTCGTAGCGCCAGAAAACCTGACAGAACTTTCTTTGCCTGTCACACACCTTTTTCAAGAGGTGGTAGCGGTGCATTATATACCAGACGCGGACAATCCGAAAATGGATCATCTCCTGCGGGCGGAAGCGCAGGAGACGACACGCGGAGGAACCTGGCATTTTTCTCTGCCGGAGCAGCCTTTGAGCGCGAAAGAACCCACCGTTTCCCACCCGGTGGAGAGTATGCAGGCGCCTTCTTATACCTCCGCCCCCACAGAAACAACGGAAATTGCTACCCCTGATACCGGGGACGACGGCATGCCGTTCACGGCCGCCGCCCTGCTGGGCCTATGCTGGGTTGCGTCGGGGCTGATCTTCTTGGGCAAACGGAGCAAAAACGGCAATCGATAGCGCAGGAAAACGGCTAAAAAGGGTTCCCCCCATCCTTTAAGGCCATACGTTTGCGGCAATGGTTAGAAAAGCTGGCCACAGGGCCGGTTTCGTTTTGATCAAATCCAGTTCCGCCTTGACATTTCGGGGCCTTTCCGCTATGATTTTACGGAAGAATAGGAAAGAATTTGGAAGGGGCCAATAGTATGCTTTCGAATACGGAAAAGACGATGGAAAAGGTGGTCGCGCTGTGCAAAGCGAGAGGGTTTGTTTATCCCGGCAGCGAAATTTATGGCGGCCTGTCGAACACGTGGGATTACGGCCCGCTGGGCGTGGAGTTTAAAAACAACGTTAAACGCGCATGGTGGAAAAAATTTGTGCAGGAGAGCCCCTATAACGTTGGCCTTGATTCTGCAATTCTGATGAATCCGCAAACATGGGTGGCTTCAGGCCATGTGGGCGGCTTTTCCGACCCGCTGATGGATTGCAAGGCCTGTAAAACGCGCCATCGTGCCGATAAGCTTATTGAGGACACGGGCGTGAACCCCGCTGGCTGGAGCTTTGAGCAGATGTCCGATTATATCAAGGCAAATAAAATTGTGTGCCCGGAGTGCGGCGCGTGCGACTTTACCGATATCCGTAAGTTTAATTTGATGTTTAAGACCTTTCAGGGCGTGACGGAGGATGCAAAGAACGAATTATATCTCCGCCCCGAAACGGCACAGGGCATTTTCGTCAACTTCCCGAATATTCAGCGCACTACCCGCAGAAAAATCCCCTTCGGCGTGTGCCAGATCGGCAAATCCTTCCGCAATGAGATTACCCCCGGCAACTTTACCTTCCGCACGCGAGAATTCGAGCAGATGGAGCTGGAATTCTTTTGCAAGCCGGGCACAGAGTTGGAATGGTTCTCCTACTGGAAGGATTACTGCCACAAGTGGCTGCTCTCCCTCGGTATGCAGGATGAAAACCTGCGCCTGCGCGACCATGAGCAGAAGGAGCTTTCTCACTACTCTAATGCAACGACAGATTTTGAATACCTTTTCCCCTTCGGCTGGGGCGAGTTGTGGGGTGTTGCGAGCCGCACGAATTTCGACCTGACACAACACCAGAACACTTCCGGCAAGAGTCTAGAATATTTTGATCAGACCACGAATGAAAAATACCTGCCCTATGTTGTCGAGCCGTCGCTCGGTGCAGACCGTGTGGCGCTTGCCTTCCTGTGTGACGCATACGATGAGGAAGTGGTGGATGCGGAAAAGAACGACACCCGCGTGGTGATGCACCTGCATCCGGCACTTGCGCCGATGAAGGCGGCCATCCTGCCGCTCTCCAAAAAGCTCAGCGAGGGCGCGATGAAAGTGCATGATTTGCTTGCAAAGCGGTTTATGGTAGAGTATGACGACGCCGGCTCGATCGGCAAACGCTACCGCCGGCAGGATGAGATTGGCACGCCGATGTGCGTGACCTATGATTTTGACAGCGAGACGGACGGATGTGTGACGGTGCGTGACCGCGACACAATGGAGCAGATACGCCTGCCGATCGACGAGCTGACGGCGTTTATCGAAAAAAGGCTGGATTTCTGAACATTATAAAAGGGATTCTTTAAGGGATGGTGCAAAGCATGTTGCACCATCCCTTTTCGTTTATCAAATTGCCCAAGGAAATTGTTTACAGCACCTTGTCGCGCCTTATTTTTACCAGAGCAAGCACGGCCGAGGCCGCATTTGCCGCCACATAGGCCCACCATACCCCGGTTACACCAAGCAGGGGGGCAAAAAGAAATGCGGTGGGGATAAAAAACACTAGATTTGCGGCGTATAGAAGGAATGCCCATAGCTTTTGCCCAATGGCCTGGCACGCCGCGCCGGATAACATTGGCAGAGGCACGAAAACGAGCGCCGCCGCCAGAATACGCAGCCCCTCGCCGCCGCGGGCGATCAGCTCTCGGTTATCAGTGAATAAGCGGATGAGGGAACCCGGCGTGGCCTCCATAATGAGCAGCAGGACCAAAGCGTAGAGAAGGCTGGCCGCTGTACAAAAGCGGATGGTTTTCCGGATACGTTCCGGCTTCCCTGCACCAAAGTTATACCCTACGATGGGGCTGAGCGCCTGCGTGATTGCCGTGAAGGGCATAATGGCAAAGGTGATGATCTTACTGATGTAGGCATAGGTAGTCACTGCGATTGTCCCGCCGGCCTCCCGCAGGAGGTTATTTAGCACGACGGACAGAATGGAGAGGCTTCCCATCTGGATTAGGGAGGGCAATCCGATTGCAAGGATCTCACGTATCTTGTGTAGGCTGCATTTTGCGCCCCTGAAACTTTGCGTTGTAAAGCGGAGAAAAAACAGCACACACATACTAAAGCTGACAAACTGGCAGATCACCGTTGCCAGCGCAGAGCCGCGCACACCCCAGCCCAGCACAAGGATGAATACCGCGTCCAGAGCGATGTTGATCGAAATAGGAATTACCCAGATGAGCAGGCCATACAGCATTTTGCCTTCGGCGCGGATGATAGACGAAAAGCCGGTGGAAAACACATTGCCCGCGAGCAGGATCGTAAAGTATTGTTTTGCATAAGGCAGGAGCTCTCCCGTAACGCCCATCACCTCAAGCAGTGGATTGAGCAACGCAAGGCCAAGGATGGTGATGAGAATCGCGGAGCTGTAAAAGGCGAGCATTGCATTCAGCGTGACTTCGCCCGCCTCCTGCTTTTTGCCCTCGCCCAGCTTTCGGGAGATGATCGATGCCGCGCCGCCGCCTAAGGCAGTGGAGATTGCACCCTGTAAAATTACAAACGGAAATACGACGGACACGCCGCCCATGGCGTTTTCACCCACGCCCCAGCTGACAAACAGCGTATCTGTCAGCGTATAGACGGCATTGAGCAGCAGGGCGGCCATGGTGGTTGCTGCAAAGCGGAGCACCAGGCGGGGAACTGGCTCTTCCCCCAATGCGGCCGTGGCGGAAGGGCTCCCGATTCGTTTTGTTTTTTCCGTCATTTTTATTTCAAGCCTCCGAAAGCGCTTTTGTAAAACCATGCGGAGGAGAAAACGTTGCGCCACCAACCGAAGTGCTTTGGCGTGTAGCGGTAATATTTTTCCACCTCCTGGATCAGGCCCAGATACCCCTGCATCACGGCATAGCGGATTTTTTCCTCTCGCGTTACGCGGATGGGTTCATCCGCGACGGCATTATAAGCCGCAAGGGAAGCTTTTTTCTTCTCCAGGGGTTTCTGATATTCGAGGCACACAAAGTCCGCGATCCGGTCGCCCCAAAAGCTGCGCTCCGGGTCGATCCATGCATATTTGATCTCACCGTTTTCCCGGTTGCAGATGATGTTTGGCCACCAAATATCAAAATTGACCATGCAACATTCCGCTTTTTTTAAAACATCCTGATATCGGTCGATACAGGCAAGCAGCTTTTCGCCGCGTTTTGATTTTTTTTTCGCTCGCGCACAATCATCCAGAAGCGACTGCGTCATAGCCCGAATTGCTTGATACCAGTTGTCATACAAGCCGTTTTGGATATAACCGAACTGATCGTTTTTAATTTTGTGGATCTGGGCCGCCATGGTCGCCGTAATAAAATTGGACTGCACTTGCTCAGAACCCGAAAATTTCATTTGATCCAATTGTTTCCCAGAAAGCTTTTCCATGATAAAATAATCCGTAGGGATCTGCTTGCGTTCAAAATCCTCAAAGTAAACATCGGGCACAGTGATGGGCGTATGTTCCCGCATCTGACGATACCAAAAGACTTCAGCGCGCATCATATCTTTTTCGTAGGTCATGACCGGAGCCTCCTGCGCCGGCGCGATCTTGAGTACATATTCTTTTTCCCGTGTGGATACGGAAAACACAGCGTTATACTCCCCCGCGCCCAAAGGCGAAATGCCGGTAATCCCGCCGATTCCCGCTGCGCGGAAAATTTTTTCAATCTCCTTATTTTCAATTTTGTATTTGGTTTTGCTAATCATTCAAAATCCCTCCCGATTTTTTTATGAAATCAGCTATTGTGATTAGAATAGCAGAATGCGCTTGCGGTTGCATATTGTTTTTCAGCTTTTTCTTTTAATAATCCGTTGTTTTTCAACATGATTTTAGGTATAATGGCCTCACAATGAGGGATCATTTCAAAGACCGCCTGAGGCGCGAAAGGATGGTTATGAAAATGAAACAGGGCGAGCTGCTGAATATCCAGATTCTACCCCAGGCGGATGATCCATCCTTTGAACAGCGGGAAAGCGGAATGGCGCATACCTCTTACCGGGAAGAAACCGCTTTTTTATCGGCGATTCAGCAGGGAGACGTCGAGCGGGTTAAACAATTGCTCGGGCAATATATCAAATCAGGCATCGTTGTGGGCCGCCTTTCCACCAATTCCATCCGGCAGATGCAGTATTGGGCGGTGTGCTGTGTGACGTTGGGGACCAGATACGCCATCCAGGGTGGTTTGAATGAGATGCAGGCGTTTAACCTATCTGATCGCTATATTATGCAGATCGATCAATTCACGTCCGGGGAGGAAATCATCAGCTTTCTGAATCAAATTGTTTTGGAAATTACAGGGCTAGTGCATGAAAATGCCCGTGGCAATTGCCCGGCGGCAATTCGAAAGTGCCTGGATTATATTGATCGGAATCTGCATGAATCAATCCGCCTCGCCGATTTGGCAGCGCTTGTGAACCTCAGCGGGGACTATTTGTCAAAGCTTTTTAAAAAGCATGTAGGCAAGCCGTTGCGGGAATATATTATTGAGCGGAAGCTCGAAACCGCAAAGGCGATGCTGCGTGGGGAATGCGATCAGAAGATGGTGGCCTATTACCTGGGCTTTTGCTCGCAGGCCTATTTTATCACCTGTTTCCGCAAAGCCTATGGCATCACGCCGCACCAATATGCCGCCCGGTTTGGCTGAGAAACAGCACGCCGCCGCAAAAGCATCTTGGGGATGCTTTTGCGGCGGCTTTTTGTTTGGCACATTAAAGAGCATTTACAATGCTGTCTGGCTGGAAACCATTGAAAACGCGCACAACGTTTGACCACATATGCCGGTGTGCGCGGCAGAAGCTGCTGGCGGTGATGCCGCCGAGATGGGGCGAAAAAACGACGCGATCCTCCACTTCCGGCGGCAGCCTCACCAGCGGATGATCCGCCGGGACGGGCTCTGGGGAGAGGGTGTCAAACCCAGCGCCTGCGAGTTTGCCGGAAAATAACGCTTCTTTCACGGCCAAGTGATCGACGAGCTCGCCGCGTGCAGTGTTGATTAGATAGGAGCCGTTCTTCATTTGGGAGAGGAAGGCGGCGTTTACCATGCCGCACGTCTGCGGCGTGACAGCCGCGTGGAGGCTGATGATATCGCAGGCCGCAAGCAGTTCCCCGAGCGGGAGATAAGTTACGGAAAAGGCCTTTTCCGTTTCCGGATCTTTTCTATGGGCGGAATCATAAAAAAGCTCGCATCCGAAGGGGGCCAGCCGCTGCGCCGTGGCCTTTGCGATGTGCCCAAAGCCGATCAGGCCGATTTTGCAATCCCCCAGCTCTGTGATCCCCTCGACCATGGCCTGTTCCTTCATTTGGATTTGACGGCCTTCCCGGACGGCGCGGTCGCCCGGGATCCCCCTGCGCAGCAGGGACAGCATCAAAAAAATTGCCTGCTCTGCCACGGCGCCCGCATTGCAGCCCTGATTGTTGCAGACGAAAACACCGCGTTCCCTTGCCGCTTGGATATCAATGCCGTTGAATGCCACGCCCTCAGAATGGATCATTTTGAGCTTTGGCATTCGCCGGATCAGGTCGCCGTCTACCGTGCTGATCGCATCCACCAGAAAAACCTCCGCGTCCGGGCAGAGGGCGAGCCGCTCCTCATTGGTGCTGCCGAGTGGGCAGAAGGTGAGTGAAAGCCGGTCGAGCGGGACAAATTCCGGCAGATAGGCTTGATAGCGCTCCGGCGCGCCCTCGATGAGAATGTTCAAGGAAAGCCCCCCTCCCTGTTGATGATTCAATTTGCAGCCGCTTCTATTTTGCCTGATCGAGCCATTTGGTAAACAACAGGTCGATCTCTTCGGAGGTCAGTTTTTTATCGTGGGAGCGGCCGGTTTTATCTGACAATTCCATGATGGAATCGCATACGACCCGTGCTTTGGTGTCGAGCAAATCTACAAAGGAATTCTTTTCAGGAATGATCTGCCTTTTCTTTTTCAGATACTGCGCGGAGGAGATTTCTTTTGATTTACCGTTGGAATATCTCTTTGTCAGTAAACAGTGATCCAGTTCGGTATCTAATAGATAGAGATCTTCCCCATCATGGCTTTTTTCAAGATCCTCTCTCTGCAAGTGATCGTGGTCAACATCTAAGGTGATTATATTGCAAACATGAGGAACGCCATTGCGGCTTTTGATTTCTTTCACATATCCGTTAAGGCCGTTGCTATTGCCTTGGAGCAGATACATTTCTTTAAATAAGTATACCTTTTGATTTTTCTTATCAGCAAGAATTTTTGTGTGAGTAGAGCTTCGGGCTTGCTCGCCGCCGTCTTCCAAAACAGGCGCAACTTTCTTTCCATCAAAGCTGTAAAAGTTGAGATATCCTCCTAAAGAACCGCCTGAATCTCGATAGACCCCGAGCTCGGGAATACGGTCAAAATTCAAGTCAATCAAATAATAGCCGAAAATAGGGAAGCCCGGGTCCTCCTCCATATTGGTATCGGAATGGAGTAAAAATTCTGCATAGGCTTTGAAATATGGCCGGTTTTTTCTGCCTGAAAGGATAAGCGGCTTGGAGGTGGTTGTTTCGATTCGAGCCCTGGTGGAGGGTGCTGCCAGCGTAGTGGAAGGCGCTTCGCTGGAAGGAGGAAGAGAGCTGGATTCCAACGCTGGCCCGGAGGTGCTCGCTTCACCAGGGTGATGGCAGGAAGCGGTCGTCAATAAACACAGCAGCACTGCGCATAAGCAGATGATTTTTTTCATGATTCAGATCCTTTTCTTGAGCAAATCCTTTGTTCAAAAGGACAAAAGTGCGCCGCTCCCTAAAAACGTTGTAGGGCAAGATGGGCCGCGGCGCACAATAACAGCGATTTCCAAGCTTTATTCGCCCTTCATGCCCAGCAGCTCCTGCGTGCCGTGGAAGGCATCCACAGAGAGCTTAACAGAATCATAAATGGCTGATTCGATATCGTCCCCTGTGACGCCCAGCTCTACACACCATTTTGGGTCGATGAAGGTATTCATGCACATGATATCCGCCAGGCCGACGGGATCAATGCCGCCCTCTACGTTTTTATTCCGATACACCTTGCGCATATGCAACCCAAAAAGCTGGAAAGACCATTTCGGAATATTGATGATTTTCCGGTTGGGCTGGCCCATCGCCTTGTGGACGATTTTCAGGAAGTCGTTCCAGGTGAGATTATAGTACCCAATCGGATAACAGTTTGCGCCGCGGTTGCGCTCCGCTGCCCCGGAGATTGCCTGCCCAACCTGGCGGACGGTCACCATCGTAGTGCCGCCCTTCGGGTACATCGTGATTTTGCCCATCCCTTCAAGCTGCTCGATGAGGATAACCCACACAGGCTTACGGCCAGGCTGCGTGCCAAAAATATAGGGCAGCTCCAGCACGCATACGCTCATTTCATCATCCGCGAACGAGAGTGCAGATTGCTCCTGCGCAATCCTGCTGCGGATATAGGGGTGCTTGACGCAGAGATTCATCTCCGGGTGCTCCTTGGCGAAATAGGCGAAATAGGAGCCGAGCACAACGCAATTCTTTACGCCGCAAGCCTTGGCGATTCCCAACAGACGCTTGACAGGCCGAATGTTATATTTTTCATACGCGGCATAAACCGGGGCGGGGAATTCCACACGCTCATCCACGCCCGCCGCAAAAATAAAGCAATCGCAACCCGCCATCTTCTCCCGCAGCTCATCGTCGCTCATAGTCAGGTAATTCCCCAAAACGATTTCCATCTCCTCCGGGATCGGAGCGCCTTCCGGCAGGGGGGGCAGGGCGATGCTTTTGACCTGATGCCCGCGGGCGATGAGCTCCGCGGCCGCGGCGCTGCCCAAAAGGCCGGTGCCGCCAATCATAAATACGTTCAAGATTCTCTCTCCTTTTTTCAATTGATGTGTGGCTGTATTGATATTAGTTTATCGCTGGCGAAAGGGAACGTCAATATCTGGGAGCAAACTTTTATTCCGATTTTATTCGTCTTGTTGTTCCGGCTGCGTTTGCCACAGCATCCGGTTCGATACAAAGCGAAACGACAGCTTCTGCTGTTGATAAAGATACGCGAGATAAGAGCGCACCGTGCTGCCGACCAATACATATTGATTGCAATCCATTGTGAGGGCATACTGATGAAACACTGCCTGAAGAATTTCTTCAAAGCTGTGAGGCGCCTGGCACAGATTGAGCAGATACTCAATGATTTGCACAATCTTTTCCCGATTGGCGCGAGCGAGCGGGGCGATTTCCTCTGTGGCTGCTGCATGGGAGGGGATGAAAAGCCTCGCCTGCATCTGTTCTACTTTTTGAAGCGTGGCGAGATAGCCTTTTACATCATAGAGGAAGGATACCTGGTATTTTTGGATCGCTTCTTCGCTTACCAGCGCATCGGCCAGAAAAACAACGTCATCCGGTGTGCGCAGGCCGATCATATCAAAGGAATGGCCGGGCAGGTCGATCACCTCCAGCTCCTGTGGGAAGCCCTGGCTATCCAACGGTAGGGCGTTGCTGGGAGCGGCCTCCAGGAAGTGGTTGCGCAATGCATTTGGAGGGAAACCACCATAGAGGAAAGCGGGCTCCAACACCGGATTCAAGGTAAAAGCGCACTCCATTCCCTTTGCAAAAATTTGGCAACCCGTGCGCTTTTGGAGCAGCTGATTTCCCCCGATATGGTCGCCATGCGAGTGCGTATTGATCACGCAGGAGAGCTGCCAGCCCTGTGCGTCCAAAATTTTAAGTGCTTTTTTGGCGGCATCCTTTCCGCTGCCACCATCAATGAGGCAAGCATGGCTTTTATCCAAAAGAAAAAGGCCGATTTTAACTGGGCAGTCGATATAATAGGTGCGTTCCCCTGCCCGGATGAGCTCATACATATCAGAAACCTCCCTTGTATATTCATTTGAAACACCAATTTTAGCGGCGGCCAAGAGAGCGCATCGTTTGATCGCTCCTTTTTTCAAAGTATACCACGAATCGGCCGGATGAGATACGGTTAAAAATCGAATTTGTTTGCCCAAGGGGCGTTGACAGGCTTGGCTGGGCCGGTATAATGGGAGAGAAAGAAAACGGAAGGGAAAGGAAGAGATCTATTATGAAATTGACGGTGCTTGGCGGCGGTGGGGTACGCTCGCCCTTTTTGACGAAATCAATCGCCCTCGGCGCGGAGGCAGCGGGGATTACAGAGGTTGTGCTGATGGATAACAACGCTGAGAAGTTGCATAAATATGGCAAGATCGCAAAGCTGGTCGGCGAGCGGTGTAACCCGGCCCTGCACTTTATATTGACGACGGATGCGGAAGAAGCGCTCCGGGATGCGGATTATATCATCACCACCATCCGGGGCGATGCGGATGAAGGCCGCGTTTTTGATGAGCGCACGGCGCTGAGCCACGGCGTGCTCGGTCAGGAGACGACGGGCGCGGGCGGGTTTGCCATGGCGCTGCGCAGCATCCCGATCCTCACCGGCTATTGCGAGCTCGCGCGCCGGGTGGCGAAGCCAAATGTTTTGATCTTTAATTTTACCAACCCGAGCGGTTTGGTCACGCAGGCGCTGCGCACGCAGGGCTATGATATGGTTTATGGCGTGTGCGATGCGCCGAGCGGCTTTCATAAGCAGCTGGCGGCCCTGCTGGGGGTAGAGCGCGAGCGCTTTACCATGCGCTGCTGGGGATTAAACCACCTCTCGTGGTTCGATTCCTTCCGGGTGGATGGCGAAGACGTGACCGGCAAAATCTTGGCTGCGCCCCGGCTTTATCAGGCTACGGAGATGAAACATTTCGACCCGGAGCTTGTCCGGCTCTCCGGCAATTTGCTGCCGAATGAATACCTGTATTTCTATTACTATAGCAACCGCGCCGTGCAATCAATCCTCTCCTCCTCCAAAACGCGGGGGGAAACGATTTTGGAGATCAACCAGAAAATGCACCGCGCGCTCGATGAGATCGATATCGATCGTGATTTGGAAGCTGCCTTCCACTGCTTTATGCTGCATTATGCCATGCGGGAAAACAGCTATTTCACGATCGAAACAGGCGGTGCGCCGAAAAATATCGACGTGCCTACCGTGGAGGAATTTATCCGCCAGCCGGATGGCGGCGGGTATGCGGGCGTAGCGCTTGATTTCATCAAGGCGCGGGCGACAGGGGAAAAAATCCAGATGGTACTCTCTGTGCCGAACAACGGCGCGTGCCCGTATTTTGCGGATGGCGACGTGATGGAGCTCACCTGCGAGATCGACGGAGAGGGCGCGCACCCGCTGCCAGTGCCGGAAATTCCGCCGATGCAGCTGAACCTGATTCGGACGATTAAGCTATACGAAAACCTGACGGTGGAAGCGATTTTGGAAAAGAGCTATGAAAAGGCGGTCAAGGCGCTCACCATTCATCCGCTCATCAATTCCTACCCCATTGCCAAGAGCCTTGTGGACACCTATAAGGAGCGCTACAAGGGCTATATTGGAGAATTATCATGAGGGGGGAAGTGCGCGCGATTGCGCCGCTCTACACGGATTTGATTTATTCGGGCTTTGATGCGCTGCCGGAGCTGGGAGAGGAAGTTTACACCAGGGCTTTTGATTTACAGCTCGGTGGTGGAGCTGCGGCAATCCCTATCATGCTCTCCCGCATGGGGCTCCCGGCCCGGCTGGGCACTTTTTTAGGATCGGATGCGATCAGCCGTTTGGCAGCCTCCCTCCTGGAAGAGAATGGGTTAAAGCAGTATGAAAACCTCTACCGGGGAGAAGGGCGGCCTGTGGTAGTTTCCACCGTGTTTTCCTACGGCGGCGACCGTTCCTTTTTATCCTTTGGGGATGAGATCACGCAGGCAGATTTGGCGGATGAATCCTGTTACGCCTTCCTGAAAGGCGCAGCGATCGCCTTTGCGCCGCAGGGCAGGCCGGAAGTAGTCAAAAAGCTACATGCGGACGGAACGGTTTTGCTCTATGACATCGGCTGGACGCCGGAGATGAAGCTTGCGGATTATAAAGACATTCTACAATATGTTGATTTTTTTACACCGAATGAGAAGGAGGCCAGGCAGCTCACCGGCGAGGAAACGCTGGAGGATGCGCTGCGAAAGCTCGGCGAGGCGGTGAAAACGCCGATTATTAAATGCGGTGCGGCGGGCTGCATCGCGCTTGATGGGGAGAAAGTGCTGCGGGTGCCCGCTGTGGATCGGTTTATACCCGTGGATTTTACCGGCGCTGGGGATAACTTCATGGCCGGTGTGCTCTACGGCGTGTATCAGGGGTGGCCGCTTGCGCGTTGCCTGCAAATGGGGAACGTGTTTGGCGGCTACTCGACGACACAGCCGGGCTGCTACAAGGCGGGGCTGACGCTGTTGCAGGCGATGGATTGCCTACAGTATTACGATGCCGATTGAGGTGTAGGAGCTATCGCGGCGCTTTCTGAATTTCTTCGTTTTTCGGCCGAAAGGGCGGGCAGGGGCGAACATTGCATGCAAATTCTGCCTTGTAGAGAAAGATGGTTTTGTCAATGGAAAAGGGCATTGCGGATCTTTTGCAAAAAGTCCTGCAAGAGATGGATTTGGGCACATTAAAAGGGCCGCCGTGCCGGGTAGCCGGCGGATTGATGCACACGATGTATGCCGCCGTCACCGAGCGGGGGAAATATGCGGTCAAAGTGCTGAATCCCGCGGTTATGAAGCGGGAAAAGGCGCTGGAGAATACAATTTTTTCAGAAAAAATTGCGCGTGAGTTATCGAAGAAGATTCCGGCCGTTCCGGCAATTTGCAAGAATGGCGAGGCGGTTTTGGCACGCAATGGGTGTTATTACATGGTTTTTCCATGGCAAAGTGGCAAAAGCGTATTCGCAAAGGAAATTACCCCTTTGCATTGTGAGCGGATCGGCGGTATTTTGGGCGCTATCCACCATGCAAACGTGCAGATCGATGGAGCAGCCTATGGGGAGGCAGGGGCTTTTGCACCCGATTGGAAAACTGTTCTTCAGAAGGCTCGGCAGGAGAAGCCGTCTTGGCTGCGGCTTTTCACAGCCCGGTATGAAAGAATTGCCGGCTGGACGCAGCGGTATGTGGCCGCGGCAGAAAAACGAAGCGGGGAGCAGGTGCTCAGCCACCGGGATCTCGACCCGAAAAATGTATTATGGGATGGAATGGAGCCCTTCTTGATCGACTGGGAGGCAGCAGGATATGTCAACCCTGAGCGGGAACTGATTGAGGTGGTGAACTACTGGGCTTGCAATCAAAGAGGGCGGCTGGATCGCGAAAAATTCCGTGCGCTGTTAGCAGCTTACCAGATGAACCGGCCCCTTTTGCACACCGACTGGCCCGCCGTGCTTGACAGCGGATATGGCGGAATGTTGGAATGGCTGCTCTATAATATGAAACGTTCCCTTGGGATCGAATGCAGTTCCCAGGAGGAGCGGCGTTTGGGCACAGCGCAGGTGAGGGGAACGCTCCATGCACTGGATGCCTATGAGCGGAAAACGGCCCTGCTGCTGGAATGGCTTCGGGAGGATTGCGATGCCTGAATGGGGGATTCCAACCTTGTATGGCTGTAGGAAGCTACGCGCAAATTAAAAATACAATCAGATAATGCTAAGATAAAAGGGACTGTATCAAGCAGTTCCCTTTTTTGTTTGGTCCCTCAGAAATCGCCCGAGAAAGAATTCCGATGCCGGAATGATCGGAGTTCCTTAAAATCCAATTTGTATAAATTTTGAAGTATAGCCTCAAGGCGCATGAAAGGATGTATTGTCTAATTCAATCAATCGTATCAAGGAATTCATTGACAGATGCACACCTCGTATAGTATGATGATAATATACAATTTGTACAATTTGGGCGGGAATTATGAAAATAAACATCATATATGGAAAGGTGGGGTCGAATGAATCGAAAGCTGCGGGAAAAAATCAGAGAATCTTTGCAAGCTGTAGTGCCGGTTACGGCAATCGTTTTGCTCTTGTGCGTTACGATTACGCCCATGCCGCCGGATACACTCCTGCTGTTTTTGACTGGCGCCGGGCTTCTCATTCTAGGCATGGGTTTTTTTACATTGGGTGCGGATTTGGCGATGATCCCAATCGGCGAGCATTTGGGCACGCGCTTGGCAAAAGGGAAGAAAGTGGTGTTGATTGCGCTGGCGTGTTTTGCAATTGGCGGAATTATAACGGTTGCGGAGCCTGATTTGCAGGTGCTGGCGCAGCAAACGCCCGGCGTGCCGGATTTGACGCTCATTCTTACCGTTGCGGTTGGCGTCGGAATCTTTTTGGCGTCGGCGTTTTTGCGTATGGTATTGAAAATCCGGCTTTCAATTCTGCTGCTGATCGGTTATGCAGCTGTGTTTCTCCTCTCTATTTTTGTGCCGAATGAGTTTGTGGCAGTGGCGTTTGATGCGGGAGGTGTGACAACGGGCCCGATTACCGTGCCGTTTATTATGGCGTTCGGCATAGGCCTAGCCGCTCTACGCAACGACGGGGATGCGGAGAGCGACAGCTTTGGTATGGTTGCCCTGTGCTCAATCGGCCCTATCTTATCTGTGCTTCTGTTGGGGATTCTCTATGAGCCGTCTCAAGCGGAATATGCGGAGATCACAATGCCCGTTATTAGCACTACCCGAGATTTGGGGCTGGAATTTGGCCGTGCGTTTCCGGCTTACGCAAAAGAAGTGTTTCTGGCCCTTCTGCCGGTTTTGGTTTTCTTCTTTCTGTTTCAGCTTGCATTTTTAAAGCTGCGCAAAAAGCAGCTCGTTAAAGTGCTGGCCGGCATCCTTTACACGTTTATTGGTCTCCTTTTATTTTTAACGGGTGTCAATGTCGGCTTTATGCCGGTCGGAAGCTATTTGGGCAAAGAGCTCGTCGCGCTCCCATACCGTTGGATTTTGGTGCCGATCGGTATGGTCATTGGCTTCTTTATTGTAAAAGCGGAGCCTGCTGTGCTGGTGCTTAATAAACAGGTGGAGGAGATTTCTGGCGGCGCGATTTCCCAAAAAACGATGATGAACGGCCTTTCTATAGGCATGGCGATGTCGGTGGGTCTATCGATGATCCGGATTTTAACAGGGATTTCAATTTATTGGTTTTTAGTGCCTGGGTATGTTTGCGCACTGCTGCTCTCGTTCGCGGTGCCAAAAATTTTTACGGCAATTGCATTTGACTCTGGCGGCGTTGCGTCTGGCCCTATGACGGCTACGTTCCTTCTCCCCTTTGCCATGGGGGCGTGCGGTGCTTTGGGGGGGAATATTCTTCTGGATGCATTTGGAATTGTTGCAATGGTGGCAATGACGCCATTGGTTATTATCCAGGGAATCGGGCTTCTGTATCGCTTTAAAACGCGGCGTGCTGCAAAGGGCCCGGCCGCGGTGCAGAACGAAATCATCGAATATGAGGGGGTTTAAATGATGTATGCGTTTCCGCTGCAAGTGCTGATTACGGTTGTGGACCGCGGAAAAGGCGATAAAATGGCCCGGCTTTATGAGCGGTCGGGAGTTAAAACGCAGCTCATGTGCCTGGGGTTTGGCACGGCAAAGTCAGAGATTTTAGAATATTTGGGCCTGGGTGATTTGGAAAAGGAAATTCTTTTCAGCGCGGCGCCCCGAGCGGCAATTCAAACCGGCCTGGAGAAGCTGCGGGGCGAACTGCCGTTCTCTAGGCCGGGCGGCGGGGTCGCGTGCAGCGTAACGTTTTCAAGCGTCAGCATGGCTGCGTTGCGGCACATTCAGAAAGAGGCCACAATTATTGAAACCGGGGAGGCAGAAAAAATGGATGAGAAACGGACGCATGATATGGTTGTCTGCGTTGCAGACCGGGGGCAGGCGGAGCTGGTTATGGAGGCGGCGAAGCAGGCTGGGGCCAGCGGCGGCACAGTCGTTCACGCACGGGGCTTTAACGCAAAGGAAGAAGAAAATTTTCTGCATCTGCTGATCCGGCCGGAGAAGGAATTGGTGCTGATCATCGTGCCGTTGGCAGATCGAAAAACTGTGATGCAGCAAATTTGCGATGCAATTGCGCAGACAACTGGGGAGGCGGGCGTTATTTTTTCTCTGCCGGTTGATGATGTAATGGGGTTGCATCAATAAGCGTTTGCGGAGTCGGTGAAACGCTATGCCGGAATTTTCTCTTTATATTCTTCGGGAAACCGTTATATCAAGGACATAATTGAGGGGTACACTATAATTAAAATGAAGAAGAGCGCTCCTCTTTTGTTTAACTTGATTTTCATTGATAGGCGCCGAGAGGGGCTTAAAAACAAACGGAATGTCGAAATTTTCTTCATAAGAGTTTTTTCTTTCTTCTCCTTTTGCGTGGAGGTCCGCGTCCCTGTCGTTCGCGCAACGCGCGGAGGGGTGTAAAGAGAGGGAGAAAAAGGAGGAAAAAGATATTGAC
>ENA-OYAC01000139-OYAC01000139.1-human-gut-metagenome-genome-assembly--contig:-NODE-139-length-20183-cov-5.250099_pt1 | contig 20183 bp, 19 predicted proteins | sample MGYA00244511_ERZ652807 | MGnify/ENA primary metagenome ERZ652807 (study PRJEB26926, sample SAMN06164834) | human gut metagenome | biome: ENVO:00009003; feature: ENVO:2100002; material: ENVO:00002003...
CATAGCAAACATCGAGAAGTCTTCTTGCCGCTGTTTCCTCTAAACCCAATTCGACAACCAACTGCTCATGACGGCGGGTAACCACATCAAACAGGGTATGCAGCCCTTTAGTTGCCAGATCATCAATAAATTCCGGTTCGAACGGCAGCTCTGCATCTGCCAACATAACCTCTTGCGCCCACTCGACACGGCGGACCAGTTCCGGGCGGCGGCTTTCCATCTCTTTACAGATCAATTCATGGAAGAACTCTACCCAACCTTCCGGCTGGAACTCGCGGAAAATGGCCAGCGGCTGGAAGTTTGGCATCAACCATTCGTTGATTCGGATATCAATGGCATAGCCCATGTCGCAGCAGAACTGATAAGCAAAGTCCAGCTTAGAAACGATATAAGGACGCTCGTTATTGAACTCTTTAGGCGATGAGATCCCATAAGCCAGGAGGCGCGGGAAGAAGGAGATTTGCCCTAACGTCGGATGAAGTTTGCTTGCAGGGAAACGGCGCTCAGTAATGCCATACATTTCCTTCTTGAGCGTCGCAAATTTGGCATTCTCATTAACCAGCGCGGTAACCTCTGCTTTTTTATTAGCAAATGCCACGCGCGCTTCGCTTGCATCTTTAATAGTTTTTTTGAGCTGTTGGTTAAGGTCGGCGACCTGCTTACGCAGTTCCTGTCGCTCGCTTTTAGCTTTGTTATAGCGTTTCTCAAGGTTAAAAGGATCAAGTTTCATGATCTCTTTATATTGAGATTTTAGCGTTGAAATCTGTGAGTTCCGCAGTTCAACCATCGCGGTCATTTCATTGAGTTTTGTTTCCAGCTCAATGCTTATACGTTCGGCATTATCAGCACGCTGGTTGGCGTCATGCGTCGCATCGTCGATCGCGTCCTGTTGCTGGCGTTTCAAATGTTCAATTTGCAGCTGAAGCTCTTCAATTTCTTTACCCTTCAGACCGAGATCCAACTGCATATTTTCAGCTGCATCTACCAGGGAGTTATGGCTATCAGCTTCTGCGTTATAAACATCAATAAGCTGTGCGTGAAGCATCTCCGCTGACTGAACCGCATTATCAAAAAAACGTGCTGTGAGGTCATCACAACTAACGCGGCGTTGCGCGGCCCGGATGTTCTGGATAATGGCCGGGATACCGGCATTCAGGACATCAGGGATAGATACATTTTCGATTGATTGGTTTTGTGCTGAAGTGCTCATTTCAAAGTTCCGTATTAGCTTGTGCTTCGGTCATTTTTCCTAAGTATGAAGGAGGAAGGACTACGCAATTTGTATCCAGTCCCTCACCTATGGCAGCCTGTAAAATTCTGGCTAAGGTGAGTCTCTTGTTGCGATACCTGGTGATGACATGCCTGATACCGCCGGTCGGCGTAACAAAGGCGATCAGCCAGTAGTGATATTTCCGTCGGAATGGCCACATAGTGCACCTTGTAGATTGCTCTAATAAAAAACGTGATGAGTGTACATCACGTTTTAAAAATATGGAATTATTAGAGCAATATTATTCTGATTCTCGCTCAAAAAATGAGCTGATAAGGGGAAGCCAATCCTCTGACACTTCGCGAGGTCGCGGTTTGCCGTGGAAAAAGATTATTCGGCAGTCTTTTGGTAATGCCCCATTCCCCCTGGAGTAACGCGCGCTCGCATATTTTGAACCAGGTTCCACAACATCGGCCTTGTAACTTACAAACCATCCTGGATACAGATCCTGAAATGCTGGTGTATCATCGCCCATAACCTTTCGTAAGAACCCCTGGTCACCCCAGCACTCAGTAGTGACACAACGAGAAATCCAACCTTCCGGATCTTGCCAGAATGAACTCCAGATATGCGCTTTAACACTATTTGGTATCCACAGGGCACCGCTGCCACGATATTGTGGATGGTAAAAATCCCTAAGCATGGTGAAGCTGGTTGGTGGATGCTCTAGGATTGGGCGTATATCACCGGCAATAACCGTGTCCAAATCCAGATAGAACAGATCATCGGTTATATCCGGTCGGAACAACTCGATTTTCGCCCACCAGCCACGGCACTTTTGCCACTGGTTGATCAATGGGACAACTTTGACGCCAGGTACATGTAAACGCTTCAGGTCTGTCAGGCAAATAATTTCATAGCCTTTTGGCAGTTGATTAACCAGCCACTGCACATCGGAAGCGTTATAGTCACCACCAGAGCGAAAAACTAAAGCAATCTTCATGCTGCACCATCACCTTTCACTTTCATCAATGTCAGGTTTCCGCAAAATACGGCACCAGTGTCGATATACTGCTGATTCCAGAATGTCTTCGGGCTTTTCACCGGAGTGTGACCAAAGATAAAACGATCTGCGCCCGAAATTTCGCCACCAATATCATCCATCGAATCACTGATACGCTCGCGCGCCCAGACAACGTTGAAAAGCGGCACCTCCTTACCGAATTGGTATTCATTATCCGGATAGTCGGCATGGGCTATAACGATAGTTTCTTGCCCCGTGTTCAACTCAATGATATAGGGCAGACGCTTTACCAGCTCCACCAGCGCCCAGGCTAATATTTCCTGATCAGTGTCCAGCATGAAGAACCATTGTCCGCCATTCATTAGCCAGTTATTCACGTTGCCATCTGGACTTAACGCATCAATCATCAGCCGCTCATGGTTCCCCATCACTGCCCTGAACCAGGGCATCTGCAATAGTTCCAGACATTCGACATTTTCAGTACCGCGATCGATAAGGTCGCCGACCGATATCAGTAAATCCTGCGCCGGGTCAAAATCCACACGATGGAGTTCGGACATCAGTCTGGTGTAGCAACCATGCAGATCACCAACAACCCAGACATTCCTGTATTTGGTACCGTCGATACGGTGATAAATTGTGGGTGCCATCATGTATTCTTCAGCCATTCTTTAAGAGTCATCTGCGGAATACCTCCCATTTTCCCGCATGAAACAACGTCAATCTGTTCACGCGCAGACTGGAATAACAAAGGCAGGTGACTTAGATTTTTTGGCGTGCCGCCGGAGTGAACGCGTAGTTCTTGCGTAGCGTCAACGCCCACCAGAGCTACATGTTTGAATCCGATATGGAAAGCCAGGTTCAGAGCACCATATGCACTATTGCCGCTGGCAATTTCATTCTCATCTTCGCAAAGGCCGAAATGTGCGGACCAGCGCCACGCCCACCACTCGGGAGAATTCGTATTTTTTGGCTCCATGCCGCGTTCAGCCACACGACGGAAGCACAGAACGCCATCTCTGACTTCACGTTCTTTAACATCGGGTAGTGCCATGCAATAACAAACACCACGGCGACGGCGGCCACGACCAACGCGCCGCATATTGTCTGGGGATGGATCAAGGGTGAAAAAATAAGAAGCGCGGTTAAGCCAGTCGATGGCCCCATTGACCGCTATAATCGGCACTCCGCGCGGCGCAACAAAGTTTGCGGCGCTTGGGCCACTGCCGACGATAATAACGCGATCACTGCCTCTAAATTTATTCTTGGGAAACATTGAATTGCACTGCTCCTACTTGCATTCAAAATATGTAAATCTGCGTGTTTTTTGCGGGTATCCAGGAACTGCTGTTGCCATTTTGAAATAGACACCTGCGTTGGATTCCGTAGTGCTTGAGGGTGCGCGCCATGCCAATGAAGGCCGTTTTGCAGAGAACAGTCATAGCCGACTAATACCACTACTTCAGCCCCTGATTCAGCAGCCAGACTGATAGCCTGCGCGCCGCTATTTACCCCTTCCGCCGGTCCACAATATCGCCTGTACTCCAACGAAAATGATTTCGCCGCCGCCAGGTTGGCTGTCACTTTGCGGAATCTCCCTCCCGGTATGGTGGATCCGTATTGCTTCCACCATGACAAATCACCGGCGTATAAAGCATAAATGTCATCGAACATCTGCCAGGAATTGTTAACCGCGATGATTGAACAGCCAGTTTTTTCTATAGCAGCACAGTCCTCACGAGTGAGTGACGGACCGCTACCGACACAAAAAACAGTCCTAGTCGCCCTGGGTGGTATGTTCATTCTCAGCTGCAAATTCAGCCTCCAGGCGAGCATTCATTTCAGCGATTACAGGGTCCACTACAGCATCTGTTTCCTGTTCATTACGCGGCATGACCGATGCCAGCGACTCATAATTAACCTTGGATGACACGATTATTCTCCCGATGTTAAAGTGCACTACCACAAAGAGCGTACATGCACTAATTAATTTATTATTTTAAGCAGCATGCAACCACTTATCGCCGTTCAATACATGCTCAATAGCCTCACCCTTTTTAAGACTTATGTATTCCAGGATGGCGGTAATCGCTTGTTCTGCACCATACGCAAGAACAACGTAGTAGCCTTCCTCTCTAAGCCTGCGCATCCAGGCGATCTGCTCTTTCGTCGGGGCTTTACCATTTGGTTCTTTAAGCTCAATTCGCATGCCGTGATAAATACCGCATGCTTTATCGAGACTCATGTCCGGATAACCTTTTTTCTGCCCTTCAGCCTTCATTTTCCCGGCGGTTGCTTTTGAACGTTTCCCTCCGTTAGGCGTTGCATGCAACAGCTCATAGATGTCAGGGTGCTTGCGTTCGAAGTAATCAAAAATGAAAACCTGCTCGAAGTGCTCGCAATTTCCGTCGCGCAGGTCTGGGTTCTTTGCAAGTGCTGCAAGTGCCTTCGCATGTGGAGAAACTTCTTTTACCGGCGCAAGCGATAAGAATGGATCCTTTTTGGTTTTTGGCCTGGACCGCCCCTTATTTCGACGCTCACTAAAAGCCTGAAACTCTTCCTCAGTAAAGCGCAACATAATCAGTCAAATCCTGCCGGTCGCATGCCATATTTACGCTGTTTTGCGGCCTGCTCTTCCCTGTGCCATTGCGCACATTCAGCGTCACAATAAATGCCTGATTCAATCGATTCATTGCAGTAACGACACTTCCCTGTAAATACCTGGCTCACGACCTGTGCCTGCTTTCTGATGTTATCGATGGCCATGTCTTTGAGAGCTTCTAACTGATTCATGCTCAGCTCTGCATCATCAACACGTTCTGCCAATTTTGTTTCCTCGTGAAGAACCTACTTAAGGGCAGAATGATACATTTCACAATCAAAATTGCACTAATAATTTTCTTTTATTGAGTTAAATATTCAACAAATGACTAGCGGTAGAATCACCATCATCTATTTCTGGCAGGCTGACTATGGCTACATCAATCACTACAACCCAAAGCACCCGGCAATATCCTCTGTCGCGGTATGACGACCGCAACATAGCCGATCCAATACTCAGGGCAGAGCTACGCAAAGAGGTGATGCTTATGTGTGAATCGAACGACAAGAATCTGACGATTTATTACGTTCTTCCCGATGAGCAATATCGCCCGGATTTGCTGGCTTACCGTATGTGGGGCATAGCAGAGCTACGCTGGGTTGTGACGCTCGCCGCCGGGCTTGAGGATGAGTCTCAGGGTATGACTGTTGGCAAAAAATTAAAACTCCCACCTGCCACCTGGATCCGCGAAATGATTCGCCATTTCCAATACGACGGCCAGGTAATAGGGACATTATCCATTGCGTAAGGGAAATGAATGCCAACTGAATATGCTCGCGACAACCTTGGTCGCTATCAGACTGATGGATTAAGTGCAAAAGACTTTAACAAGGTCTTCGATCTTATCCGTAAACAGCAGCGTCAGAATCGGCGAAACGCGCGACGTACACTCACCCCAAGGATTATGGGGATGCGTAACCGCGAACTTGAGGCATTCCTCAGCCTTGGGAAAAAGAAAGATGGCACCTACTTTACGCCCGAAGATATACGCAGTTTCAACACCTCAAGGCAGGCTCATAAAACCAAATTCAAGAGCACGGTACCCGGCATTACCTATGCTCAGCTGGTGGCGCAGTCCACCAGCATTGATATAAAACGCGCTAACAACAAGGTTTCTGATGGCACAGGGATCAAAGCCGCGACATTCCTCGGGCTAAAACACAACCTTGCATTGATATCTGTTAATGCCTCGGATGAGTCGGTCCACCAGCATCACCGTGTCAGAATTCGATTTGAGGAATGGGATAAAGCCGTTGAGGAAATTGCTGAAGACGGTGCGAAAAAAGCCCGAATCGCTGCCGATCTCTGCAAGGGCCGGGTATCTTTCGACTGTGATTGTGGACGCCATCAATACTGGTATCGTTATATGGCCACTGCTGGTAACTATGCTGTCGCGCCGCCAAAAGAGTATGCATTCCCCAAGATCCGCAACCCTGATCTGACTGGTGTAGCCTGCAAACATGTGTTGCACGCTATGACGCGTTTTCAGTCTCCCACATGGCACAAGGCCATCATTATTGCCCTGGAAAAAGCAGCTGAACAGGTAGCCTTCGGCGATGACAAGCGGAAGACAACAACCTATTTCAAAGGCGAACTGGCTAAATCGCTCGCGCGCAACCGGACAACAACGACGGATCAGGCTAAAGCGGCGCGTGAGTATGAGTTATATCTGAAATCTCAGGATGCATTAGGCAAAAAACTACGCGCCAAAGATAGCGCCACGGACAACGTTCGCCGGTTGTTAAAAAAAGCTCGCACCACGGCAAACAGGAAGTATGCCGAACTAAAAGCATCGCGGGTGAGGGAAGCCCAGGCTCGCGCTGAAGCCGACGCTCTCAAAAAAGCCCTGCAAACGCAGGCGAACAACCTCATAAAGTTTTTCATGAGTCAGGGAATGGACAAGGCCGCTGCCACTGCGCAGGCGCGAAGCATTCTTGAGACACAAATTAACGAAGCCCGTAAACGGAAAGGATAATCGATGGCTGGTTTCTTTGATGACATGTTTGAGGACACAGAACCATCACAACAAGTGACTGGTGATAACCTCCCGGACACCGAATCGGATCCGGATATTCCAGGCGAAGGTTCTGAACTGATTGAAGAGGAAGATATTGATGCTGAAATCGAAACCGATGGTGTTAACGTTGGTAATATTGTTGATCCTGTGGAGGACAATCACCTTCCCAATCTGGATCACGGCCTGCTTAGTGATTCTGGTGTGCGCCACCGTTATCAAGGTCATGCAGTTTTTAATAACCTTGTGCGGATGGACTGGCTCAAAGCAATCAAGCTAGACCCTGACTCATTCGATGCGGTTCTGTATCGCGCAATACCTTACAGAGACAAAAATGCACCTGAAACGGCATCTGAAATAATAGAACCGAACCAACGCATATATGACTATCAGGATCCAGAACTGATAACAGCCCTCGACTGCCCGGATGAGATGGACGCCTTCTACGCGCTATACGACGGCAGTGATAATACGGGAATTAGCGACAGTGCTTTAATCCTTCGGTTGGCCGCCGTTAATGTGCCAGTGGGTTCTATGCTCGAATGGCTGGAACAGCTGTCAGACGGCACAACCATTCGCCGCTTCTGGTACATCCATAAAATATTCAATTACGGCACTGCCAGGGTAGGCAGTTTGTTTTATTGCGTGCCTTCACGCGCCTTTGAAGGGAATTTCATCGGTGATTCTGAATAATCAGGAATGGCTACTGGCCATCTTTAAGAAAAAAGGTCTTACTCCAACCGGTAAGCTGGAATTTGCCACTATTGATGGCATTGATTCGGCGCTCGCACAGGCTTTAAACGAAGCATTCGACTCACAAGTTGTCAGCTTTAATGATCGCACTAACCAGTCATTCAGGGAGTTCCTGAAACGCACACCAAGAGATCGCATAACGCTCGGCACTTTTAGTGATGTGAAGGAGTGGTTGTCGTCATTTGAAGCCGATCGCGCCGGGCGCAAAGATACAGCCTCTGCTGGCCCGGTAAATAAGCTGGCAATGCCGCTTGTGAATCTGTCTCGTTCTCCCGCATTTTCAATTTATGAAGGTGAACTGTGCCGGGATAATTACGATGAAGGGCATGTCACCAATGAAAATGATGAGATTGAAGCCCTGGTATCGACTATCCCTTTCTCACTGGAATATTCGCTATGGATAGCCAGTGACGAGAAGGAATCTCTTGGGATGGTTACAACTGCATTAGCATTCTGGCTACGAATGTATGCCAGCCTCGGGCAGGCATCTTTCACTCACACTGCCAATGTCGGCGGTTATGAGATACCGGTTACCTGTTACATAGAAGGGCAAAAATCAATCGCATTTCAGGATCTGACCACCGGCACCGCCGACAACAGGCTGTTCGCGGTTGGATTGAACCTCACAGTAGTGGCGGAGCTTCCTATCCTGGCTTATATGCAGCAAACCACCGGCACCATAACGGTAAAAGCGAAAATTCTGGAGGAATGAGATGGCCACAAAGACCACCACAGCCCCGGAAACTGATTCAAAACGCACTCAGCTATTCCTGCAATCTGTTTCAATTGGGCAGAACGAAATCCCTCGCGAAATGATCGTAGGATGTACCTATGTCGAACCCGGGGAGCTATCTGGTCCCCAGCTTATGCTCATGGTCAGGGATTCAACGGCTTACGTGGTCAATAAGCTGGGGGTGAAATTTGGGACAATACTGACCGTTTCACTTGGTGATCCGGAAGGTCATGGCGGCATCCTCTTCTCGGAAGAGTTCTTTGTTCTTAAAGCGCCGCGCAAGGACGATACTGTACTGATTTACGCGTTTAGTAACCCGGTGCGGTTATTAAAAGTTCCGTCCACCAGCGCACAGTATTTTGTTGATAAGCCCCCATCAGCCGTAGTTTCCTCTCTTGCCCCTGGTCTGAAGGTAAATGCTGACTCATTCAGAAAAACATCCACATACCACCTAAATGTTGGAGAAAAACCGACCAAGGTATTGCAGGAGATAGCCCGGGATACCGGTTCTATGTGCTGGGCATCCAGGGGGACGATCAATTTTAAAAGTATGGAAAAAATGGCAAACGCCGCTCCATCGCTTACTTATGAGTCCGCCAATCCCAACACATCCGGATTTACAATTAGTCAGTTCAACATCCTGAATGCCGATTATGAATACCAGCGCCGCCACAATTACAGAATGGCCAGTTATGACATGACCAAAGGTGTGGTTTACTCAGGTAACCAGGAAGACCCCATTAAATTTACGAGCAATCCCGATCCTACCGCGCTGGCGAACTACAACAAATTCATTCTCCCCCGCCTCGATATGCTGGTGGAAGGAAATGCCGCGCTAACTCCGGGTACGACGCTGAAAATTGTCGTGCATAACACGGCAGGTGACGGAGAACTCGATGAATCAATCCCTGACAAAATGATAGTGATGTCCGTGACTCATTTCGAAGACCGCTTTCGTTTTGTCAGCCGTGCACAGTTAGGAGTGGTGAATGGGTAGTTTGACAGGGAAGTATCGGGCTGTAGTGATAAGCGTCGATGACCCTAAAGGTCTGATGCGTACACAAATACGTGTTGTCGGCATGATGGATGGGTTACCAGATGCCTCATTGCCGTGGGCAGAAGCTATATTGTCCAATGCAAACACGTTTTCACCATTTCTGCCCGGCGATAAAGTATGGGTAGAATTTCCCTACAATGGGGATTCGCGATGGCCATTGATAATCGGTTATGCACAGGATGCATCCGGTGGCGCTCCCAATGTGCCGCCTGAAGCGTCAGGACAAGGTGAAGGCTATGTACCGCCTGAAGTTGAAGGTGCACCAGCACAACCATCAACCAGCGCCAAAAAAGACTTTATTTCGTCGCGGAACGGACTAATGGAGATCCGGACGGCGGGCGGAGCCTGGGCCGTTACGCACTTGAAAAGTGGAACAACAATCGGGTTCAACGAGGCCGGGGAGTTATATGCCATTTCTCAAGGTCCGGCATTCATCTCTTCCGCAGGAAATCTCGATATAAAGTCAGGCGCGGATGTCGCCCTGAAGGCGGGGGGAAGTATGGCGATAGAGGCCAGCGGGAATCTATCCATAAAAGCCGCTCAAGTCTCTGTTGACAAGGCTTAAGAAAAGCCCGGCGATCGGGCTTTTCTGTTATGACGGGTTCAATTTTTTATCCGTTACCGCGCGACGGTTTCTGCGTGATAAACGTCTCAAGCATCTTTTCCGCAATTGCCGACCAGGTGTGACACTGGACCTTTTCAGCATTTTTCACGCGATCAACGCGAGCAATAACCTCATCCCAATCAATCCGCGACTTGATAACCATATGGTTCACCAACTCCAGGCGATCCGGCGGAAGGCAATCGGGCGGAGTTAATATCAACGCTCCACACATTGCCGCCTCAAGAACAGTTAATCCAAGGCTTTCGGGATGCGTAACGATAAAAACGTCACTCTTACGCAATTCAGCTGCAAATTCGGTTGCTGGCACCGGCGTCCGCCTGTATGGAGTTACCGAAATATTCCCCGGATCAATGGTAACCAATCCGTCATCAGTCAACGTTCTGGCCTCATACGGAACGGTCAGACGCTGAAGGTTCATAAGGATACTTAAGGAGTGATCAAAACCACTAACATCAAATGCAGCGTGGTCTACAAAAATACGCAGAATATCGTCTGTTTTGGTTTCCAGATGGAACAGCTCCTGATTCGCTGCCCATCCAACATGTTTGTTAAAACGATTATGACGCTCTAACCTGCCGGGATTATCCAGGTACCGCCAGGTATCATCGCGGACAGTAAAAGTAATATCGACTGGTGCCGAATCCAGCATAGAACCGTCATATACCTGGGCTACCCATCCAGAGAATCGGCGACACAGTTGCATGCCTATTTCCCTGGGTACCGTAGTAAAATACCTCAATCCTGGTGCCAAAATGGCCTTCGCAGAACATGCGGTCGCAGCAGTCAACACAGCTTCAACATAATCCTCCGGGCTTTCGACGCCAGGGGAATATGGACGATGGTATTGCAATGTTACCCCTGCCTCACTAAAGGCGCAGGCCAGGTTATAAGCCCACATTTCCGTATATGTTTTCACATCACTGATAGCTTCAAATTTTCGCCCAATGATCAGGATGTTCATCGGCTTTTCCTCATTCCATTGCATTAATAATCCTCTTGCCAGTCAGCACCAGCATAGTTATCAAACCGTGAGTATTGGCCGTTAAAAGCCAATCTCACCGTGCCAATTGGGCCATTTCGTTGCTTTCCGATAATTACCTCGGCAATGCCCTTCATTTCGCTATCCGGGTGATAAACTTCGTCGCGATACAGAAACATGATCAGGTCTGCGTCCTGCTCAATTGCTCCTGATTCACGTAAATCTGAATTTACCGGTCGTTTGTCCGCACGCTGTTCAAGCGATCGATTAAGTTGTGACAATGCCACCACCGGTACTTGTAATTCCTTCGCCAACGCCTTCAGTGAGCGAGAAATCTCGGCAATTTCCAGCGTTCGGTTATCTTGCAGCTCGGGGACGCGCATAAGTTGCAGGTAGTCGATCATAATCATGCTCAAACCACCATTTTCTTTATAAACACGACGAGCGCGGGAACGAAGCTCTGTAGGTGTCAGGGCGCTTGAGTCATCAATAAAAATATTCTGCTTGTCCAACAGAATACCCATTGCGCCAGAAACCCGCGCCCAATCCTCGTCGTTAAGTTGCCCTGTCCGAATACGAGTCTGATCAACGCGTGCAAGAGAAGCCAGTGAGCGCATCATCAGCTGGTGGCTCGGCATCTCAAGGCTAAAAACCAATACGGGCTTATCGTTACGAACTGCGGCATTTTCGACGAGATTCATCGCAAACGTGGTCTTCCCCATAGATGGGCGGGCGGCGACAATGATGAGATCGGACGGCTGAAGCCCTGCCGTCTTCTTATTGAGATCGGTAAATCCCGTATCAAGCCCCGTTACACCATCATGTGGTCGCTGAAACAACTCTTCTATGCGAGATACCGTTGCATCGAGAATGCTGGCGATATCTTTTGGACCACTACCGCTCTTTTGTCGTTTTTCAGCTATTTCAAAAACGCGGCGCTCGGCCATATCTAGCAATTCATTGCTGCCCCTGCCATCCTGCGCATATCCAGCTTCGGCTATTTCATTTGCGACGGAAATCATTTCACGAACAACCGCGCGTTCACGAACGATATCCGCATAAGCACAAATATTTGCCGCGCTGGGCGTGTTCTTTGACATCTCCGCAAGGTACGCAAAACCACCGGCGCGTTCTAATTTACCGTTCTGTTCAAGTGCTTCAGCAAGTGTTATCAAATCAATCGGTTTGCCATGACTTAATAACCTCTCCATCTCACTGAAAATTTCACGATGAGCACTGGTATAAAAATCATCAGCAACTATACGATCTGCAACTTCATCCCAGCGGCAGTTATCAAGCATTAAGCCACCAAGTACAGCTTGTTCTGCACTAAGGGAATTTGGCATGGATTCAAGAGGGGATGCAGACATTAGCACTCCACCCAGGCGTGCTGAATGTCAGATATAATCGGCATACTCAAATCACTCCTAACGATATGAGTCATCACCAGAAAATCAGGATTAATGCGCCGGACTCTTCCCGGCTGTCACACCGAATCGCCAGGATGGTGAATCCCTTTACCCGAGAAACAACAAACGGTGGCTTGCACATTCCGGCTACCTGGTTCGTTGCCTGAGCTAGGGGCAAGGTTCCCCCCTTTTAACGTCACCAGACCGCTAACGACGCATGTGCCAGACGCCGTGTTACAACCAAATATGGTGGCCCCTACCGGACTTGAACCGGTGACCGTGCGATTATGAGTCGCCAGCTCTAACCACTGAGCTAAAGGGCCGGATTACTGCCAATTTTGCTTACGCTTTTATTTCACCGGAACAAACGGAACAGCGGTATTACTGGTCATATACTGCGGTAATGTACCGTTCCATTTGTTGATCGCTTCCAACTCCATAACACCGGGGTTCTGGCGCAGAGCTTCACCACGTAAACGAATGGCATCAGCTTCGGCCTGGGCTTTTGTGCGAATAGCATCAGCCTGTCCGGCAGCTTCCGCGCGCAGCATGTTGGCCTCTGCTTCACGTTGTTTGACCTCTTGCTCGCGTTGCAGGGTTTTTTGGTTTGCCGTGACTTTGGCGTTAATACTGTCAATAACTGTTGGCGGGTATTCTGGCTTACCTACATAAGAGAGGCTCATCACCTGAATGCCGATTGGCGTCATTTCTTCCTGAATGTCTTTAAGGGCTGCATCAAGCAATTCAGATTTGCCACCGTCGATAAATTTGTCGGTGGTCATTTTGCTGGCTAACCGGTTCAGAGCATCTGCAACCTTCTGGCGTAGATCGGTATCAGTAATATCATCTACACCTTTGCGATAGGTCTGAAATACCGTTGTGACTTTTGCTGGATCAACCTTGTAGGCTACGCCGATGTGGTAACCAATGGTTGTTCCGTCGCTCATCTGGAAGCTGAACGGCTCATCGTATGTCTTCATTTGCTTAAAGGTCGGGAAGATATAAACTTCAGTATTCAAGCCTGTCCAGTAGCGACCAACGCCAACTACTTCACCGATACCTTTATCATCCCCCAGCTTATTTACTTTGATCCCTACGTTACCTGGCTCTACCCGATCGCATCCGGTCAGACATAAAGAACCCAAAATAATCGCTGCACTAATCAACGTTTTTTTCATTAATTAATTTCCTGGTTTTTTCACGAAAAAAGACTACTGCGAAAGCCGGGTAAATGAGCGCGAGAAGGACTCCCAACAATACAAGTATTGTGCTGTTAGATGAGATCATATTTGGCAAAAGCCAAACATACAGAACCAGTGACACAATCAAACAGAGGACGGCATAAATATATAACCGCACCCATAGCGTTCGACATTTGTTCGGATTGTTCTGCATCCTCTCACTCCATTATTTAACGAATAAAAAAGCTGCGGTGCCGGGTGCCTCCCGGTGTCCTTTGGCTGGTTATCCACCGTGGACGGGGAAACAAGGAGAAATGAATGGACTGATATAACCATTTCCCCGCGTGCGCTTAGCCGCATTCACCGCAACGGAAAGAGCATTCTTGGTGGACCTGTAGATTGGGATATGAACCCGTTACAGGAGAATGCTCTTACCTGTTACGTGCTCCGTTTCGTGGAGCTAACGGCGGGTGATCGGGCCGCACCAGGCTGGACTTATTTCAGCGTTATGCTCATGCCAGAGAATCAAACTGTGATGGTCGGTGCTGAACTCCGACACAGGGTTGTAGCAAGCCCCGCAAAGCGCGCACTACTGTAGTTGCGGCACATCAGCCTGTGCATTCACCACAATGTTGAGAACACTGGTTGTCACGCTGCAACGCAACATTTATTCGTAGATTGGGATATGACCCCGTTACGCCAGTGTTCTCAACGTTGTAGTGCCGGTTACGGTTCCGGCCAGGCCTCTTCCTCAACGGGGTGTTCTCCATACGGACTACCGTTTATTGGTCGTTCCTGCGGTTTATGTTGTGAAGCCAGATGCTTATCTTCTGGTTGCTTCAAAGAGCTGCACTTCATCACAACGGTAAGGGTACTTCGTAGGGATTCGAACCCTCTGCCAAGCTCGGCGATCTCCGACGTCGCAAAATACCCTTACCTGTTGTGCTGGTGCCGATTAACGGACTCGAACCGCTGACATCCTGCTTACAAGGCAGGCGCTCTACCAACTGAGCTAAACCGGCATTGGCGATGGTGGATGGATTTGAACCATCGACCCGTTGATTAACAGTCAACCGCTCTAACCGCTGAGCTACACCATCACTTGCCGGGTACGTCTCCGGCGAGGGCTTCCACCTCCGTATGCTTTTCGGCGCACCGCGCCCTGGCTGCAATTCGGTAACAGGGGATGCACAACCCTGGCTTCCAGCGTGATTAGCGCCTTCAGCATGACGGGATATACCCGTAAATTCGTGGAACTGTACCCAAAGTGCTGTTAAGCACCGCTGTTACGCTGAAAAGAAAACGCAACAGGAAAGGACGCTGACCAACAGATGGCCCCTTCTCGTTCATCTGGTTAATCACACCAGCGCCCTTACCTGTTGTGCCTCCCCGTTCCCTAATACACAGACGGGGACACTCTGCGGTCGATTTTTTTGACGGGGGACGACTCATACCCCGTGGCATCTGGTTTCTTAGGCCGCTACCATCATCAGATCATCGTTTGCATTTACTTTAATGGTCAGTTTCTAAACCGCCGCAAAGTCGCTAACCATGACGAAAACCCTGAAAAAAACGCCCACCCGAAGATGGGCAAACTGGAAGCTCGTAACGCACTTCGGCGTTGCCACTTAGGCGCATGGTCAACCTGGCAACTCGGTGGTTTGTCTGGGAGGACTAGGCCCAGCCATGCTTACCGCCGCGCCTGTCGCGGCTAACAGCTAAATCGCTCTATAAATCACGATTCATTGAGGCGATATTACACTAATAAATTTATTAGAGCAATATACCCAAAACGTCATGAGCTACACCTCGAGTGTCCCCCTTACAAGACACAGAACGTCTGGCAAAAAGATGTTCCACTCTGAAGCCACTGTCATGATAAAGCTCTCTGATGTTTGGCGCGCCACTGTTAGTAATGAGAACCTTTGCACCTCGACGATGAGCATCCGTCAACAGAGACACCAGGCGTTTTTGCTCTTCAAACTTAAAGTCATGACCGGAATAGTTCGTGAATCCCTCTGTATTTGGAAGCGGTTCATACGGCGGATCGCAAAAGATGACATCTCCTTCTCCGGCAGCTTCAATCACCGCTGCAAAATCACCGCATACAAACTCAGACCGCCCTTCCGCACCGAGGAAGGCTTCCATCTCCTGTAATGGGAAATACGGAGTTTTATACTTCCCATAACCGACATTGAACTCACCGGCCTGGTTGTAACGCGTCAATCCGTTAAAACAATGTCGGTTCAGGAACAAAAACGCCGCTGCGCGATGTAAATCATCATAGACTTGTTTGTTAAACGCATTCCGTACTGCCAGGAATCCCTCCTGGGTGTTGTAGTCCTGGAAGAAACGATGTGCCAGAGTGATAAGTGAATGCGCCTCGCGTTGCAGAGTCTTGTAAAAGTTAATCAGGTCAGCATTCACATCATTTAGCAGATTTTCCTGGTATCCGGCATTCATGAAGACAGCTCCACCACCGACGAAAGGTTCAATCAGGCGCTTCCCTTCTGGCAAATAGCGAAAGATTTGTTCCAGAACACCAAATTTTCCACCAGCCCATTTGAATATGGACCGTTCGAATTCTGCCGCTGGTTTAACTTTTCGCTCTTTTGTTTCACGCCCTTCATTCTGCCGACATGCAGCCTTGGTTATCCGCTCGCCAATCCAGCGCATTACTGGTATCGCCATACTATTGCCGATCGCTTTGTAACGCGGTCCGTCAGCTGCAAGCATTGCGGCCTCTTCTTCGTTCAAATCAGGAGAGTTTTTGCGAAGGTATGCCAGTTCATCTGAAGAAACTTTTTTACGCTTTTCCGTAGGGATCAATGTATGTCCATCAGGAAAACCTTGCAGCCTTTCACATTCGACAGGGGTAAGACGGCGCATTCTACCGTCGCCGAGCAATACAATTGGTGCTTCATGGTTACATGTCAAAGTTGGTGCCGAATTATCGGTTTTTATCTCAGCCCCTCCTTGCCCATGTGCCATGGCAACTATGTTTGTATCATCGCAAGATCTGATAGCGATGTCTGAAGTATATCTGGTAGTTTCCTTCCCCTCGCCTCTGCTCGGCGCAATATTCCGGCGCACGCCTTCGAACTCAAAAAGTACCGTTGCGGGATCGAGGTCTGTTCGAGCACTTGCGACAACAAACACGCGTCGGCGTCGTTGTGCCACTCCGAAGTATTGGGCATCAAGGATTCTCCAGGCCACCTTTCGCTGCGGTCCATAAATACAACCACACTGCGGCCACTTTGGAACATGGCAACCGGTTTTGCCATCCCACCGCCAGAACGCGTTGCTTTTTCCTGATTCAGGTCGATCACCTGGTTCAAATGGCACATCTTCTCCAGCCAATCCAGCAAGGAAACATCCGAAGGCGTTATCTGCCGATGACAAGACTCCTGGGACATTTTCCCAGACGATAACGGCTGGTTTGAGAAATGACTCAGCCCGTTTGTCGTCAATTGCATTTGCAAGCTCCACATACTTTAAAGTTAGCGCGCCACGCTCATCATCAAGCCCACCACGTAATCCCGCGATACTGAATGCCTGACAAGGTGTTCCCCCGACGAGCACATCAGGGGATTCGATTTCCCCAGCCAGGACTTTTTTGGCAAGTTTTGTCATGTCGCCAAGGTTGGCGACATGGGGCCAGCGGTGCGCAAGAACGGCAGATGGAAAAGACTCGATTTCAGCAAACCACGCAGGACGCATACCCAACGGTTCCCAGGCAATACTCGCGGCTTCAATTCCACTGCAAACAGATCCATAGCACAGCTCTTTCACTGCTTAGCCTCTCCACCAAGGGCATTTACCAGAGCATCAACCAGGCACGAAATTTCACTGGTCAACAGGAAGAAATCTGCGTCCAGTCGCTGCGCTACATCTTCACTATCAATATCAGAGTTCTGCTCAAGCAATTCATCCGCAAATTTGACGCTGGTAAGGCTGAAGTTATGGTCCAGTGTAAATTTAATGCGGTTCTGCCAGTCGAGTGCCAACTTTGTGACGAGCTTGCCAGCTTCCAGGTGTGTGGAAATTTCATCGCTTCCCAAATCCTGCTTTTTCACTCGGGCAATACCGCCATCCTCAAGCACTGCCTTAAGTTCTGCCGCATCCCCCATTTGAAATCCCTGTGGAGCACTACCATCACGTACCCAGTCGGTTAGCGTTAATTCAATGGGATTTTCAACACTTAGGGGAACAACAGGAAGAGAACCCAGAGATTTACGCATAAGCGCGAGCATATCCTCTGCCTGCCGCGAGCTGGCATTGATATAGATACGTTTAGTTGAACCGTCGTAGATCGCCTGGATAACAGAAAACTTTGAAAAAGCCCGTGGCAGAAGAGAATGCAGAACTTCGTCTTTCAGGGAGTCCTTCTCTGTTTTCTTCAGTTTACGCGCTTGTTCTTGCTCAAGTTTTTCAATTTTTTCTTGAATAGCTCGCTGGATAACCGGCGGGGGAAGAATTTTTGTTTCGCGCTTTGCTTCAACAAGGATAAAACCATTTCCATGCATAGCGATAACTTCGGAATTATCACCAAATGGAGATACAAAACCGAACTTGGCCATATCCTGACTACCGCATGGCGTGAAAAGGATCATTTTCTTTTTATCTTCTAAGTCGGTCAGATCCGCCTCACGAGAAAGTTTATAAATAGTAATGTTTTTCCAGTGCTTAAACATGTTGTAACCCTTGAATATCAACCACAGAAAGCTCGTCTTTGTAGAAAAAGGCCAGGTTGTGGCACCCCCTCGTTTGAGCGTATGAGCTGGGACCAATTTCGTTCTTCCAGACAAATGGCTTCAAATCCGTACGGCGAAGCATAAAAACGCGATTTGTTCCGCTCTGATTCCCAATGAGGCAAAAGCCTTCTTTCACCTTGATAGCCTGCAAGTTGTCGAGTTCACCGCTGGTTACACGGCTATCGAACTCCTTGCGGCTTATTAGCTCCATCTGCATCTGACGACTCCAAACAAATGCCCATTGAAGGGCGATGGCTGAATGGTACCGAAAACACGACATAAAAAACAATATTTATTAGAGCAATTTTGCAATGAGTAAACGCCACACAGACCACAAATAACCTAAGTTAAAATAACGAAAATCAGAGCAAATCATTGGTGATGACGTGGCAAGTATTGCAACAAAAGACAGCATTTGTTCGGGGCACGGAGGATTCCCATCCAGGCCTCCCGTAGAGAGCGAACCACTACTTAAAGTCAACGGAGTCGAAGTGTTAGTTGATGGTAAGCAATATGCACAGCATACCGATGGGAACAGCACGCACGGCGGGCAAGCTATATCAACCAGGGCATGGTTTACCGTCAACGGGAAAGGGATCGTATGCGTTGGTGATCCTGTTTCATGCGGCTCTACCGTTGCAGCCGGAGACGGCCTGGTTCAGGTAAGTTAGGAGATATCATGCTGGAAAAAGACTACCAGTTATCCGCATATAAAAAATTGGCCGCCGCCGGTGGGATGAAAACACCTGGTGCCATAACATCGGCACGAAACAGTGCTAACACAGCAAAACTGCTTGCAGAAGAATTGACCGGATTAATTCTGGATACAATTGTCTATCCCGACACTATTACCAGCTATGTTTCAACGATCAGAACAACCGCAACCGGTTTAACGAATATTGGAGGGCTGGCAACTCAGCACGCGGACCTGTTGGCTGGTTATGCTGATCTGTCAATGCTCCTTCAACTCGATATTGGTTGGGATGTTTACTGTCGTGCTAATGAGCGAGAAGTTTCAGAACTGCCGATCTCTATTGCCATTGGTGATGTGACTATTACTAAATCGCTTGAGGACGCTGTAAACGCGCTTAATACATCAAGTTTAGTCGCTGCTATGGGGGAGATTAACCAGACCCTTAACACTGGCTCAGGAAGCTCGTCAGGCTCTGGTTCAGGCGGCGGCACTGCCACTCCCCCACCAGCACTAACAGAAGAGCAAATTGAATCTCTGAAAGTAGCAACTGAACAGTTTGGGGTTGTTTTCAACCAGACAACAGCACCCACAACTGCGTTACAACAGCAGTATGAACGAGCGAATGAAAGCGCCAACGTAGCCATAACTGCTTATAACCATGCTATCGGTACCGCGCTTGCGGAAGCATCAGCAAATAAGGCCAGCACAGCCAGCGCAATCGCCGCTTTGGTTCCTGATTCTGTTCTTGATGAATTAAACAAAGCGGCACAGTAACAAAGGACTTCATTGATAATTTTTCTTCAGGAGGAAGACATGTCATTCTTTTCTACATTAAAAACAGCTTTGTCTTTGAAGGAGAAACTTGCTGCTACTGGTGTTCTTGTTCTGATTTGCGCACTTGTTGGTGCTGGGTTTGCGTGGGAACGTCATCAGCTAAAGCAAGCCATGGAGAAAATTGGCAGTCTTGATCAGGCTGTTAAGGAACGTGATAAGTCAATAATGGATCTTAACCAGACCATTGAGACGATGAACAAAGCAGAGCAACATTTTCACAGCCAGGAAGTGAAAAATGAATCAGAACAAGCCAAGTATGCTGACAGGCAAATGGAACGAAAAGCTGAAGTTCAGAAACAACTTGTTGCGGCGGG
>ENA-OYAC01000163-OYAC01000163.1-human-gut-metagenome-genome-assembly--contig:-NODE-163-length-18969-cov-3.981125_pt1 | contig 18969 bp, 25 predicted proteins | sample MGYA00244511_ERZ652807 | MGnify/ENA primary metagenome ERZ652807 (study PRJEB26926, sample SAMN06164834) | human gut metagenome | biome: ENVO:00009003; feature: ENVO:2100002; material: ENVO:00002003...
ATTGTAGCAAAGACTCTGTCATGTACGGATTTTCAAACTCTAGCACACGTCCTTGCGTGGTATCTGTCACACCAAGCGACAGCGTTACATCATCACTCACTTTGCAGATAATGCCCACGATAGCGTTCTGCCTTTCAGACAGTGTTGGCAGGTCTATTGTGTTGGGATCCAATGTTTTCACGCTCTTACCATACCACTTTCGGACGTATTTTCCGTACCTGTCAACATACCCGAACTGCCCTTGTGCAGAAGCCAGATAGGACAACATTTGGCGCATGGTCACGTCCTTTGGCAATGAGCTGACCTTGAAATAGAAATACTTTGAGTACAGCACCTTGCCGTTCTTATCTATCAACCTTCTGCCGTTCTTGTCACGCAGTAGTCGCACCTCTGTGTAATCATTTCCATTCTGCAAACCAAGCTGTCTGCATATGTCGTCTTCAACGGCTTTATTCCAGTTCGGCATAGGTATGTGAGGTACATATGACTTATCCGAAAAGTACAGCCTGTCCGCCATTGTCAGCTGGACACTGCCGCCCGATTTCTTTGATTTTACGCAGGTGAAACGCCCCATTGGTATTTTTTCGTCATTTGTATCAGATGAAGTTGCGTCCTTTGTATACAAACTGAAAACATACTCATTCCCAAGATACTTAGTTCCGTCGTCAACCAGTTCCGCCGTCACACTTTGAGAACAGACAGCTCCAAGCTCTATATCATCACTCAGAGAGGTTGCTTGAATGTCCGTCTGAACGTTCTGAATGCCGTCATATGCCACAGGTGCTTCACTCTGAGCGTCCTCTATCCACATACCCCACAAGGCTTTGTAATTCTCTATCCTGCTTGTTATCTCATTGCTTGCTATGGTGTACATATGCCCTCCTAACGTTCTGCAAATGTGACAGTACAGCTCTTGTAATACTCACCACCGTCAAGTCTGACAAGCCCCTGCGGTACATAGTCGCTTGCGTTGGCGGATATAGAATAATACTTGCCATTGTGCCAAAACTCCAGTTCTGCAAAGTCGGGTCCGTCCTCGATAAGGGATTGTATCTCGGCTGAATCTGCGACAGGAAGCATTGTCCACTTGCAGGGCAATTTGTATTTGCAGAACTTTCTCGCACCCACAAACAGGCCTGTTGTGTTCACTCGTCCTGAACCTGCCGTCCATTCGTAACAGTTTACAGGGCTCCAGCTATCAGGGTCAGGATCTGTCACCCACACGCCGTTTATCTTTAGCAATGTTCCTGTCAAAATGCACTCACTCCCGTCTTACGTTTATACTGATTGTTGCTGTCCTGCATACACTTGAAAAGCACCTTGCTGTCAACTGTTCCGAAGAACACAGGGTCATAAGCTTTCAGCCAATCAAGTATAGCGTTCAGCACCCTTAACACCTCGTCAAGCTTGCCGTTATCAAGCATACCTTGCAGTTTGCTCAGAGGTGAGATCACCTCCGGGTCTGCCTTTGCGTTCCTGTTATCGCCCACCATTGCAAGGGTCGGTGCTGTCGCAAGTCCGCCTGTGGCAAGCTTTGGTATCTCAGGTATGCTTATTGTATCAAGATCAAAACCGAAGGTTTCTCCGCCTATGCCAGGCACCCAATCAGGCACATCAAAACTCAGGCTGTTAATGCCGTCGATTATCCAGTTGACCGCACTTTCAATAGCACTGGTCATTTTGTTTACTGCACCGATAATTAGGTTTATAGGTGCTTTCACAACGCTGTAAAGCGTATCCCACACGCCTTTGAAGATCTTCTTTACACCCTGCCAAGCCTTCTTCCAGCTACCTGTGAAAATGCCTTTTACGAACATTATAATGCCGTTGAGAATGGTCTTTACGCCTCCGAAAGCGTCTGAAAAGGTCTTTTTGAACCACTTGCCTATGCCCTTGAAAGCGTCAACGATACCTGTGAAAAGCCCCTCAACGATATTACCGCCACAGTCCTGTATCTTCTCCGTAAAGTAGTCACGGATACTGAAAACAGCGTCCTTGATAAAGCCCCACAGCACCGATACCGCACCGCCAATGGCTGAGCCTATCGCCTTGAAAAGCTTTGTGACAATGCCGCTCCAATCTATTGTAGAAATGAACGTCCACAGCTTTTCGCCTATGCCCCGCCAATTTACAGTTTGCAGGAAGTTTATTGCCGTATCAAGCAGACCTTTCACGCCCTCAGAGATAGTCGTTCCTGCCTTGCCCCAATCAATCTCATCAAACCAGCCGTTCACAGAAGTGCCTATGGACGAGCCAAAGCCCGACCAATCAAAGGTGGTAACGAACGAATAAAGATAGTCGATGATAGCTTGCCATTTTGAAGCAAGGGTCTTGCCGATAAGCGACCAATCTGTTTTCTTGATACCGCCGTTCAAGAACTTTGCCGTACCCTTGCCAAAGCCTGCCCAATCGAATTTCTTCATAAAGCGGTATCCTGCGCCAAAAATTATGTTTATACCGCCGCCGAAGCTGTCACCAAGTCCTGTCCAATCAACGCCGTTAATAAAGCTGTTCAGACCGTCTGTAAGCTTATCCACAAAGCTATTCAGCTTTTTCTGAATACCGTCCCAGTTGATGTATGCGAAAGCTCCGTTGACCTTTTCAGCCACAAGAGAGCCTACTCCTGCCCAGTCACCCGACTTAATGGCGTCTTTCATACGCTCCGCCCAATCAGGAAGCTGAACGTTGTCGCCGTTTATGGCTGAGTAATCAATGCCGCCCTCTGAACTGTCTGTATCGGACTTGCTCTGATCCGGTGCAACTCTTACAACGTCAAAGTCCGCAAGGTAAGTGTCCTGAGTTTTCTTTATCTTCTCCGCTGACTTCTGTGCCTGCTTTGTCGCCTGCAAGGACTTCTGATAGGTGGCGCCGAAAAGCTCAGAGATAAACGCCGCCACAGTTTTTGTCGCCGTCGCTACGCCCGTCATAAGCGTATTGAGATACGGCATAACTGTGTTCATTATCGGTGTGAAAGCTATGGTAAGGTTTGCTTTTATTTCGTTTAAGGACTTGGCAAATTCTTCATTGCCTGAAACAGCGTTTGCAACAGCGGAACGTATTCCTTTCAGCAAAACAAGCACGCCTGCCATTAAGAACACTCTTTTTGCCGCAGATTTGAGCGAATGAGTAAACTTGCTCAGCGGTTTTGAAGTGCTGTCGATAGTTGTTTTAAGCCTGCTGAATTTGGATTTAACTGCGTCAACAGCCTTTGAGCCTGCCGAACGCATTGTCCTAAAAGCCCCTCCAAGAGTTGACTTCACCGCCTTGCCTGCAAAGCTGACAGCTGAGCCGATACCGCTTTTTATCCTGCCTGCAACAGTCTTTATTTTCTGCACGGCACTTTCAGCAAAGCCTGCGATAATATCGTCCATTTTTGTTGTCTGCTCTGAAACGCTTTCGGCTGACTTGTTTGCCGTTTCCGCCGCTGTCTGACTTATTTTCGCAGAACTTGATTTAGTCTTGTCCTGCATTTTCTGAACTATCTTATCAGTTAGTTCATTGACCTCAGCTTCGACCTTTGTAGTGTCATACTCAGGGTCATAGTTCACCTGAACAGTTTTAGGCTTGATATTATCTGTCTGTCCTGCCGCTTCCTGCGCTTTTTTACCCAGCTTATCATACTCAGCCATTGCCTTTTCAACAGCTTCCTGCATACTCTTCTGAGCGATCTCCGACGCACTGCCAAAGCCCTCGTCTATGGCTTTAGCGGTCTTATCCATAGCGTTCTCAACAGCTTTCTCTGCCTGCTCTACTGGCTTTGAAAAGCCGTTCTGTATGCTTGCAGATATCTTGTCAAGCTGCTCCTGCACCTTGTTTTTTATCACAAGGTCAAGAGATATAACACCAACGCTTGCTCCGTCTGCCATTACTTATCACCTGCCTTTCCGAACATTCCCTTGAACAGCCTTTCAAAGTATCTCGCAGTTTCAATCTTGTCCTGCTCCGTGAACGTTTCCTTTGCTTTCTGGTTTCTGAACGCCGTCCACTCTGAGCGTATCTGCTTTTCATACCTGTCGAAATTCTTTATGATGTCCTTGTTGTCCTCGCTCCTGATACGAACGACCTGACCCAGCGGCGTATCGTGCATAAGCCCTGCAACGAGCCTGTACCAATCGCTGTAATGCAGATTTTCCTGCTCTGAGGGCAGGATATTGTACTGCTTTGCAATGGATTGTATGATAAGCTCTCGGTCATAGTCAAGATCGTACCAGCTTTCTTCAAACTTACTCTGCGTTTTCCTGTGGAAATCGAGCCTCTGTCTTTTCTGCGTCCTCGCCTGTTACCGCTGAGATAACAAGAGTGAAAAGCTGCTGATATGCTACCCAAGGCATATTCATTGCCTCTATCTCCTTGTAGTCCTTTGGTGCGAACGCAAGCTTGAAAACCTCGTCTATCATATCAAGATCTTTCTTTTCGGCGTTCTTGTCGCAGATGTCAAGTATCTTCTTGACAGTTTTCTGCCTGTCGTCCACAGGGTAGACCTTGTCGCCTACTCTTATCTCAGGTGTACCTGTAAGAAGCTTGCTGTCGAGTGTATACATCTTTGCCATAGCTATTATCCTTTCTGATATATAAAAGTAGGAGAGCGCTTTGAACGCTCCCCTGTTTTGTCTGTGTTCTTACGCTGTCGCCTCTGTAAACTCAGGCTTGCCGTCGGAAGCAAAGTCGAACGCAAGCGGTGCGACTGCTGTCGAATCTCCGCCGCCCCATTCTGTTACGCTGACAACGCCCTTGATAACAAGCTTTGCTCCGCTTGGAAAGTTCCACACAAGGATTGTGGTCGCCGCAGCACCTGTTTTGAGTGCAAGGCTCTCGATGTAGTCATTGCCTGCGTCACCGACGTTTCTCTTGCCTGAGATACTGATAGTGATAGACTTACCAGTGAGCAGACGTCTTGTCCAGCCCTGCTGATCAAAAGGCTTCCACTCCTCGATATTGCCGTCAATGGATACTGAAAAGCTCTCCATATCGGCAATAGTCACAAGATTGCTCTCTGTCGAGCCGTCGCCGCCTGTCTTGTCTATCTTGAACTGGTTTTCATAAACGGGATAAACTCCTGTTGTGTTTGCCATACTCATTCATTCCTTTCGTAATATACTGTTGCCTCGATAACATATTCACACACGCCTCGCTCGTCTCTGCCAACAGAAACAGGCTCTTTGCATTCGAGATACTTTACCATAAAGTCGTCAGCCTTATGCTGACGTATATCGGATAGGATATCAAGAACGCTCTGAGCCTTTATCTCTGCCTGCGTGGGAGTATCAGTCCAATGAATAAGCACCGAGATATGTTTTTCAAGTGTTTTTGTGCAGGCTTTTCCGCCTATGCAGATACGCTGCGGCTTTGAGGTCTTTGCGTTGTACAAGCCTATACACTTATCAAGGTTGCCGTCAATAGTGCCTGCATACACGTCCTGCAAGTCAAGGATATCGCTCAGCATATCCGCTATGTTAAGTAAAGTCATACGCCTGTCCTCTTTTTGAACTCTGCCACAAACTCGTTCTTGGCAAGGTCCTTTTTACTGCCTGTGATATATGGTTCAAGCCAAGCCGCACCTGCGTTAGGGTTATTGTCTTTCTGAAAATGATACTCAGGGTGATAGTACAAACGTCTTGCCTGCGGAGAGCCTGTCACAAGACTTGCACCGCTTTCGTCAGCGTGGACAAAGGTCTGATTATTCTGCATATCGCCTGTATCGAACGGCATTGTCTGAGCACTCACAAGGTCTGCCCTCACCTGCTCCATAGCCACCTCAGCAGACTTCACAGCAGCGTCTTCGATAGCCTTTATCGCCTGCATATCAAGCTTTATTTCAATGCCCATTATATCAGCTCCAATCTTGTGTAATTCACCCTGCCGTCAGGGTCTTTGGCTTTCTCAGAACCATATATCTTGTACGTCCTGCCGCCTATGACCGCATAGCCCTCTATAACAGCGTTATCAGGGGCGATATCTCCGCAGAAAAGAGCCTCGCCTGACAAGGTTATAAGCTGTTTCTCTGCGGATAATTTCTGCCTTGACTTCTCAGAGTGAAAGCATTTGCCCTCAAATATGACCGTCTGCTTCTTTGAGCCGTCACGATTAAGTCCGTCCGTTCGATAAACCTTACAGGGCGTTTTGCATACCCTTTCAGGTACAAGCTGAGGAAACTTCATCACATCAGCCCCCTGTAACATAGTCCTGTCTGCATAAGCACATTGTAGACCTGACGTGTTGTGATAACGCCGTCAAGAGATACCACCTTTGACTTATCGAATGACATTGAAACTCCGCTTATGCTGTAAGCGCTCAGAGGACTTTCTAACAGCTCCGAATTGTCATAGATGAATTTCATCTGCAAGGCTGTGGAACGCTTTATACGCTCTCTCTGAAAGTCTGTGAAGCTGTTAATGCCCTCTGCTGTTATGCGGTTGAAAGTCAGCGTGTCGATATCGCTTTCAGCTCTTTGCCGAATAGCCGAGAACTGTTCTTCGGAGATATCACACTCAGGACAGATATTGCAAAACTCAGTAGAGGTGAGGTACATATCCCTCACCCCTTACTCGCTGTACTCTGCTGTGTCAACGTCAGCGTAAATACTGTCTATCTTTCCGCCCTTGCCGTTCGGGAAAGTGAAAACATCTGAGAACGCTCTGTTCTGATAGAGCCAGCCGTCACCCTCTGTGTGTCCGCCCGGAGCAAAGCTGTAAATGCTGTTGATCTTAGGCACTATCTTTGTGGTCTCAGGTGTTGCGATAAGCACGTTTATCTTGTGTGAGCCTGCGACCTTTTCATAATATGTATCAAGTGCAGACTTGCTCGGTGTGCCTGATACCTTAGTGTAAGAACCGCTTGATTCGGTGTAATACTCCTTGCCGCTCACGATATCAGTATCAGCGGTCTTTACATAGCTTGCAGCGCAAGGCTCAAAGCCGCCGTCCTCAGGGTCAAAATTGAAGCGGTCATAGAAACGCTCATCATCAATGACCTCCATGATAGGCACTCCGTCAATGTCGGTCACTCTTGTTCTAAGACCAAGTCCTCCCTCTGCGATCTGCGTCATTTCGATTTTTCTCGTGAACTTGTCAGACTGCTCCAGCAGGTCCATAATTGTGGAAGTCACATACATAATGAGCGAGCCGTTAGACTTGTATCTTCTCAGTTTGCCTGCTGAAAGAAAGCCTTTGAGCTTATCGAACACGTTACCCTTTGTGTATGATGAAGCGGCTGTTGATGAGTGATAGCCCTCAAGCTCTGCCGCTCTCTGAGCTGTCTTTGAGAAGAACAGAGCGTCCGTTTCTGGAGCAGACTGTGTTTTCTCAAATACCTCTGAGATATTTTTGATAGACGCTGATGAGTTCGTTTCGTCAACGTCAGCCTTATCCACAAGAAACTCAACATCACGGTCGTGTGTGAGTGTGAAAGGCACGTCCGTCTGAACATACTTACCTGTGTTCCAGCCGCCGTTTCTGTTGTGGCTCTTGTAGCCTGATGTTGACATCTGTGTGAAGTGGAAAGTCTTTGCGTCAAGCCACCTAACGTTCTGTGTGATGAACGGACTTGACAGTGTTTCCTGGATCCTTATCTCCAAGAGTTCGGGGTTCCATACTTCTGCGTAATTAAGATTTGGCATGATTCATTCCTCCTGTTTTTACTTGAATTTGTTCCAGCGTTTCTGCGCTGTTGTTTTGCTCTGTGGTTTCTTTTCATCAGTATCCGAAGATCCTGCACCGACCTTGAAACCGCCCTGCTTTTTGCCGTCGGACTTTTTGCCGCCCTCGCCTTTCATATCCGGATACTTCTTCACCACCGCAGAAAGGGCGGCGTTGATATCCTGCTGACTGCCGTTTCTCACATAGCTTTCAGCCACCGCAACGGCGTCCTCGATACAGTCGGGCTTGATACCAAGCTGCATAGCGGCTATCTGAGTTTTGAGCCTGAGTATCTCCTGGTCCTTTTCATCAGGTGCGTTCTCTGCACTGTCCTGCTTGTCGGACTTATCCTCGCTTGGCTGTTCCTGCTTATCTTCCGCAGGCTTGTCGGCACCCTCACCGTTCTCGTCAGCCTGACTATCGTCCACCGCAGGCTGTTCCTTGTCGGCAGAGTTCTCATCTGCCTTGTCCGCAGGCTTTTCCTCAGCCTTTGACTCGTCCTTTTTCTCCTCGTGAGTATCGGGAGTTTTCTTCTCCTCCTCATCAGGGAGTTTCTTTTTCTCGTCCATTTTCTGACCTCGCTTTCTTAAATTTGTGTATGAAAAAAGCACCCGTTAAGGTGCTTAGTTCCGATGTTTGGGTATAAAAATACCGCCTCGCCGTAGCGGAGCGGTTAGATTTATAACTGACCGATATAATCCAAAATACTTTCGCACATCAAGCCTTCTTCATTTGGATTATAATTTTCATCCAAACAGTTCAAAGTCAGGTAATCACCAACTTTATCTTCTATGACATCAAGTTCATCATTTGGGTCAATACCAATAGAAACAAGAAACTCTTTTTGTTTTTCTGACATTATAATCACTTCCTTTTGTACTTGTTGATTTTGTTCTTGCCTGTTTTCCATATAGTTGCGATAATTCCAGTTTGGGGATTTACATTAACAGTTGCTTTCTCACCAATAAATCGTTGGCTTGGTCTGCCCAAACTATCAATTTTAATTTCATCAATATACAGCGGGTTTATAAGTGCATCTTTTATATCATTTACAGAAACCTTTCTTTCGGAAGCTCGCTCTTCCATATGTTTTGAAAATTTCGTTACACCAATTCCGTTAGATGTTGTTAATTCAATTTTATCATCTTTTTCCTTTTCTGTCAAGCCGCCATACACTTTCTCCCTAGAATAATCCCTCCGCAGAACTTCGCTGTTAGCGTTTATAAGGGCTTTCAATTCCTGCTGTGCCTGCCTTACTTTCTTGCGGTAGGCTTTTGCTGTGTCGGGGTCGAGAGTGCATGCCGCAAAGCGTTTTAGGTTGCGGACTTTCCGCTCCATTGCACGCTGTTTTTGCTCAAGCTCTCGCTGCTCTTTTATCTTCTCCGCCGGTATCGGCTCAGGTATCTGCGTTCTGCCGTGTATATACTGCGTCATTGTGTGACGGCAGTTGGGGTGGAAAAGCCCGTTCTTTACGGCGTATGACAGCAGCCAAAACCACTCACCGCAGTAATTTGACTTGCCTTGAAACTCGTCCTTTTCCCCCTCCCATACCGTGAATACATCATCAATGTATACTTGACCTTGCCAAGGCTCACAGGTCTTTGAACAGCCGCCATACTGCGACACAAGTACAGTATCATAGCCAAGCTCTGCAAAGCGTTTCGCCTCTCCTTGTAACTTTGCTCTTGTGGAAGTTGTCCGCAGAGCCATTCGCACATAGTCGGCAATGTTCACTCGCTTGCCGTCAGCGTATACGATACAGTTTATGCCCTTGTCGAGAAAATCCCTTGTGGCAAGGTCGATAGCCTCGTTAAGCGTCATAGAGCCTGTTCCCATTGCAAGCTGTACCCTATTCAAAGTCTGCCTGTAAATATCGTCTGTCATTCGCAGAGCGGCTGTTTCAGCGGTCTTTTCAAGGGTGGTGACGTCTTCCATAAGCTTTGCCATTTTTTTTCGTTCACGCCAAAGAAATGCTTGTCGGGGATAGGTGTTATAGGCTCGTCAGAAAGCTCCTGGACGCTCCTTTGTGCCTGCTGTTGACCCTCTTGAAACTGCTCCGTCATAAGCTGTCTTGTCTGATCGTCGATAACGTCAACGTACTCGTTCATAATGTCGAGGTTTTCACGGCGGAAGTTCTCCATATTTTTCAGTTTCTCAGCCTGCCAAGCAGACCATTCAAAGCCGTAACGCTGTTCCTCCGCCTTGTGCCTTTTAAGATTGCGTTTCAGCGAAGATATGAGCCTTAGCTCTATCTCCTCAAATATTTTGGCTATGTCCTTAAAATTAAGCGTACTCATCACCTACCGCAGTAGGCTCACCCTCTGTAAGCCCCTTTTCCTGCATTATCCGCTTGACCTCTGCAGCTTTCCAATCGTCCTCTTTAGAACTGCCCCACAGCTCCTCCACCTGCGTTTCAACTGACATAATACCATACGTGCTTGCCTTGCCCACAGTCTCAACTCTGCTGTCAAAGTCAGGCGCACCGTACTCGCCAAAGTCAACTGTCACCTCATAAGTCTCAGGGGCTTTGCCCTGCATATTGTCATAGGTCATAAGCACCGCAGAAACAAGCTGTGGCAGAGCCTTTTCAAGAGCCGTTGTGATAGTGTTTCGGGTGTTGCCTGTGACGTCTTTCTTCTCTCGCTGAGCGTCTGCGCTTGACATCTTGCCCACATCTATGCCCAGCGTGGCAGGAGATACAAGCCCTTGCAGACACATAAGCAGGCAATTTGTATAGCTTGCCACAAACGCTTCATACTTGATATCAGGCTGAACTACTTCTATCTTAGGCGCTGCACCCTCTGCCGAAAGCGGTGGGTCAATGCTTATGTAACTGTTGCCGAACTGGTTAGGCGCTTTAAGCTTACCGCTTGCAGGATCTCTAGGTATCATGCTTTCGGGGATATACTGCTTTACCCTGCCTGCTCTGATAGCGTCCCACCATTGTGAGATCACCTCGTCCAAAGCGTCAAAGCAATCAGACTTACCACCGTCAAAAATGCTCTTGCCTCTGTTTGGATACTTTCGTGATGAAAAGAATTTCAGCGACACAGCCATTATATACTCGCCCTCAAACTCAGTTCGGGGCGGTATCTGTGCAAGGCAAGGCACGTTGTCCAAACCGACCTCGTGACCGTTATCGTCATACAGACGGCTTTCTATGTACCCCTTGCCGTAATGCTCTTCAAGGTGAAATTTCTTCGAGCCTGCATAATGCACAGAATGAAAAACGACCTCGTTCAGCAGACCTCGTACAAAGTTATACTCCACTTTGTCAGCACCGATAAACTCGACTATTGGCGTATCAGAAAGCTCAGTATCGACAGATATCTTGAAAGCTCCGTCGCCGTCAACAAGGGCGGTAACTATCGCCTTGCCTGTCAGCTCTGTGAAGTCTATATGCTCGGAAATATTATCAAAGTCAGCCTTTGCTTTGTCCCCTGTGACCTTGATATCGTCCATATCAGAATAGACAATGTATGAAAGTGTATCGGCGATTATTGCAGGCAGGCCGCTATGTATCTTGCGTATCTTTTCATTCTCAGGGACGCTGCTCCAGAATGAATTTGTGCCTAAGTTAAGCTGACGAAAGAACTGTGAAAGCTCTGCGGCGTCACCACGATACCAAAGCTGCGACCTTATCACATCTGTCATAAAACCTGTTTTCTCTGTAATAGTTATGCTGTATTCGGGTGCAGGCTGGATATCAAGCCAGTTTCTTATCATATTTTTCACCTTGCTTCCTATGCTGAATTTAGTCAATCTTCACACTTCCTATCTTGTCACGATACGGCAGCCAGGCATACTGACAGGAATTGATAAGGTGGTCGTTGCCGTCCTCCGGCTCAGAATTATCCTCTTTCCAACTGTATATGTTAAGCTCGCCTACGTACTCCTTGCAATGCTCAAGGATATAAAAATCACCTGCCGCCAGCCAAGCTGACTGCAAGTGTATTCGGTCGATTATTTTCGTTTTCTTGAATGCCGGGATAAAATTATATATGCTGCCTGTGAGCCGCCCGAACTTCTGACATTCAAGTATGGTCGCCTGATCTGCGCTGTCGATATACACATCTCGTGCAAAGCCCCACGTCCTGCGGTTTTTCTCCAAGAATACTGTAAATATCTTTGGTATGTCAGAGGGTGTGAGAGGCACTTGTCTGTCACGATTGTTATACACTTCCTCGTCAAGAGTAACGCATTTTCTGTCAGCCGTTATGCCCACAAAGGTGAATGCTATGGTATCAGGTGAGGATTGCGAGTAAGCGGTGTCAAGTCCGGCTGAGAAGTACACATAATTGAAAGCTTTCGCCTGCTCTGCTGTCAAGATATTTCGCTTTTGCAGGTCAAACACAAGCCCTGTTGCACGTCCTCTCAGACCGAGTATCTTGTTCTTATACAGCTTTGTGCCTTTCGGAGCGGCAGCCATTTTCCGTTTGATATCCTCATCAGTAAGTGAAAGATTATCACGAAAAGTAAAGAACCAGTACCGCCAATTGGGTACAGGTTCTTCTGTAAGCTCTTTCATTATCTCCGCAGGCACGTCACAGGCGTACTTACTATACGGACGTGAGCGGTTTACAAATTCTTTGTACACAGGTAGTGAGGGGTCGTCAGGGTTGAGGGTCGCCATAAGGTAATCGTTACGGGTTGACATCTCACGGACAAACTCGATATCGGCGGTATTTATCTCGTCGATATACACACAGCCGAACTGAGCGCCCAGCACCATTTCCCACTTATCCTTGTTGTCATATCCCAGAACATAGATTATCTTGCCCTCAAACTTGATATGCGGCAGTTTGTAGTCCTTATCACCGTTGCCGAAGTACCGAGCATTGGTGTGCAGGTCAAGAATGCCGTTATCCTGCTGAATGATAGTTTCCTCAGCCTTTCCCGTAGTCTTAGCGGCAATGACGTGAAGCTTTTTCCTGCTTGCCGACACCATACGCATGAACTTTATGCCTGCGCCCACAGTTGTTTTGCCGCTTGCGGTAGTCCCCTCAAGGAAGTCCGCAGACACGCCCCGAACGCTGTTGATGAAGTCCATATACTTCTGCGACAGAGGAAACTTACTCGCAATGAGTTCACTCATTTAGCCCCTCACCGCCTATCTGAGCGAAAACGTCTGAAAGCTTTTCAGAGGTCTTGACCTCCGCCTGTATCTTAGCCACATACTCTCCTGTCATTTTATTGAGGGTATCGACGGCTCTGATACGGTCAGCAGGGTCATTCTTGCCGTCCTTAGCGATATCAGACAAGAGTGCCTGCCTCTCCTTTGCGGTCATTATACGCTCGTCCTGAGCTTTCTCGGACAATTCACGGATATACTCCGCAACACTAGGATTATCTAGGATTTTGCAGGCGTCAGCTTTCGCATACTTCTCACTGTATCCTGCCTTTATAGCACTCTGAACGGTGTTGCCACTCTGAGCATAGTATTCTGCAAATTTCTTTTGCCGTGCTGTCATGAGGGCACCGTCCTTTCTTTAGGGGATAATAAAAGAGAGCACAAATCTGTACTCTCTTATTGAAAACATTCTCTTTAGTTACTCAATTTCTTGAATGTATAATTCTAGCATACATGGAATACAAGGTTGAAATACTCTTTTGGTTACCCTATAAGTTTTTCCGTTCATCATTGAGATATGGGTTGCAGAATTATACATATTAATTTTGCAATCATCCTCTCCGAATATTAAATCTTCAAAAAATCCATAATCCAAAGATGTACAGTCTTCATCTCCGGCACGGTATGAATAATCTTTAAGTTTAAGTTCATTGCCATTAACATCATAAGGATGCATGAATATTCGAATTGACTTATTTTCCATTTTATCACCCCCGTTGCGTACATAATACCACAAAAAATTAATCAAATCAAGTTTTTAATTCTAAGTTCTCTACATTGCATAAAACACAATTGTATTTTTTATGCATTATATCAAAAATTCGACATTTATGAACCTTTTGCGACACAACGCAAAAGCGACCGCAAAATGCAGCCGCCCTTGTGAAAATATTATAAGGAGTTTTGTAAATGTTGGAGCAGATGTTGAGCTGGCTCGCTCTCGACCTGCATAAGCCCCTTACGGGGCTTAGAAAATTGGAGGTGACTTCAATGAAAGTACAAGTCTGAGGTACATCTACACTTTCCTCAGTTTAAATTATAGCACACCTAAAACGAACAAAACGAACACACTTGATTATTTTTTCAAATATCTTTTGACTGCCATTCTACAGCCGTCCGCCGTACCTCCGACCTTGTGTCCTATCTGTATCCAAGTAAAGCCTTTTACAAACCTGAGTACAAATATCTTTCTCATTTGTCTATCCTCTATCCCCTTGATAAACTCCTCCACAGACCTCTGCTCACGCTCTAGCCGTGCCTGCTCGCACAGCAATGAAAGTGTATCACCGCTTGGTAGAAAGCCGTCTATGCGTGTGCTGTGTGGTGTGTAGGACGGCGGTGTGCATACGCTGATAGTGTCGGCAACGTACTTGCCTGAAAGCTCCGCCTTGATGTCCTCAATGGCTGAGGCGTTCCTGCGGTAGGCTTTCAGGCGTGACATGGTCATTGGGTCAGCCATTAGCAACACCGTCCATTCTTGTGCCACAATTAGGGCAGTAATTTATCTCACCGTGTGGATACTGAGCTATAAAGTGAATGATTTCACAATTATTGCATCTAAGCTGATTAGGTGTGTTTGTATTCTCCCATGTTCCACGCTTGACCTCCTGCACGTCTGCGGTAGGTTCATCATCAATCAGTTTGCACAGGTTATAATAAAGTTCTTCTATGGTCATATCCCAATCAAATATGCTGTCTGTTTCCGAATCAATAGAACACTTTAACTTTTCTGCGTCAATATATCTTGACATTGTTATACCTCCTCAGTTTGTCTATACTCCTTAATTCCCAGCACAACATACCCATTCTTTATTCCCCAGCCGTTGAGGATATATGTTATCTTGTATGTATGTCCTGATATCTCATGTTTTGCGTGTTCTCTTACTGTGCCGTCTGAGCTACAATAAGACGTTCCGTCAGTCGGTATAAATCTTATCAGATCTCCCGTCTGAAAACCTCTGTCATTCTTTCTGACCTCGAAAGTTTTCTCACCGCTCAGAACAGCGTCACAAAATTCTATGCTAAGTTTCAGATTATGTGTTTTCATTCTTTTGCCTCCTCGCACCTCAACTCTTCCAGCCTGCAATACACCAACGTATTGCCGCAAGTCTTGTCAGCGATCTCTGCCTGATAGAAGAACTGACCCGTCTTGCTGCTCTTGCGGATAATGCACCCTGTCAGTTCGTAGCAATCGGAGCCGTTGTAGCTCACCCTGCGTCCAAGACTTTTCTTTACTTCGTGTATCGTCATAGCTCCTCTATCCTCACATAAATGCCGGGTATGTCCGCCCAGAACTTTTCGCATATCTCACTCGCCACAAGCTGGTCGTCTGTCCAGAAGTCAAGCTTTGTCATGCAGTCCTTGAACATCTTCTGCAGGTTGTCTGTGTCAGGCTTGCTGATCTTGTACTCTCCGTCCTTGTGTTTGCCGTCATTTGGAAATAACCACTTTGTTATCAGCCATACGCCCTCACGGTATGGAGTGTTAAGGCTATACTTAGAAAGATTTGCTATTAGCTTTTCTTTTGCCGCCTTGACATCGGGTGGGTCATAAAATATTGGCTTGCCGTTTCTTACTGCCACCTTGTGTTCCTGCGCCGAAGCTGTCGGCGGTATCATTGCCATAAAAAATTCAGTCATCATCTTCCTCCTCGCATTTGAAATCTACTCCGTGCCACTTGTGTGACTTGTCATCATACACCAATGCTCCCGACTGTTTGACCATATCCCAAATGTATTTGAGTACTTGTGGCTGTTTCACGAGCCACCAAAGCGTGCGTGATTTTCGATAGTCGAAATCTTCATTAGGCAGCTTATGAAAAAGCGGTGGCATTTTCTTAGCTGCATTAACAACGTCTTGCCTTGCCTTACTTCTTGTTGCTTTCATCTGCGTGTGCTCCTCTCGTGCGTCATTATTCTGATTACTTTTTCGTCGGGGCAGTTTCAGCCCCCGACAAAAAGTATTGTTTATAATAATAGATTTGTCTGTCCGTCTGACAAACTCGGTAATTTTCGATATTGTCCGACAAGAAAAATAATTCGATTTTGTCCTGACACTTTCTCGATTTTTTCTTGTCTGTCTAAAGTTCAAAAATTCGATTTTGTCTTGTCTGTCTACTGAGCTTTTAAGCCGCATTCTCCCTCTTCTATCCAAAAGCCACCATGCTCTTTGAGGTATCTTCCAACGGTCTTTTCACTCTTTCCTATGTACTCCGCCAACTCAGAAATGCGGCACTTGCCGTTCTCCTGCACACCGCTGAAAGCCGTTTCAATGCTCTCCTTGCGTTCCTTGCTGCGGTCCTCATTGGTCTTTTTCTTGCTGAAATTTTTCTTCCAATTCGGTGCGCTGTCCTCTACCTCGCAGTCTTTAAGCACACCCACAGTATCCTCTCTGTGAACAGGATAATCAAACCACATATTGAGAGGTGCAAACTTCGGGAACTCTCTCAGAGTACCCTCTATACGCCATGCCGTGCGGTTTCTTACTGCAAGCTTAGCCTTGTCTATGTCGGCCATCATAAGCTTGTATGAGTTCGGGTGCAGGTACTTGTGCGTTATCTCAAGCATTTTTGACGGCGTAACAAGATCGTCCTGTGAACAAAGGTCATCAGTATTTCTGTAAAATCTCCTCATCCAGTTCTCACAGATATGGCAAACAGCTTCGTCCTCCTGCTGCTTGTAAAGGCTGTCTGAAATGTCAAGCTCTGAAAGGTCAAGAAGTGCGTCAGGGTCACGGGCGAATACTCCTGAACCGCTGGCTCTGTCCATTGAACGCTTACCGCCCTGCGCTCCCTTTGAGTGGTGGTGGCAGTATATGACCGCACAGCCAAGCTCTGTGCATACCTTGTCAAACTGGTTGCAAAAGTGCGCCATTTGGTCTGCTGAGTTCTCATCACCTGTTATGACCTTGTAGATAGGGTCTATTATCACGGCAATGTAATTCTTCTTGCTTGCTCGGCGTATAAGCTTTGGTGCAAGCTTGTCCATTGGTACGCTGTGACCTCGCAAGTTCCATATGTCTATGCTGTTGAGGTTTTCAGGCTCTAGGTGCATTGCGGTGTACACGTCCTTGAAACGGTGCAGACAAGATGCTCTGTCAAGCTCTAGGTTGACGTATAGTATTTTGCCTTTGGTGCATTGCCAGCCAAACCACTTGACACCCTCAGCTATCGCCACGCACATCTCGATAAGTGCATAAGACTTGCCTGCCTTTGACGGACCTGCAATGAGCATTTTGTGACCCTGTCTGAGAACACCGTCAATAAGTGGTGGTGCAAGCTCAGGCAGGTTATCCCACTCAGCACTCAGGCTCTCAGGGTCAGGGAGATCATCATTGATACTTTCTATGTAATCTTTCCATTCTGAAAAGCTTTCTTTTCCTATGTTCTTGTCAATGATGAACTGTTTCTTGCCGTTCCTCGTTACGCCTGGCATACGGCTAAGACGTGAGGGATTGCGGTTTTGTTTATCTATGTCAAGGCCGCTCTCTTTGCAGACCTTGTAAAGAAAATCAACACGCCTGCGGTATTCATCATAGTTGGGAGCGTCTATCTTGACGATAGCGTGAACGCTCTTTCCACCGCTGTATACAAGCACAGCGATAGGAAGTTCAAGCTCTCTCATCACAGCGTTCTGCTGTTCTATAGGCATACTGTCGCTTTCAACAAGAGCATAGCGGTAGTCTGTTACATTCTCGTTCTTTACGCCCTTGCCGTCAAGAGGATTGAAGCGGATCCATGCTCCGGCTTCTTCCTTGTAGTCGCCAAACACCGCACCAATGTCGCCGTTACATTCGCCAAGCCTCTTGATAAGCTCCCCTGCCGTCCTGTCACAGCACCCCTTTGTGGGCAGATACCTGGTCTTGCCGTCCTTTTCTGTTTCCCACGTTTGCGTAACATAGCCCACGTTCTCTCCTGCCTCAAAGAGTGTTTCAAGATAGGTGACTATCTCCTTGACAGGCTCCCATTGGGCAGGCTCGGTGATCGGTATGCCCTCACCGCCGTTTACAAGGGGACTGCTTTCTTCTGCAACTATCTCGCCGTCCCAATCGTATGCCTTAAACTCATGGGGGCTGTATCCTCTTTCCTTTGCCATTTGCACGATAGTTCCTGCGGTCACGGGCTGAGCATTGCCGTTAAAGCCTTGCCACTTGTGTTCACACTCACCGCTGTGATAACGGCTGTCTGACCTCGACCAACTGTCCCAATCGTTCACGGAATAGCCCTCGTGTTTGAGAGCCATTCCCACATTGACCCATTCCTGATAATCACAGCTTGCAGGGTCTATGTATTCAAGCATTTTAAGCAAATTTGTGTTATCCATTCACTCCTCCTTAGTTCTCAGGTGTGTATGTTTTCGGGTCGACATCTCTCGGCACTCTCCAACCATTGGCAGAGATACGGGCTATCATCTTGCTTGCACTGTCAAAGCTCCAAGAGCCAACGTGCTCAAAGCCCTTGCTTTCAAGCAGCCTTATCTGCTTTGGAGTGGTAAGTCCTGCATTGCGGCGCTTTTCAAGGCGGTCAAGGATAAGCTTTGCCTTGCCTGCGTTGTCTATATCGTCAGGAAAAATGCCCAGCTTTTCAAGCTTTGCTTTCTGCTTGTCGGTAGCAGGAGCACACTCCCAGCCAAAAGCAGGAACGTAAGAGGACAAGTCCTCAGCCTGTATTGACATTTCATACTGCAAAGGGTCAACGAGCTTTCGCTTGCGTGTTTTCATTTCTTTGAGCTGCTTTGCCAAAGACTCTTCACGCTGTGCCACAACGTCCTCGCTTGCCTGTTTTTCTGCCTCTTCGATATCTACTGCACAGCCTGCCTCATTGGCAAGGTTCTCGGTCATTTTCTCTGCGACCTCTTCGTTCTGACAGATAAGGTGTGCAGGTCTGCAAAGCTCGTGGCGTTCTGTATGCCACAGAAAGTCAAGCAGTAAAAGCTCGCTCTTGCCCTCGCAGAGTCTTGTGCCTCTGCCTACCATTTGACAGTAAAGTCCACGCACTTTTGTTGGTCTTAGTACGATAACGCAGTCAACTGACGGACAGTCCCAGCCCTCTGTGAGGAGCATTGAGTTGCACAGCACATTGTATTCGCCCTTGTCGAAAGCTTCAAGTATCTCCGCTCTGTCTGTGCTTTCTCCGTTGACCTCAGCGACGTTGAAACCTTTGCTGATAAAGATATCACGCTGTCTCTTATACACATCTCCGAGCCC
>ENA-OYAC01000185-OYAC01000185.1-human-gut-metagenome-genome-assembly--contig:-NODE-185-length-18132-cov-9.947447_pt1 | contig 18132 bp, 24 predicted proteins | sample MGYA00244511_ERZ652807 | MGnify/ENA primary metagenome ERZ652807 (study PRJEB26926, sample SAMN06164834) | human gut metagenome | biome: ENVO:00009003; feature: ENVO:2100002; material: ENVO:00002003...
GGTTTTGGCGGATGATACCGGTAACGGCTTGTTCAACTATCTGCGCCGTACAGGCGATACGAGTACAGGCGATACGATGAACGCCAGCTTTGAATATCTTAAAAAGTTGCCCCGAAAGCAGGTGAAAAAGTGACCGTCAAAGATGCCGAGAACATAAAGCTTGCCGGATGTCTACTCCCGATGCGTCGCCACGGCAAAGGGGTATTACCGGATGTTACAGCGGCAACGAGAGATCGAAGAGGAAATCATCCACGAGACGCATGCGCCGGATGGGCAGCCGAGGGGCAGCGGTACGGGGGACCCTACTGCCCGAAAGGTCGAGAAGATCCTTCAGAGGCAGCGAGAAAATGACAAGAAGATCAGAGCGGTGGAACAGGCGTGGATGCGCTGCGATAGCGATGATGAGCGTGAGTTTATTAAGCAAAACCTTTTCAGACATAAACAGATGCAGTTTATCAACCTCCCTTTCTCGATCATCACAATGAAGCGATACAGGAAACGCTTTTTAATTTACTTAGCAGAAGAATTGCGAGAAATTTAAGAAAAGATGATACCTTTTTCTCAGAAAAGGGGTGTAAAATGGTATTGTGGAGAATTTCACAGAGCATAGTGAAGCTTCACTTTTTCATTCTTTCTTCCTTTCTCTCCCGCCTTCCCCGGGGCGGTAATGCCGAGGAACATTCTATTTAATCAGCGATAATACGTGTTAGCACTGGTGTTTTTAATACATTATATATAAATTATATATAATGTTGACATATATTGATTTAATGATATACTAAAGCCGATAAATAACAAGAAAGGATGTGATTCCAATGGTTTATCATATTGATTATGTATAGCTTCGATAAATCATTGAAAGGATGGAATAAAATGAAAAGAGTACGATTTACATCGTTGTGCTTATCATTAATTATGGCGCTCTTATCTGTTGCTCCCATAACTGCCTCGGCGATTAGCCAACCTACCATTGAGGACTATATGGAAATTTCTATGGAAATCATGGAGAAGTACGATATGGTTGGTAAAATGGAATACGGTATCAATATGGTTCCCGATCGTACACTTGAAGAGCACCGGGAATTCATGGAAGAAATCGTTTCTATGACTGCTTATGCCTATCAAAGAATGCAAGAAGCTAAAGCGTCACCATCTTCCGCAATGCCACTTAATAGTGGCATTTCTCAAATTACACCTGCGGCAGCAACTTCCGTAAAGCGTTATTCCCAGACGAAATTTTTCCACTTTAATCTTTATTTCAGAATTAGTTGTGCGTATGACATAACGCTCAGCGGATATAACGCTTATATCTCTAGCTCAGCAGCAGAAATTAAGAAAACCATTTGGGGCCGCACATCAATTGCCGGAGGGTTACGCGGCTACTTGTTTAATCAAACAAGTTCAGACGTAATTAGATGGTATGCCGATGGCTCTTTTGAAGCGATGTCGAGTGGTAAATGGACATTCCACACGGCATCTGGAGACATGGATTACGGAACACTTGGTATTGTACAGGATTTTGGAGCTGAAGAGCTTGCTTATGCAAGAGAAAACGGAAAGTTTAAATAAATCAATCTAGCAAACAACGATTCAAAAGCGGCGGGTTGCCCCTTTCAATAGGGCAGCCCGCTATCTTTACGCCGATATAAGTTTTAAATGAGGTGGTGAGGACAGTGTCCGAACAGCTTACGCCACGGCAGGAGCTTTTTTGCAGGGAATATATCATCGACTACAACGGGAAGCAGGCCGCTGCCCGCGCCGGCTACTCAGAGAAATCAGCGGAAACACAGGCGGCAAGGCTGCTAAGGAATGACAAGGTTCTTTCGCGCGTGCGGGAATTGCAGGCGGAGCAGGTCAAAAGGCTATCGATCTCCGCCGACTGGGTGATCCTCAAGTTAAAAGAAACGCTCGATCAGTGCATGGCCGCTGTCCCAGTGATGGTCTGGGACCCGGAACTAAAGTGCAAAGTGGAATCTGGGGAATATGTGTTCGACAGTAAAGGCGCAGAGAGGGCCTTGGAATTGATTGGTAAGCACATTGGAATGTTTACCGATCGGCTCTCTGTTTCCCATGATACGCCCGTCATCATCGATAACATAGGTGACCACGGTGGCTGAGATTAAGCTTGACCGGGTGATTGCACCCGCCTTCTATGGTCTCCATCAGGATATCAGGTCCGAGGGACACACACATTACGTCCTCAAGGGCGGGCGCGGAAGTACAAAGAGCTCCTTCACATCGATTGAAATTATTCTGGGGATCATGCAGCACCCCGATGCACACGCAGTCATCCTGCGCAAGGTCGGGAACACGCTGCATGATTCTGTTTTTACGCAGATGCTCTGGGCGGTTCAAGCCCTCGGCGTGCAGGAATACTTCCGGCCCAACCAAAGCCCCCTTCGGCTAGCATACGCCCCCACAGGCCAGACAATCCTGTTCCGCGGCGCCGACGAGCCAATGAAACTCAAATCCATCAAGCCGCCGTTCGGATATTTTCGATATGTCTGGTACGAGGAGTGGAACCAGTTCGGCGGGATGCGGGAGACGCGCAGCATCAACCAGTCCCTCATGCGCGGCGGGGAGCGATTTACAGTTTTTTACACATACAACCCACCGAAATCCGTTCGGGACTGGGTGAATGAGGAGGTGCGCGCCAGCCGGCCAGACCGCCTGATCCACCACTCCACATATGAGAGCGTCCCTGCCGGCTGGCTGGGGGAGCAGTTTTTCATCGAGGCGCGTCATCTTCAAAAAACGCAGCCTGAACGTTACCGGCATGAATATCTCGGCGAGGTTACTGGTACCGGCGGCGAAGTGTTTAAAAATGTCACGCTGCGCGGGATCACCGATGATGAAATCAAACGATTCGACCGAATCCGTCGCGGCCTCGACTGGGGATATGCGGTGGATCCGCTGGCATATATCGTCTGCCACTACGATAAGACCCGGCGACGGCTTCACATCTTCCACGAGCTGTATAAGGCCGAGATGAGCAACCGGGCGGCCGCCAGGCTAATCCGGGCGGAAAATACGCTCAATCAGGAGATCATCGCGGACAGCGCCGAACCGAAGAGCATTGCCGAGATGTATGAGTATGGATTGCGGGTAATCGGCGCCCGCAAGGGGCCTGACAGTGTCAAACACGGCATTGACTGGATGCGTGACCTTGAAGAGATCATCATTGATGACCAGCGCTGCCCAAATGCTGCGCGGGAGTTTTTAGGATACGAGCTGGATCGGGATAAGAATGGTAACTTTAAGGCCTCCTACCCTGACCGGGGCAACCACACCATCGATGCCGTCCGTTATGCGACGCAGGATGATCAGATCAATGTGCAAGTGAGGTAATGCTATGTACATCACCAACATGGAACTCATCAAGCAAAAGCTGACCGCTGAGGGCAGGCTAAGCACGAGCGATATCATTAAGCAGATCCTCAAAGATGAGGATGCGAACCCTGCAAAGCGATACATGGCTGTTGGTAAGCAGTATTACGACGGTGCTCACGATATCCTGCAACATGATTTTCGGCAGTCGTGGGTTTATGACGAGGTCGAGACAGCAGCAGGGATTGACCGCTCGGGACATCTCATCACGAACGAGAACAATTCCAACCACCATAATGTCCACAACATCTATCAGCAGCAGGTGGATCAGAAAACTGCATACATCGTCGGGAAGCCGCCCCCAGCGTCACGGTGGAGGGCGCGGAAGATCATTCAGAGTTGAAGTCCTTTGAGGACGCAGTCACCGCCGTTACGTCGGATGAGGAGTTTGCGGATACGCTCAATGATTACGTTACCGGTGCGAGTAACAAGGGTGTAGAGTGGCTACACGTTTATTACGATAAGGCGGGCATGCTGCAATATGTCGTCACACCCGCGGAAGAGGTCATTCCCTTCTATGATTCGGTCTGCCAAAAAGAGCTTGTTGAGCTCATCCGCTACTACTCGGTCGCAGTAGTGGCCGATGGCAAAGAAACGCTGCACAAGAAAGTTGAGTGGTGGACGAAAGACGATGTCACCTATTACGAGGAATCCGAGTCAGGGGAATATATCCTTGATCTGGCCCGCAGTCCAAACCCCTCCGCACATTGGTACCGGATTACCATTACCAATGGCCTTGTCACCCGCCGGGAGCCGCACGGATGGGGGCGGGTGCCGTTTATCCCGCTGTATAACAACGGGCGGCATACGAGCGACTTGACGCGGATCAAGGGCTTGCAGGATGCATACAACCTCATATCCTCCGCCAGTACAAACAACCAAATTGATTTGGTTGAGCTCTACTGGATCGTGCAGGGCTACGGCGGAGAGACAGCAAAAGCCATCCAGCGCAAGCTGCAAATGAACAAGGCGGTCAGCATCTCCGACCCGCAGGGCAAGGTCAGCGCCGAACAGGTCACATTGGGCGTGCAGGAGCGCCTTGCCTGGCTCGATATGCTGCGCAGCGACATGTACAGCCTCGGCATGGCGATTGATACGACCGCCGATAAATTCGCGACGGCGCCCTCCGGCGTGGCGCTCAAATTCCTTTACACGCCGCTCGACCAAAAAGCAAACATGATGGTTATCAAGCTCAAGCGGGCGCTCAAGCAATTCATGTGGTTCATCACGCAGGATATCAACCTAAAACAGGGCACAGAGTATGACAGCGCCCTGATCAGGGTGGACGTCAATAAGACGATCATCACAAACGACGCAGAGACCGTAACGATGATTCAACAGTCGCAGGGCATTGTTCCGGATACAATCCTGCTCGCAAAACATCCATTTGTGGATGATGTCAATCAAGCCTTAAAAGATCTCGAAAAGCAGCGGGAGGAAGCGGCAAAACGCTTTTTGGACAGCGACGTCCCGCCGGGAGATGGAGAGGGTGAAGATGAATGAAGTCCTCGGATTATTGGGAAAAACGGGCGCTGGCACGAGAAGCGCAGGCCCGAAGAATTGCAAACCGGGAGATTGTGAAAGACATTCTTCCCGCCTATGACCGAGCGGCCCGGCAGATTACGGAGGATGTCAAGCGGATTTTTGCCCGATACGCAAAGGACGGCGAATTAACGGAGGCAGAAGCCCGTAAGCTACTCAACGTCCGGGAAACCGAAGAAGTGCTGAACAAGCTCCGCGAGGAGCTGAAGGAGATCAAGGACCCACAGCTCCGGCGCAAAGCACTTAACCGGCTGAATGTCCCGGCCTACGCCGCGCGGATCAGCCGACTGGAGGCACTGCGGGAGCAGGTTTATGCGGAGATGGCGAAGGTGGTATCTGACAAGGAAATTGAAACGACTGGCAAGGTCATATCCAAATCTTACGAGCACACCTATTACCGTTCTATCTTTGATACGCAAATCGGCACCGGCTTTGCATTTTCCTTCACGCAGCTGCCGCAGCAGGCCATTCAAACAGTACTGGGCGAGGCGTGGAGCGGGGCTCACTATAGCCGGAGGGTATGGCGCAATACGCAAATGCTGGCCCAGGAAGCCGAGAAGGTTATTACGTCAGGTATCATCTCCGGGGCAAGCGTCCCGCGCATGGCGAAGCAGATTGAAGATGTGATGCAGACCGGGAAGTATGCGGCGACGAGGCTTGTCCGCACGGAGGCCAGTCGGGCGTATAACGCGGCAGAGCTCCATTCCTACGAGGAGACAGAGGTCGAGAAGTATGCCTATCTCGCCACGCTCGACAGCCGCACATGCGTTGTCTGCGGCAGGCTGGACGGAAAAGTATTCCCGGTCAAAGAAGCAAAAGAAGGGATCAATTATCCACCGATGCACCCGAATGACCGCTGCACGACTGTCGCATATTTCGATGAGCTTGGCCTAGAGGGCTTAAGAAGGCGTGCAAGAGACCCAAAGACGGGTGCAGCAAAAATCGTCCCGGCAGATCTCTCTTGGGCAGAATGGAAAGCCGGAAACTATACAAAACCGAAGAATAGTGGTATAATACAAGCAGGACGTGATGCAATGAAGATGGACATTGAAATTGACGCGCTTACCCCGTGTCTGGTTGATACCTCAACGGGAAACGTTGTCAAAACTACATTTTCAAAGGCAATTTCCAGCGATTTAAAAAGTGCGAAATCAAAAGACGGTTGGTTATTTAACTGGACTGACCCAGATCTCGCAGCTGACGACATCTACAAACTGACGGTAGCCGGGAGCGAAGAAATCCAGGGCATGATTGCATTGCAATATGAGGAACGCGATAAAGCTGTTTATGCGCATATTGCGGAGAGCGCCCCGTGGAATCGAGGAAAGTCCAAGCGCTATGAGGGCGTAGGCGGTCATCTGTTTGCGATCGCCGCGCAAAAATCTATGGAGAAGGGCTATGGCGGGTTTGTCTTTTTGGATGCAAAGAACGCGGATTTAGTCCGACATTACGAGGAAGCGCTAGGCGCTCAATTCTTGGGGATCGCGCACCCTTACCGTATGATTATCGACGAGGAAGCCGCCGCGAGGCTGCTTCGGATTTATACTTTTGACGAGGAGTGACCAAAATGTCTGAGCAAGAAATGGAAGCGATGAAAGCTTTAGATGAAGCTGCAGAGAAGGCTGGCGGATACCTTTCGCCGTTCTTTGATTCGAAAACACACTACGATTACCGGAAGATCCTCGCCTACTGCCGTGAAAAGGGCATCGAGCCGCTTGATCTGACGATCCGGGAACTTCATCAATTTATCATCGAGCAATAAGCGAAGAGAGACTTGCGGGTGCAGGCCTCTCTTTCTTTATGCCGTTTTTGAGGTGATCATTTGAAATGCCCATATAACCGAAAATCCGAGACGCATTATCAGCGCTGGGCGCAGAAGTACGATGAGGGTTCACAGTCTCCCGAAGGGGGGAGCCAAATAGATCAGTATATTTTTGAATTGGAGGATTGTTTGAAACAGGAGTGCGGCGCTTGGCAAAATGGCCGGTGCTGCTATGCGTCTGTTAATCTCCAAAACACTTAAAATTATGAATCTCGCTAACAGGGGCGACGCAGCTTTTGCGCCGTCCTTTTGTTATACAAAAATCCGCTGACCGCGGGCGTAAACGGCGGAGCGGTACGGGACGCGACCCCGTAAAAAGCGTAGCCGCAGGAGGCATGCATGGAAAGAAAATTTTTGGAATCCCTTGGGATAGAAAAAGAGGCCATTGATAAAATCATGGCTGAAAACGGCAAAGACATTGAGGCGCAAAAAGCTCTCACCGCCGCCGAAGCACAAAAAGTAACGGCGGCAAACGACACCATCAAGCAGTTACAGGATACCGTGAAGAAGTTCGATGGCGTCGACGTGGAAAAGCTCAAAGCCGATCTTGCCGCGCTCCAGCAAAAGTACGACGACGATACCGCGAAGCTACGGCTAGACAATGCGCTGGATGTTGCTATCATCGGCGCGAAGGGCCGTAGCACAAAGGCAGTCAAGGCCTTTTTGGACTACGGCAAGCTGAAGCTGAAGGACGACGGCACGATTGACGGGCTGGACCTTGAGGCTTTGAAAAAGAGTGAGCCGTATCTTTTCGAGGCCGTCAAAACCAACATTATAGGGGGCGGAGATCCAGGCGGCGGAAACGAGCCGTCGGCGGATGGAGAACCGCCCAAGGATTACGCCGGTTACAAAAAATGGCGTGAGAAACATCAGTAGTAAAGGAGTATGATTTATGCCCAACAAATTTTTGACCCCTGACATCATTGCAAACGAAGCGCTAATGGTCCTTGAGAACAATACAGTAATGGCCGGTCTCGTCCATCGGGATTACTCTAAGGAGTTTAATCGCGTGGGAGATACCATTACCATTCGCAAGCCCGCAAAGTTCATTGCTAAGAACTTTGTTGGCGAAACGTCCGAACAGAGCGCCACTGAAGGCAGCACGACTGTTACGCTCGACCATTTCCGCGACGTAACCGTCCCTGTCACCTCCAAGGAGCTTACGCTTGATATCAAGGATTTTTCCGCCCAGATTGTAACGCCCGCCATGCAGGCGATCTCTCAGGCTGTCGACAGCGATATCATCGCCGAGGGAATCCGAAGCGCAGGCCGTACCGTGGCAGGAACTGCGGACGCAACTGATCTGAAGGATCTCGCTAATATCGCCAAAGGGTTCGATCTTGCGGCGGTGCCTGTTGCAAATCGACGTCTGGTACTTCATCCGACGCACAAATACCGCTACCTGACCACGGATAACCTTACGAAAGTTGCGTATGCGGGAACTGGAGACGCGCTGCGCAATGCAGAGCTCGGGCAGATTTACGGCCTCGACACCTACATGAGTCAGAATGCGCCGGATACGCTTGCCGAGAAATCCGGTACGGCGACAGTTGCAAAGATCACCTGCACGGCCGGAGCGGAGACAGTTGCGCTGTCCGGCGTCACTGCGGCGGCAGGCACTATCAAAAAAGGTGATGGATTTATCCTGGATGGATATCTTTATCGCTTTGCGGAGGATAAGACAGCAGCCTCCGGGGCGGTTGAAAGTATTGCTATCGACCAGCCAATCCACAAGGCTGTAGCAGAGGCGGAGGATATCTACCTCATTCATACGACGCATTCTCTGGCTTTCCACCGCAACGGCCTGGCATTGGTTACGCGGCAGCTGGAGCTTCCGATGGGAGCATCCAAAGCCTCCATTGCATCTGCGGACGGCTTTGCAGTTCGCGTTGTATTTGATTACGATTCCACCCATAAGAAGGATACAGTCAGCTTCGATGTTTTGTACGGCGTGAAGACGCTCAACTCGAGCATGACTACAAGGCTGGTGGGGTAATGGACGAACTGCATGAGCGCATGCTGGAGGATTTATATACCCTGATTGGATTCGAAAACGCTGGAAGGGAGGAGCTTTGCTTTTTCCTGCGGTCTGCCGAGGAAAAGGCGCTTCGGTTTACCCGGCAACAGGAATTGATCGGCGGCATGCCCACCATCGTTGTGGAAATTGCTGCCGACCGGTTCCGCCGGCAAGGTGTCGGCACCGCAGAGGCCGCGCAGCGCGTTTCGAGCCTGTCCGACAACGGCCAATCCGTGAGCTTCCAGGCCTACGCGGCGGAAAGCGTCCTCTCTTCTGGTTTAACAGAAAGCGAAATGCAGGCGCTGTGCGCCTACAGAAAGCTGTGGTAGTATGATAATCCCCGATAAGTTCAAAGACATGCAGGCAAGAGTGTTCCAGGATAAAACCGTCGAACACTTCTTGCCCATTTCTTCGTCCGGCTCGCTTGGAACGCCCACATCCCAGCCGGCCGATGCACCCTCTGGAAGATACCAGGTCAACTTTATGCTTGTAACAGACGACCTGAAAGCTCAGGAGTGGGGCCTCAGCATCAACCGGGATGCAGTGATGACGGCATCCTTCCCGCCGCCGGTCGAGGAAGGACATTTCATTCGGCGCAACGGACAATTTTACCGTGTGGCCGGCGTGCAGCCGTTCGACGCATACACCCGATATCTGCTAAAGGCGGTGGATATATGAGCGTGGAAATTAAGGGCCTTGACAGCCTGCGTAGGAAATTACAATCGCTGGGCGGTGAGCTGGAGCAGGCGACGGAAAAAGGCGTGGAGAAGGCCACGAAGACCGTGCAGACGGCCGCAAAGCTGCTCTGCCCGGTTGACACTGGTTATTTGCGCGAGAGCATCCAGACGAGCTTTGCGTGGCAGCCCTCGGGCGAATACGTCGGCACGGTCGGTACGATTGTGGAATACGCCCCGTATGTCGAATTCGGCACAGGGCGGATGGGCGCTGCGTCTCCGTCCCCACCGAAGGCGCCTCTTAGTTTGGGTTATCGTGAGGACTGGAAAGGCCAGTTTGCGCAGCCATACCTGTATCCATCACTGATCGATAATCGCGACCGCATCGTAAAACATCTGGAGATTGAACTCCGCAAAGGCATCCGGGAGGCAATGAAATGATTGACATGGAACAAACCGTATACGATATCTTGACCACCACCCTGACCGGAATGAAATGGTCCGTGGGCTTCCCGCAGGATTTTCGCGCGTTGGGCGACGGTCTGGGCAGCATCAAGCAGGCGGATAACTCTGTGCGCACGTCGACCTCCTCCGGCGTTGACCGTATCTCCAATGTGGCTGTGCAGGTGCAGACCTGGACTTCCACGCCAGAGCGGCGCAATGAGTTTGATCGGGCGATCGATGCGGCGCTCGCTACCCTTGGCTTACCCCGCAGCACTTTAAACCACCTGGAGGAGATACTGCCGGGAGAAATCCCTGCATACCGTTCCGTTCTGCTGTACAGCGGTGCGTATGACAATGTGACAAAACAATTTTACATCAAATAAAACAAAAGTCAGGTCCTGCATGGGCCTGAGGATTGAAATTACATCAGATAATTAGATAAGGAGCTGATTTTATGGATGGGCTTTCTACCATCGGCACAATTTTAAAAATGGGCGCACAATCTTCATCCCTGACCGAGGTGCCTGATCTTCAGGATTTCCCCGATTTGATGGGTGCGCCAGATAAGATCGAGACCACGACCATGAAAAATACGTCCCGCACTTATATTCCCGGCCTGAAGGACCCCGGAGATATGGCGTTCAACTTTTTGTATTCCGGCATGGGGGCGAGTTCGAATTACGCCATCCTGAAGACCGCACAGGATTCCGGCGCTACACAGTATTTCCAGCTGGAGTTCCCGGACAAATCCGGCTTTGCGTGGCAGGGTAAAGTGACGCTATCTGTGCCCGGCAAGGGCATCGGTGAAGCGTTGCAGTTCACGGCGAATATCACGCCGACAAGCGAGATAACGGAAATTGAAACCGAATAAGGAGGTCATGAAACATGGCGGCATTCTACATCCTGGCTGTTGACGACCGGGAATATAAACTCAAACTCACCACCGCATCCAAAATCGAAGCGGAGAAGCTCCTCGGCTTCTCGCTATTGGAGGCTCCAGAGAACATCACACGGGCGGAAACCTTCGCGGTCATCCTCTGGGCGGCCCTCCAGAAATATCACAGGACGATGACCCTGCCGAAGGTCTATGATCTCATCGACGAGATGGAGGACAATGGCTGCACGATCAGCGAGAAGGCCGATCTGCTCTTGGAGGTCATGAAGGTCAGCGGTTTTTTTTCGCAGGAGGATCTGCAAGAGATGGAAAAGAAGCAGGAGACGGAATAACCTACCGAACTGTAACGGAACTGATAGAAACCCTGTATCCGCAAGCGCTGGATGCAGGGCTTGCCCCAAATGATTTTTGGGAGATGAGCATCGGCGAGGTTGAGCAGGTCATAGCCACCCGGCTCAAACACCAGCAGGAGCAGACGAAGTCGCAGGCTACGATGCTTTGGAAGCTCGGCAATCTGATCGCATTTGCTGCACATGATCCGAAGCATTACCCGCCCCTGCACGAAGCTTTTCCCGGCTTGTTCCAGCCGCCGCAGGAGCAGCAGACGGACTGGCGCGTGATAAAGGCCCGTATGGCATCCTACAGTGCCGTGAAAAATGCGAAAATGAGGAGTGGTGAAAGCCATTGACCGTAGAAGAATTGCAGGTTGTAATCTCCGTCAAGATGGAAAAGATCGATGCGAAAATCAACAACCTGATCAAGAAGTGTGATAGCCTTGGCGCAAATGCGACGAAGGCCGGAAAAGGCACAGATAAGCTGTCCGACGCCTGCACGAAGCTCAAGGATCGGGCGGAGGCCGGTAGTGCAGGTACGCACAAGCTCTCCGGTGCCTTGAAAGCCCTGAAAACCGGTGCGGCTGTTGCTGCAATCACGGCCGTCGCGAAGGCCGTGAAGAAGCTAACGGACTCTTATGCGGAAACGCAGGCGGCGCAGGTCGGCCTGGAAAGCATCCTCGCCGCCCAAGGAAAGGACGTGTCGCAGGCAAAGGCTTGGCTGCAAGAATACACAAGGGATGGGCTGATCCCCCTGGCAGACGCCTACACGGCTTACAAGAATTTATCCTCCGCTGGATACACGGACGACCAGACGCAGAGCGTCCTGCAAAATCTGAAAGACTCGGCGGCGTTCGCCCGGCAAGGGTCCCTGACAATGGGCGAAGCGGTCAAGTCCGCGACGGATGGCATCCGCAATGAAAACAGCGTATTAGTAGATAATGCTGGCGTTACAAAGAACCTCTCCGTCATCTGGGAAGAATATGCTGCGTCCATTGGGAAGGGCGTGGGGAGCCTCACAGCGGCCGAAAAACGCCTTGCCACGGTAGAAGGTCTCATGCGGGAAACCGCGTTCCAGACCGGCGACGCGGCCCGTTATGCCTCAACTTTCGCCGGCGCGCAGGCGGCGCTGAAAGCGCAGACAAAACAGCTCTCCAGTGCCCTTGGCTCAATTTTCGCCCCGGCGCTGCAGGCGGCGTTGCCGTACCTGACCGCACTGGCTGAAAAAATGACCGTGCTTGCCACACGCGCAGGGCAGGTCATGGCCGCACTGTTTGGCATCAAGCCAACGCCGATCAAGCAGCTCTCCGCGAGCACGCAGACAGTCTCTGCGGGGCTTGAGAAGGCCACAAAGAAGGCAAAAGAACTGAAAGGCCAACTGCTCGGCATCGACGAGCTGAACGTCATCGAGAAGGCCGACACAGGTGATAGCAGCGGCAGCGATACCACCGGGAGCACTGGCGGCATGAGCACAGGTATCCCGATCAATAGTGCTCTGTCCAACGCGGATAATGTGATTGATCCGAGAATTACGGCAAGGGCGGAAGAGATCAGGGAGAAGCTGCGTGAGGTCAAAGACTTGATCCAAACCTATAGCCCGGCCATCAAGGGCGTGGCGGCGGTTGGTGCCGCAGCGTTTGGTGCGGCCAAGATCAGCAAGTGGTTTGGGTTGGCCAAGGCAGCAGTGGGCAAATCGCCTTTGCTTTCCAAGGGCGTGAAAGCACTTGGAAAATCGTTGCTCTATGCAAAAACCTCGTTTGCCATAACCAGAAATCCCTTAAAGGGGTTGGCGAATGGATTTAGCTCTCTGTGGAGTAGCTTCAAACATTTTATGGGTGGGCTGAATCCTATGGTGAAGATGGGTGTTGGCCTTGCAGCCCTTGGTGGTGAGGTTGTCGTTGTCAAAAACGCGGTCGAAGAGTATGCCCTGGGCAACCTGTCACTTAAAGATGCCCTGTTGCAAATCGGTCCTACGGCTGCGGCCGCGGGCGGTGTTATGTACGCGACGTTTGGGCCGTGGGGGCTTGTTGCAACAGCGGTGGCGGGTCTGGCGGCCGGGATCTATGGTGTCATAAGGCAGACGAACAGCTCCGTGCGGAGGCGTTAAAAAAGGATTTTTACGACGGGGTTGGTACGAACATATCCGACATTGCCGCGGGGTTTGGGAACATCACACAGGCCGTCATGGACGCTAACCAGCCAATTATTGATAATCAGGCCATCATCGACAACGCCAAAGAAAGCATCAAAAAAACCACATCTGAGATCGACGGATTGATATCAGGCATGGATCGCGGAACCATTAGCGTCGGTGAGGCTGTCCCGCAAATCCAGCAAGCTTTTGCATGCCTGGAAGAAAACACTAAGCAAATATTGGATAAGATTTATGATAACATCACCCGTGCATTGGTGGGGAGCGTCGGCTATTCGATCCCGGAAGTAATGGGCTTGATAGACAAAGTGGTGGGAAACAGCAAAACTAAATTAGATGAACTAAAAAACAAGGCCGACGAACTCACCGAAAAGTCGATGAGCGGCAAGGGCGACAAAACGGCGCTTGCGGAGCAGTTGCTCGAGATCAACCGCGAAATCGCAAATTTAACCACAGAAGCCGATCCGAAAATCACAGCATTTAAAACAGCTATAAGCAGCATCACAATTGATAACCTTAATTTTAAATCTGCGGATGAGTTTGCCGCAGCAATTAAAAATATGGCTGAAAAAGCGGATGCTGCAAAAGAATCTGTAGCGCAGGCCAATTCGGCACTCATCAACGATTTAGAAACCCTCAAAAAGAGCGCTACAGATGCCAAAGACATCAAATATATCAGCGGAATCATCGAAAGCATCCAAAAGGATACTATAAAGCAACAAGGCGCTATCGACACTCAGATGCAACAGGTTGCCGATACAATACAGCAATCTTTTTATACGCAATACAAAAATTTGGCGCAAAAAGAGTCACCTGGGTGGTGGGAGAAATTTCTGGGGTGGATTACCCCTGCCAATACCCGAGATATGGTCAACGAAAGGGTTTTGGGGTACTTTGATGATTTGGATGACGCCTTCGCAGAAGTGTTTAACGGGTACGGTTATAGCTCGCTTACAGGGTATGCAAAAGGGTTGCTTGACAATGAAAAAGCAGCCGCTGCGCAGGCCCGGAGCACATCCGACTACATAGCACAGGGCTTTGCTGCCGGTATGCAAATTCACTCTCCCTCTAAGCTGTTTGCACAGTACGGCAAATGGAGCCTGGAAGGCTATGCCGACGGTGTCAAAGACCAAACACGACCGGCGCGTGACGCAATGAAAACTGCCGCTGAAAGTATCTAAAGCAGTTTCGAATCCTCTTTTTCGTATAACTCATTTAAGTCAATCGGCAGACAAGCGGCACAAGGTCTGACTGACGCATTCCGGAATCTTTCTTTCCCTCATATCAAAACCCCGCATTTTGAACTGGATTACGACACGTGGGGCGCTGAGGGGGAAGCTTGGCGACAGATGGGCTTGCAGGGCTGCCCCTCGGTCAACGTCAAGTGGTACGCCAAAGGCGGCGTATTTACCGATCGCTCGCTTATCGGCGTTGGCGAGTACCCAGGAGCAGCCAGCAACCCGGAGATCGCAACGCCGCAATCCATCATGCGCGACACGGTCGCCGGTGTACTCCAGTCCGACCGCAGCAATCAGTACGACGTGATCTACCGCGCGGTGTATGCCGCGATCTCGGCGCTGGGGCCGGATTTATTCTCCCCCGAAGTGGTGGTTGATCTGGACGGTCGTAATCTAGGCCGTGGCAGCGCAAAGTACGTCAAGCAGGAGCTTATCCGCTCCGGCGACTGGTAAATAACAAAATCCTCCCTGCCACAATAGCAGGGAGGAACGGATTATTTTTTATTCTTTGCAGTCCATTCACTCCATGAAATGCTCTCTATTAATTCGCTTTCCCCTGTCACGGGATTTTTAGCTCTGCGCATGTGCGGGGAATCATCCTTAGAGTAAGAGACCGTTCCACATCTACATCCGTGATGCAAAGGTGGAAAATTTTTTCCTATTTGTGCCTCAGATGTATAAAATATTTTCTTGTCCATTTCGCCACAAATTGGGCAGGTTTTCGCGTCCAAAGCGGCCAAAAAAGTATACTGTTCTATCCCATTTTGTTTATAAAAATATAACTCTCGATTGTTGCAGATTAGAATAAATGCATCATGAAAAAGATGCGGCAAAAATCCCCTTTCTTCATCAGTGAGCGGAATGCGCAGTGCTCGTTCTGCCAACGGGCCAAGGCGGGGAACGGTAGCACCGATAAGATAAGTGGTGACTAAGATGGCCTTCATTTGATATTCGTATTCGGATAAACCTGAAGGAAGTTCCAATCTTGAATTCATAAAGCAATATATTCCATACGATTCTTCTTCTCTTAATTCAGCATAGCCCCCTGAGTTCCCATATTCCTCAGATTCGCGTGGAATGCGTTGTTCTTCCCGGTATATCTCTACACGCTTATACGCATCTCCGATTCTTTTCCGGCAAATAAGATCAAAGCATTCATCCTCAAGGTTTCTTAGTTTCGATTCCTCTGCAATCGCATACGCATTTAGTGCCTCTTTTCCTTTCTCAGTAATTATATATACCCTATCGTTTAAAAAAGGGAAATCTTCTAAAAGCTCTTCCTTCCACACGTTATCCTGAATTCTTTCAATCAATTCGTTTTTCTTTCCCGACACTTTCAAATTGAACTTTTTTGATATTTCTTTTAGTTGCGGCATTTTCAGCAAAGAGAGATCATCCGCGAAGGAAACCTCTGTGAGCAGCTCTTCCCTCTTCAATTGAGCAATTACCCCCGGAAGATCGTCAGAGAACCTATTGATGATCCCAGTAAGCGGAGAGCTCGCGCTGCATCCCTTTGCTCTTTTCAAAACCTCCATTTTAACCGCCTCTGGCATAGCTTCTGGAGTTCCGTTGTCTTTTGTTTTTGTTATGATCTCCTGTGTTTCCCAATTCATAATTTTGGGGCCTGAAGGCTGAAAGAAGGAACCAGTTTGGTAGTTTTCGCAAACGTCGCACAGACCGTCTGCATTTACCTTTAAAAATAGACCTTTACGGCCACATTTTTTACATTTCAAGACAAAATCCCCCTCTCACATCACAAAATAAATGTAACACAAGAGGGGGATTTTGTAAAGATTTCAACCCACAGGCCCCATGTGGAGCCTGACAATCCAGGACGCTATGTACTGATGGGCAGCTTCATTTCAACCCACAGGCCCCTCGCGGAGCCTGACCCGTCCTCCAGCTGCTTGGTATAGACAACTACCGGATTTCAATCCACGCACCCGCGAGGGGTGCGACATGCGCATGACGAGGAGGATCAACAGGCCGATCAATTTCAATCCACGCACCCGCGAGGGGTGCGACAAAGGTATAGACCCATCGATCTTCGCAGTAAAACATTTCAATCCACGCACCCGCGAGGGGTGCGACCGACCTGCTCCCCCATTTGGCACAGGAGCAGATGAAGATTTCAATCCACGCACCCGCGAGGGGTGCGACAGCAAACACAGCCAATCGCTTGCCTGTCTTTACTCCTTTATTACAGCATATTTTACAGGATTTTACAAGCATCCGACACATACAAAACGCGGAAACGGCAAAAAAATCTAAAAATCAGGTGCGAAACTCCTGGCAATTTCATGTTCGCTCAAGGTTCGCACCTGTTTTGAAATAATATTTACAAAACCTCTTGCCTTGTTACTAGTAACAGGAGGTGATAGATTGTCGCCAGAAAGCAGAGCCGAGTACATGAAAGAACGTCGCAAAACCATTGGACAATTTAGCGTCTCTATCCAAAGAGAGAAGCTTGATGCGCTCACCAAAAAACTGGAGACACAGAATAAAACAAAAACCCAATGGCTGAACGAAAAAATTGATGAAGAACTCGGCAAATAAAGAGAACGCCCACCCTCCGACCAAGAAGCTGTGGACGTTCCAACGCACCAGACCGTAGTCTGATAAATCTATTATATCAGGCTACCTCTGGAATTTCAACGAAGTTCAGGAGGTATTTTTATGCTCAAAACGAGAATCAAAGAAATCCGGCAATCAAAAGGCATGTCGCTGCGTATGCTGGCCGATATCAGCGGCACCAGCAAAGAATCCATCATCAATCTGGAAACTGGCCGCACCGATCCGAAACTCAGCACCCTGCTGGCCGTTGCCGACGCTCTGCGCGTCCCGCTCGCGGAGCTGTTCGACGAGCCACAGCCAGCACAGCAGCCCGACCTGCCGCAGAAGCAATATGACGCGCTCGCATGGGCGTATGTAAAAATTGCAGAGAGGTGTATCGCATGAACGATATGGAATACGCGGAAACCCTTGCCGAGATGTTGCGCAGTTTAGATGATTCCACATTGCAAAAAGCAATTGACGTTTTCGAGAAAGCGCTTGACGAAAGAAAGGAGCAGACAGCATGAACGAACTGAAAGTATTTGAGAAGAACGGACAACTTTTGACCGACAGCCGAGAAGTGGCAAAGATGATCGGTAAGGAACACTTTCATTTGATGAGAGATATTTCAAGCTATATGAAAGTCCTGAATGGCATTGAAACCGAGGATTCCGACGAATCCAAAATTGGATTCGTTAAAAACTCACGGCTGAAAATTAAGCCGTCAGATTTCTTCCTCGAAAGCACGTACCTGGACGGCAAAGGAAAAATCCGCCCCTGCTGCCTCCTCACCAAGAAAGGCTGCGACATGGTCGCAAACAAGCTCACCGGCCAAAAGGGTGTATTGTTCACCGCCGCCTATGTCACCGCCTTTGAACAGATGCGAGAGCGTATTAAAACCGGCAAAGCACTCCCAGACGACGAATCCCGCAAGCTCCGCGCCCGTGCAATGGCCTTGAATGCAGCCAACCGCTCCGCCCGGATGCTCATTGACGCTTACGACAGCGCCGGCATCCAGCCGAGCTACAAGGTGCTGGCCCTGACCGATCTTTACCGCAACGAGGGCCTCAAACTCC
>ENA-OYAC01000223-OYAC01000223.1-human-gut-metagenome-genome-assembly--contig:-NODE-223-length-16385-cov-8.419657_pt1 | contig 16385 bp, 20 predicted proteins | sample MGYA00244511_ERZ652807 | MGnify/ENA primary metagenome ERZ652807 (study PRJEB26926, sample SAMN06164834) | human gut metagenome | biome: ENVO:00009003; feature: ENVO:2100002; material: ENVO:00002003...
TCACAATGTTCGTTTTGTTCGTTTATAATGAATAATGGAGAACGTGTAAAACGAACTCCCTTTCACCTCTTTCTCCTTCGCCGCCTTTCCCCGGGGCGGCAATACCGGGGACAGATACAGGCGGTAGGCCGGTGCCCTATTCAAGGCGGGCTCAACACCTGCGCCGCCGTAGCAAGCCGAAAGTCCACGGTAGTGCGTAGTCAGGCAACCCGGGCCGGTGGGGCACAACCGGCAACTAAACCAATACCAGCGGACTGCCTTCCCCCAGGCGGTTCGCTATTTTTGTACCGATATAAATTATAAATGAGGTGGTGAGGTGGCGAATGGTAAATATCAATACTGGCTGACAAAAGACGGTTTGACGCTGCTCACTGCATGGGCGCGGGATGGCCTCACGGATGAACAGATTGCAAATAACATCGGGATTACGCCTTCCACGCTCTACGCTTGGAAGGGTAAATTTTCGGAGATTTCGGAGGCCTTAAAAAAAGGCAAGGAAATTGTGGACATTGAGGTTGAAAATGCGCTACTTAAACGGGCCAAGGGATATAGCTACATCGAAAAGCGCATGAAAATAGAACACGGAAATATTACCGAGATCGTAACGGTCACAAAGGAAGTCCCTCCGGATGTCGGCGCCGCGGCTATGTGGTTAAAGAACCGCAAGCCAAAAGCATGGCGTGACCGCCCCGAGATCCCGGCTGGAGAAACGCAAGAAAACAATCTTCTGCAAGCTATCCAGGAAAGCACGAAAGGTGGTGAATAAATGCATTACGAACCATTCAGCCAAAAACAACTGGCAACACTGTGCTGGTGGAACTGGGATCAATACAAACAGCACGACGCATTGATCTGCGATGGCTCCATTCGATCCGGTAAAACGCTTTCCATGTCCGTCGGTTTTGTGTTGTGGAGTATGACACAATTCAGCGGTCAGAACTTCGCCATCAGCGGGAAAACAATTGAATCCCTGCGGCGCAACGTGATTTTGCAGCTCCCCCACTGGCTGGAGGGGCTGTTTGTTTTATCCGAGCGGCGTAGCGAAAACCTCCTGACTATTACCGCCGGCGGACGGACGAACCGGTATTTTCTCTTTGGCGGCCGGGACGAGAGCAGCTATGCGTTGATCCAGGGCATGACGCTTGCAGGCGTACTCTTCGACGAGGTTGCACTTATGCCGCGTTCTTTTGTGGAGCAGGCGCTTGCCCGATGTTCGGTGGGAGGCTCTAGGTTCTGGTTCAATTGCAACCCAGAGGCTCCGTCGCACTGGTTCTATGAGGAGTGGATTCTAAAGGCGCAGGAAAAGAACGCACTGCACCTGCACTTTACGATGGAGGACAACCTTTCTCTTCCGGCCGAGATCAAGCGCCGATACGAATCCATGTATTCCGGTGTTTTTTACGACCGGTACATCCGCGGGGAATGGGTTGTCGCAGAGGGCCGGGTCTATCGGCAGTTTGCGGATAATCCGGACGCCTTTATCCTGCACGGCCCAACCACCGGCATGGACGGCCAATTTTATATCAGCATCGACTACGGCACCATCAATCCGTTCTCGATGGGCCTCTGGTGCGTGCAAAACAAGCGCGCTACACGCATCAAGGAGTGGTATTACGATTCACGCAAAGAGAGCCGGCAAAAGACGGATGAGGAGTATTATGAGGCGCTTGAAGCATTCACTCAGGGCTATTACATCCGTAAGGTCATTGTTGACCCGTCCGCAGCCAGCTTTCTGGAGACAATCCGCCGTCACGGGAAGTTTTCCGCCTGGGACGCGGACAACGACGTCCTCGACGGCATCCGCGTGACTTCCTCCCTGCTCAGTGCGGGGATGATCCAGATCCATGATTCTTGTAAAGACGCCATCCGGGAATTTGGCTTGTACCGATGGGACGAAAAGAAACATTCCGACACTGTGCTTAAGGAAAACGACCACGCAATGGATGATATCCGATATTTCTGCTATACGATATTGGCCCGCGAATTCCGCTGGGCCGAATGGAAAAGAGGTGGTTAATCGGTGTTTGAACGAATGCTGAAATGGCTGCGCCGGATGCTGACATCCTTGTTTGGAGAGGATCGCGGCAGTGACAGCGCGGACATTATCATTTCCGGCAAAATGGAGAGCGCGATTGCGCGCTGGGCCGCCGAATATGAGGGTAAGCCGCCTTGGGCGGGGAAGCAGATCAAAAGCATTGGGCTCCCCGCCGGGATCACAGCGGAAGCTGCCCGCATGGTGACGATGGAAGCAAAGCTGACTGTTGCCGGGAGCGAGCGCGCGGAATACTTAAACACGCAACTCGATCCATTCAGGGGGGCATTGGAGAACAACGTAGAACTGGCTGCAGCCCTGGGCGGGATCATTTTTAAGCCTTATGTATGTGAGAATCGAATCGTGATTGACGCAATTCAGGGCGATTGCTTTTATCCTACCTCTTTTGACACCTCAAACCGGATGACCGGGGCGATATTCGTCGACCAAATTGTCCGACGGAATACGGTATACACCCGGTTGGAACGCCATGAATATGCCGCTGGCACGCACGTTGTTCAAAACAAGGCGTTTTCCAGCAGCAATACAATGGATCTTGGCAAAGAAATCTCGTTGGAATCCGTCCCAGAATGGGAACAGATTGCGCCGGAAGTATTATTTCCCGGCGTAGATCGTCCCCTCTTTGGCTACCTCAAAATGCCGTTTGCGAACCGGATTGACCGCCACTCCCCTCTTGGCGTTTCCATTTTTGCGGGCGCCGAGAATCTGATTCAGAATGCGGACGAACAATACGGGCGCTATCTCTGGGAGTTCGAGGGCGGTGAGCTTGCCATTGACGCAGCCGCGGATTACCTCCAAACCGGGCAAGACGGGAAGCAAGTTCTGCCCAAAGGCAAGCAGCGCCTGTTTCGCGCCCACAACTCAAAAGACGCCAATTTTTACAATGTGTTTGCGCCTGCGCTGCGCGATGAATCCATCAAACGCGGATTCAATGCCATTCTACAACGCATTGAATTTGCTTGCGGCCTGGCCTACGGAACACTTTCTGATCCTCAGACGGTCGATAAAACGGCGGAAGAAATACGAGCCAGCAAGCAGCGGTCATACAGCACCATCAAAAGCATCCAGCGGTCTGTTGAGACTGCGATTGACGATCTGGTATATGCGATGGATCAGTTGGCCAGCGCCTATCATTTGGCCCCATCGGGCGAGGTTGAAGTAACCTGCGATTGGGACGACAGTATCATCAATGACCCTGCCGCGTGCAAACAGCTATTTTGGCAGTATGTGCAGGCTGGCAAATTCCCAATGTGGCGCTACCTAGTCAAATTTGAAGGGTATAGCGAGGATGATGCAAGGGCGATTGCGGGGGAAGCAGGAGGCGGCCTCGAGGATCCATTTGGATTTGGAGCTTTTGAAACGAAGGGTGTATCTCAGTCGTCAGTAGAGGAAGCCGCGCAGAAAGAAGCCGGAAAAAGCTTGAACGGCGCGCAGACACAATCTTTGCTAGCGGTAATGGAACAATACGCCGCAGGATCCCTAACCCTAGGGCAGGCGGTCAATATTATTGCAACCGCAATTGGCGTAAGCAAGGAAGAGGCCAAAGCGATTATTGAAAGTGCTGCCTGATGCTTGCCCCAATCTATCTTGACCATGTATCCGATGAGATTGTCGAGCTTTATTCTGAGCTGGATCAAACCATCGTCCGGGATATCGTCCGGCGGCTCGTCAAAACAGGCACTGTTACAGATACGGCCCGCTGGCAGATCCTTCGGACGCAGGGTAGCGGCCTGCTGTACGATGAGATTATCGCGGAAGCGGCTAAAATTTCTGACGCATCCGAAGCCCACGTACGTGCGCTATTCGACGATGCCGGCGTCAACGCCGTGCAGAATGATATGGCGATCTACGAGGCTGCGGGCCGATCCCCCATGCCGCTGAAAATGTCCCCCGCCGCTATGGGCGCGTTGAAAGCAGGGCTGAGTAAAACAAACGGTCATCTGCGTAACCTCACGATGACAACCGCAAGCCAGGCACAGCAAGCCTACATACGTGCGGCTACGCTCGCGGAGATGCAGATTGAAAGCGGTGCGTTTGACTATGCAACGGCAATCCGCAACGCGGTACAAAGCGCTGCACAGGAAGGCGCATGGGTGTCCTACCCGAGCGGTCATAGAGACCGGCTGGACGTAGCAGTTCGCCGAGCTGTGCTCACCGGGGTTGGCCAGACCACCGGCCAGATTGGCCTTGCATATGCGCAGGATATGGGCTGTGACCTGATGGAGATCACCGCGCATGCCGGGGCTCGTCCGTCGCACGCCGTGTGGCAAGGCAAGCTTGTCAGCCTGTCAGGGCGTAAAGGATTTTTGAGTCTCAGCGACATCGGCTATGGCACAGGAGCGGGATTCAAAGGCTGGAACTGCCGGCATGACTGGTTTCCTTTCTTCGAGGGGCTGTCGGAATCCGCATACCCGCGCAGCGAGATCGAGCAAATGAACAACGCTAGCGTCGAATTGGACGGTAAAAAAATCCCGCTGTACGACGCCACGCAGAAACAACGAGAAATGGAGCGCCGGATCCGAGCAACAAAACGAGAATTGGCAGGCTTTGACGAAGGAATCGAGGCGGCAGAAACGGATGAACTGCGCAACGCTCTACGCGTGGATTTTAATGGCGCTTCCGTTCGTTTGAAAAAGCAGGAGGCGATTTTAAAGGAATTCCTGCGGAAAACAGGGCTTCAAAATGATTCCACTCGCGTCCAGACACGCGGTTTTGGCCGTAGTCAGGCGCAAAAGGCCGTACATGCAGTGAAGCGAAACAAGGAACGGCAGGAATACATAAAGAACATTAAGCCTCAATCTCCTAAAGTTTTGGCCGTTGAAAATACGAAACTAAAGGATACCGTCAGATACCAGTCAGCGGACAATACAGGTATTATCCCAAAGGGCAGCGAACTCAAACAAGTGCACATCATTGCCGGTTACCATTCATCCACAAATCTCCGCGTGGCGAAACAGCTATCGCAGAAATATGGGGGAGAGGACTGGAAATGGGAAAAGAAAACCGGTATAATAGAATCAGAATATAATACCTATGAGGTGCACTGGTACGAGTACGATAAAAAGCAGTATGATCCGAAAGTAAAGAGGGTGAAGCGAAAATGAAATTGAAATATGTCGGAGAAAGTTTTGGCGTAGATTCTTTAACCAATGGCCGGGTGTATGAGTGTCTTGGATTGGAATATCCGGGGCTCCTCCGGATCGTGGATGACAGCGGGGAGGATTATTTATATTCCCCCATTAACCCGAGGCCGATGGACGGGAGCGCCCCGGGCGGCCGGTGGGAGATCGTAGAGGATGATGCAGAAAACACGCTTTCCCGCGTCATAAACACGAGCGTGCGAACAAACTAAACTAAACTAAACCGCTTTGCAATCGCAAGGCGGTATTTTTATACGCAAAATCAAATCAGTCAAAAAGCGTTGCCCAGGCGGCAGCGCTTTTTATATATGCGGAAGAACCGCAAAGGAGGAACAGCCAGATGCTGAAACCAATGAACCTACAGCTTTTTGCAGAGCCCGGTGATTCGGTACCCACAAGTGAACCGACCCTCGCCGCCGGAAAGACCTACTCGGAGGATTATGTCTCCGCCCTGCGCGGGGAATCTGCCAATTACCGCACGCGCGCCAAGTCCTACGAGGGCGCCCTGCGTACCGTGCTAGGTCTAAAAGATGGCGAAGAACTGGGCGACCTGAACGCGCGCTTAAGCGCATACCAGCAAAATCAGACAAAGCAGCAGTCCGCCGCCCTGGAGGCGGCAAACAAGCGCCTGATCGGCGCGGAAATGCGTACCCTGGAGGGGTACGATCACAAGCTGCTGGAAAAACTGATTGACCTGTCGAACGTCAAAGTCTCTGAAGATGGCACGGTAACGGGACTGAAAGAGGCGGCTGAAGCGGCCGCGAAGGATTTCCCTGCCGTGCGTAAAACACCCCCGCAATTTTCAAGGAGCACAAAGGGTCCTACTCAAAACATGGACAACGGGAAGGACCGTGCGAACGCCGCTCTGAGGGCGGTATTTGGAAAGGAGTAATTTTATGCCTATCAACAGAACCGAAGCCGAGGCGCTTATTCAGGAGCAGGTTGTTAACACAATCTTCCAGGATGCGCCGAAGCAATCCGTATTTCTTTCTATGGCGCGCAAGCTGCCGAATATGACAAGCAAGCAGACGCGCATCCCCGTGCTCGATATGCTCCCGATGGCCTACTGGGTCAACGGAGACACCGGGCACAAGCAGACCAGCCAGCAGGCTTGGGATAATGTCTATCTTACCGCCGCGGAGCTGGCCGTCATCGTGCCGATCCCGGAGGCGGTGCTCGACGATGCAAGCTTTGATATCATCGGCGAGGTCACGCCGCGCATCAACGAGGCAATCGGACAGCGTGTGGACAGCGCCACGATCTTTGGCGTCAACCGCCCCTCCGAGTGGCAAAATGACATCATCACACTGGCCCGGCAGGCCGGGAACAATGTTCCTGGCGGAATCACCTACGATACCTTGTTGGGCGCGGACGGTCTTTTTTCAAAGATTGAATCGTCTGGCCGGATGGCGACCGGGCTTATCGCATCCATGCAGACACGCGCCGCTCTGCGTGGTCTGAAGGATAATGATGGCCGCCCACTTTTCAAGACGGATATGCAGGGCGCGACGCCTTATGCCCTGGACGGCGTTTCCATGCAATTCCCGCTTAATGGTTCCTTTGATACCTCTGTCGCGCAGATGGTAGCAGGTGACTTCTCGCAGGCCGTTTATTCGATCCGGCAGGACGTCACCGTCAAAATTCTCGATCAGGCGACGATCGTCGACCCGGAGAGCAAACAGGTGCTGTATTCCCTCGCTCAGCAGGACATGATCGCAATCCGCGTTGTATTTCGCATGGGCTGGGCGCTCCCGAATCCCGCTACACGGATGGACGAGAACCGCTTGGCGGTCCCCTTTGCGTACATCGAAGCATCTACGCCTTACACGACGCAGAAGGTCACGCTGACAGTCAAAGACAACCAAAAAGAACCGGCCGCCATTGAAGGAGCAACAATCAACGTCAACGGGAGCCGTAAAAAGACGGGAGTGGACGGAACAGCAGAATTTAACTTGCGTGCGGGCAACTACCCAGCGAAAATCAGCAAATCCGGTTACACAACGCAGCATGCAACATTGACTGTAGCTGCCTCCGCTGTTACGCAAACCATCACGCTTCCCGTCTCTACTTAAAGGAGAGCGCTTATGTACGCCGATTATGTGTTTTACGTGGAGGCCTATGGCGGGGAGAATATTCCGCCTCTCGATTGGCCGCGTATCTCCCGTCATGCGGATGCGTATCTTGACCGGCTTACCTATAACCGCATGAAGAATGGCGCTGTCGTAACGGACGCGGTACGCATGGCGGCATGTGCGGTAGCTGAAGTGATGCGCCGGCACGAGGAAACGCAGACGGCAAATCCAGCGGGGATCAAAGCCGAATCCGTCGGCGGACAATCTGTTACGTATGAGGACGCCGTATCTTCTGCCGCCAGGTATGATGCCGAAATGATGGAGGCTGCTGACCTGTGGCTTCCCCGCACAGACCCACTGCGTTATGCGGGGGTGTATGGATGCTGACCAATACCGGATGCACCTTGTATGTGACGGTGGACGGAAAAGTCTACCGGCGCGTCTATTGCCCCGCCTGCCACTGGGAGGATACTCGCGGCCAGAATATCAACAAAACCGGCAGTACGGCGGTGGACAGCGTGCGGGTGTTCCTGCCGTTGTCTGCTGCCGATCTGGCTGGCGTCAAGGGCTATCTGGTGCATGGAAATTGTGCGTTTTACCCGTCGGGCGATCATCCCATTCGGGAGCTGGTGACGCAAGAAAACGTCCTGACGATCACGAGCGTATCCCGATATGACTTTGGCAGCCCGGCCATGCGGCATTGGGAGGTGTATGCCAAATAGCAGATCAAATCAAAACCCCTCGGGGAACGATCATCAAAACGAAGGACGGAACAACCTGTAAACTGGTTTGGAACCCAGATTTCGCACCGCGGCGGAATCAGCAGTACACGCGTGCGCAAAAATTTGTAGATCTTTCAGTCCTTCGCCTCTCCGCCCCCTACGTGCCACTGCGCACCAGTATGCTGTTGAAATCCGGCCAGCTTGGCACGGATGTCGGCAGCGGGGAAGTATGCTATATCGCGCCCTATGCGCAAAAGCAATACTACTCTCCCCGCAAGCCAGGCAGTTCTACAGGTGCATTGCGCGGACCGCAGTGGTTTGAGCGCATGAAAACAGATCACGGCAAGGAGATCATTGCGGGGGCAAAAAAAATAGCAGGAGGCGGTTAAATGACATCCATTATACGCGCTGTGCAGGAATGGCTCAACGGCTGTCCCTATCTCACGGATTTCACTGGCGGGCAGCACATTGACTGGACGGATAGCGCGCCCGGGAACTACGGGCTTGCACCGACAGGCAGTTCGGTTGTCGAGGTATCTGAGGACGTCCTCGGCAACCGGACTGTTTACAAACAATACAACCTAGCCCTTTATGCCCGGAACTGGACAGTAGATGATGTGATCCGGCTCGAAAACACAACGTTCCTCGATGATTTTCAGCAGTGGGTTGAAGAGCAGCAGGCTGCGGGGCTTACGCCGAAATTCGGCGACGGCCCGGACACAGAGGAAATCTCCGCCCAGAACGGCATGCTGTTCGAGCTGGCCGAGGACGGCCAGACAGGGCTTTATCAAATTCAGATCAAAATTAACTATCTAAAACGCTATGAAAGGAGTGGTTCATGATGGCCGCAACCTATGCAGCCGGAAGGGCTCAGCGCAAAACACTGATGTTTTTCTTTAAGGTCCCAGGTGACGGCTCTCCGGCCTATGAGATCATCGGCAAAGGCATCGAGGAAGCCGGAATCAGCCAGTCTGCAAACGTAGAAACCGTAGTAGATATCCTCGGGAATGCCGAAACCACGCTTGACCAGTACGAAAAGACGACTGAACTTGATCCGATCTATGTCACGGGAGATAGCAAATTTTCTCAGTGGCTGGACGAAGTAGAGGAAAAAGAGAAGGTCCTCGACGACGCGCAGGCGACCTTCCTGGTGGTCAAGGCGTACAAGACCACCGGGGAAAGCAAATATGTTGCCTGGGAACAGAAAGCAGTAGTAGAACTGACCGACTTCGGAGGTGGGACAAAGGGCGTAAACCTGCCCTGCACGCTACACTGGTGCGGTCCCCGCACCCACGGGACATTTGACCCGTCAAATCAAACATTTACGGCCGGTGAATCCGTTTCACTGGGGTAAGGAGGATTCGTATGAATGCCAGAGTACCTGAAAAGAAGATTGATTCTATCCGCATTGATACCGGTGCCAAGCGTATTGAGGTAAACGACGAAGGCGAATACATCACGCTGAACTTCGCCGATCAGTCTCTCCCTACCCGGTTCTTTGCGATGGCCGACGATTTCCAAGAGAAGGAGCCAGAATACCGCGCTAGAGCCGAGGCGATTGACGCCAACACGGATCTGACGGAATACGAGCGAATGCGGGCCACCGCGCAGCTAAACCTCGAATTTCACACCTATTTCAAGGAGCAGATCGACGCCCTCTTCGGGGCGAATACCTGCCGCAAGGTGTTCGGAGATATCGTACCGGGCGTTGAACTGTATGGAGATTTCCTGACCCAGATTACGCCGTATTTTGAGAAGTACGGTAAGGAGCGCGCCAAGAAACTCCAGAAGAAATACAATCCGGCGCGCAAGGGCAATGTTTAACCTGCTGCTCGACGCCCTGCCCACCGAGTATGAGGGCTATCTCATCCGCACGGATTACCGCATCGGCATCCAGATTTCACAGGCGCTGGAGGATGAGGAACTGGAACCGTATGAGCGGATCGGCATCGCCCTCAGCCTGCTCTACGGGAACGGGATTCCGCCGGCGGATATCGCATACGCCGGGCTGCGGTGGTTTTTAAATGCCGCAGCAATGGCCCCACAGAACGAAGAAGATGCCGGAGCCGTATCCGTTGAGGATGACGGCATCCGGTATTTTTCGTTTGACTATGACGCCGCGCGGCTCTACTCTGGCTTCAGGCGGGCCTATGGCGTCGAGCTTGACCAGGTTGAAATGCACTGGTTCCGCTTCCTCTCCCTGCTGGGCGACCTCGGCGAATGCGCGTTTACCCGCGTGGTGGATATTCGCAGCGCAGATCTATCCAAGATGGATAAAGAGACAAAGCGAGCATATGCAGCCATGCGGCGAAAGGTTGCGCTGCCGCAGCCGAAGAGTCCGGAGGAAGATGAGTTCATGCGGCAGCTGCGCGGGGAATGAGAGGTGATGAGATTGGAAAAGGTAAAGTGCCCGTTTTGTGGGCACGAACAGCCGGTTTTTTGCTCGCCCGATGCGCGGTGCCGCGGCCTTTGGGTTAAATGCAAGGCGCGACACTGTGGGAAAATTTTTGAGATCAAATTTCCAGAGGAAAAGCTCAATCCAGTAGACCGAAACCCGTAAAACGCAATCTAAAAATACTCAAGTAGTGCCTCTGTGCCGATGAGTAGCCTATGGAGGTGGGCTCATTGGCAGCAGGATATGACGGCAGTATCCGCATCAATACAAAACTCGACCGCAACGGCTTTAACCAAGGCCTGAACGCAATCGCTGGTTCCCTGAAAAAGCTGAGCGGCGCAATGGGCGTTGCCTTTGGCGTAACCGCTATGGTCAAATTCGGGAAGGAAGCCATGAACATCGCCAGCGACCTGACCGAAGTGCAAAACGTCGTGGAAACTGCCTTCGGCGCGATGACCTCGCAGGTTGACGCCTGGGCAAAAAACTCCATCCAGCAGTTCGGTATGAGCGAACTGGCCGCAAAGCGTATGGCCTCCACTTATATGGCCATGAACGCCGGCATGGGGCTTAACGGCCAGGGCGCCGCTGACATGGCGATGCGGACCGCCGAACGCGCAGCAGATATTTCGTCGTTTTACAACAAATCAATTGACGAAAGTGACACGATGCTGAAAAGCATCTGGACGGGCGAGACCGAAAGCCTCAAACAGATCGGCGTCGTCATGACGCAGACAAACCTGGACGCCTATGCCCTCGCGAACGGCTTCGGCAAAACCACGCAGCAGATGACGCAGTCCGAACAGGTCATGCTGCGTTATCAGTATGCTATGAACCAAACGCGGCTGGCCGCCGGAGATTTCGTTAAAACGCAGGACAGCTGGGCGAATCAGACCCGTATTCTCTCCGAGCAGTGGAAGCAGTTCCTCGGCATCATTGGCCAGGGCTTAATCCAAGTGCTCACGCCGGCGCTGAAATTTTTAAACCAGATGATGGGCGTGCTCATCCAGTGGGCGCAGACGTTTACCGCGGTCACTGGGGCGCTCTTTGGCAAGCAACAGGCGCAGGCAAATGCTTCTGCCGCCGCAGTGGGAAATGTAGCCGACGCCTCCAATGCCGCCGCCGACGGGCAAAACGCCCTCGCCGGAGCCACAAAAAAGGCAGGCAAAGAGGCGAAGGGCGCGCTGGCATCCTTTGACCAGCTTAATGTGCTGGAACGCAGCACAGCAGATACTGGGGCTGCACCGGGCACCGGGGCGGCGACCGGCGTAGGGACTGCGGTAGCGGTGCCGGCGTTGGAGGATGAGATTGGGGCAGGTGTCACAATATCGCCTGATTTGCAGCGTGCGATCGACGCGATAGGAAATATGTTTCTGCCCTGGAAATCTGCATGGGCAAGCTATGGGTCGAGCATTCTCGCGTCGTTGCAGTCGATGTTAAGTAATATCGCAACCTTGGCACAGGGTATCGGTAGTACAATAGCATCATGGTGGGCATCAGAACACGGGCAGTCGCTTGCAAATACAACGCTGGGCATGTTCCAGCAAATCGCAAGTGCCGCAGACCGCATTACGCAAGCTGTCCTAGGGATTTGGAACAATGGCGGATCAGAGGTGTTTTACAACCTGATGACATTAGGTGGCAATGTTGTCGAGATCATCGAGATTATCATCGGATATATCGCGGAGACATATGCCGATCTCGTTGAGTGGTTTGCGCCGGATGCTGAAAGCGCCCTAGGCGGCGTAAACGACAAAATATCGCAGGCGAATAGTTTTTTGGAGTGGCTGAAGACAGATGGCAAGCCGATTTTAGAGGTTTTGGGCACGACAATAGGCGTCGTTACTGCTGCGTGGCTCGGATACAAAGCTGTTATGTTAGCAGTCAACATAGCCACGAAAGCATGGGACTTAATCTGCAAGGGCATTCAAAAAACAAACTGGATCATGTTAGCTATCTCCGCTGTGGTGGCGGTTATCATCGTCTGCATCCGCCATTGGGATGAGATCAAAGCCGTGGCCATAGCTTGTTGGAACAAAATCAAAGAAGCCTGGAACAAAGCCGGAGACTGGTTCCACAAGAACGTTACGGAGCCAGTTGGAAATTTCTTCTCCGGCCTATGGGACGGCATCAAAGGCGCATTTACTAAGGCGTTCGACTTCATCAAAAAAGCCTTTAAGGGCTATGTGAATGGATGGATTACGATGGTTGAATCTTTTATTAATTTCTTTATTAAGGGTATCAATGTGTTGGTTCGCGGCATCAACAAGCTCAGCTTCAATGTCCCTGACTGGGTTCCCGGCATCGGCGGAAACAAGCTAGGGTTTAATATCCCGCAGGTACCGCAAGTGCAAATTCCCCGCCTCGCCCAAGGCGCGGTGATCCCGCCCAATCAGCAGTTTGCCGCCATCCTCGGCGACCAGACGCGCGGCCGCAATCTGGAGGCCCCAGAGGGATTGATCCGTCAGATCGTGCGCGAGGAAACCGGGAACGTCTACAACGACGTGCTGAGAGCGATTAACAACAGCAATCTCGGCAAGAAAGCCACCATCATGGGCGATGTGATCATGGATGGGCAGAAGGTCGGCCGACTGGTTGCAAAACCGGTTTTCCGCGAGGGCAACCGCGCCGGGTACATCAAAGTAAAGGTGTGATTAATTATGGTCTATGCTGTGGACGGCGTGCCGTTTCCGCGCCGGCCGGATGCGGCCATACAGGTAACGGACAGCCAGGTTGTGACGGACGCGCAGCGCACCGTTGGGCCGGGCGCGTATATGACCAAGGAGCTCCTCGCGGAAAAGCTGTCCATCACGGCCAAATGGTCGCATCTCACCAACGCGGAGTTTCGCAGGCTCAAAGCAATGCGCGCGGGGAAAAACTTCTTTCGGCTGCGCTACTACGACGAGGGCACGGGCACGATCCGGGAAGGGCAGTTTTATTCCGGGGATTTGACCTATACCGTCAAGCTCGCGGACCGTGTGACGCAAATCCCGATTCTGTATCAGGATATCTCCTGGCCGTTCGTCGAGCGATAAAAAGAGGGCTCCCCGGTTATGGGGAGCCCTCAATAATTTACATTTTCCACTTGTTCCCGCAATTTAAGCAGGTAACCCAAACCTTTTTTGCGCCAATGTTCCCTGCGACAAGGCCGATCCCGCCCGTCAGCGCCGCACCCACAACCGCCTTGCCAATCCCGAAGCCTTTTTTATTAGCTGACAACGAAGTGGAACCGCATTTTGGGCAGCACGCAACGCCGTTTTGTTTATTCTCTTTGATGCGCTCGCGCTTGCTTTGTGGTTTTGACGTGGGCCAAGGTGTATTTTTCACCGTTATAGGCTTGGAGAGAACGTTTCCCTGTTTATCAACCAAATCCTTAGCTTCAGACAGGCTCAACCATGTTAGCTCTTTCACTTGTTTTACCGCCTCTATTTTATTGCCGCCACACGCATTCAATATTTCTTGTACGTCAATCCCTTGATCGAAATTGCTTACATCTGCATCAGCAGAACGAGAAGCGACAGCACCTCCGCATTCCGGGCAAAACTTAGCGTCATCATCGATTTGTTTACCGCAATGTTTACAATACATGACAAAACCTCCCTCTGTATTACAGTTCTCACAATAACACAAGAGGAAGATTTTGTAAAGATTTAATCCACAGGCCCCTCGCGGAGCCTGACACATGGAATCCGCCATATCAAACTGCCGTTTCACACTTCAACCCACGCTCCCCACATGGAGAGCGACGACGGCAGCTTTTTGCATTTCTCTATTCACATAAATTTCAACCCACGCTCCCCACATGGAGAGCGGCCGCAAACACAGCCAATCGCTTACCTGCCTCTGCTCTCTTATTACAGCATATTTTACAGGATTTTGCAAGCGCTTCCCCGGCACCCAATACTATATAGAAACCCGGGCACCCGGTACTATATAGGCGTGGGTTGCAGGATCCGCCAATAATATATATATAAGTATCCGATACTGACCACCAAACGCTATATGTGTGCAAAAAGAATCGCCAAGAAGTGTAACAGTTATATGTCCTTCTGCTAAGAACGCAATTCTTCAATAAGTTCAATAATAGCTTGTTGCTGTTCCGGTTCAAGTGTATCAAGGGCATCAGCGAACTGGTTTACTGACATGGTCGGAATAATTCCTGCTGTCTCCCCTTTACTGTTTGCGATTTTTTCTGAAATGGCTAACCCTTTCACCATGCCACGCGCAAGAGTTTTTGTATCTGCGTTTAGAGTCCGATAATCACTAAGAAGTTGTATTTCGTCCTTCTCGCCTGCGAACAATTCTTTGTCAGATAGCTGTGTTGGTAAATTAGAATTGTCATCGCTCGCCCAAAAGTCAAGAGATGTGCCGAAATAGTTCGATAATTTACGTAGCGTTGTTAGCTTTAAACCTGCATAGCCTTTTTTATACCATCCATCTATTGTGGTATAGGGTATATCACAAGCTTTGGAAAGTGTACTTTTGTTTAAATTATTTTTCAGCATTAAATGGTTCAACTTTTCGAGAAAATCCATAGAATTCACCTCTGGTAGTTAATTCTAGAGAAGCAAGCGGTCCGAATGTTATTCTGGGTCGTTTTTATTTGTACTATTTTCGCTCAACTTCCGGGCGATATCTTTTAACAACTCCCACTGCTCCGCGCTCAGGCTCGCAAACGTCTCGAAAAAGCTGCGAACGAATTCATCCTCGTTCTCCATTACTCGGTCGACCAAGCGCGCGAACTCAGCCTCATCGCTTGCGAACATCTCGCCTTTTCCGGTAGTAAGCCAAATATAGTCAACGTTGAATTCGCGGCAAACGTCTCTGATAACGCGATCCGTTATATTTCTTTTTCCATTTTCCAGCAGCGAGAAAGAACTTCCCTTCATCCCGATCCTTGACGCAAATTCTTCCTGACTGATATCTAGCGCTTTCCGCGCTTCTTTTAATCTTTCATTCAAAGTTTATAGCGCCTCCTATAATTTCCAAGTAATTATGTTGTGACAATCATAGCACAATATCTTTGCTTAGTAAAGAATAATTTGCAAAATAGTATTGACATTCTTTGCTTAGCAAGTTATTATATTTGCAGAGCAAAGAAAACAATAACGAAGGAAGGTGAGATAAATGCTTGCACAAAACAAGATTGACGCGTTCACAGAATTCGCAAAAGCGTTCGCGCCCTGTAATGATGTTCAGCGCGGTTACATTATGGGCTGCGCCGATGCCATGAAGATGCTCATTAATTTAAACAGCGCGAACTCAAATAAAGCAGATCACAAACAATCTGCGTAACGACTTAATTATGAAAGGGTGAAATACCAAATGACAAAAGCAGAGCAATACCGCCGTTATATCTCTGGCCTTTGCGCCAACATGTCTGAGGCACAGCTTGAACGGGCTTACCGATGGATACAAGCGGTATGGATGAACGGGGACGGAAAACAAAAAGAGAAAAAGGAGAATGTAGCATGAATGAATTAAAGGTATTTGAGAAAAACGGGCAGCTTTTGACTGACAGCCGTAACATAGCGAAGATGATTGGGAAGCGGCATGACCATCTGATTCGAGATATTTCCGGCTATTTAAAAGTCATGAACGGCACTGACCCCAAAGTTGGGGTCAGTAATTCAAACGGGCTCAAAATTGAGCCGGTTGACTTCTTTATTGAAAGCACTTACAAGGACGATACGGGCCGCACGCTTCCCTGCTATCTCCTCACCAAGAAAGGCTGCGACATGGTCGCAAACAAGCTCACCGGCCAGAAGGGCGTATTGTTCACCGCCGCCTATGTCACCGCATTTGAGCAGATGCGGGAGCATATCCAGACCGGCAAGGCTCTCCCCGACGACGAATCCCGCAAACTCCGCGCCCGCGCAATGGCGCTCAACGCCGCGAACCGCTCCGCCCGGATGCTCATTGACGCTTACGACAGCGCCGGAATCCAGCCAAGCTACAAGGTGCTGGCCCTGACCGATCTTTACCGCAACGAGGGCCTCAAACTCC
>ENA-OYAC01000248-OYAC01000248.1-human-gut-metagenome-genome-assembly--contig:-NODE-248-length-15280-cov-3.773005_pt1 | contig 15280 bp, 9 predicted proteins | sample MGYA00244511_ERZ652807 | MGnify/ENA primary metagenome ERZ652807 (study PRJEB26926, sample SAMN06164834) | human gut metagenome | biome: ENVO:00009003; feature: ENVO:2100002; material: ENVO:00002003...
GATATTTGCCTGAACGCTTCCTATCTCTGAATCTGCAGAAAATGTCACGGACACTTCAAACTGCTGATCGGTCATGACGGGGTTTTTAGGCGGATAGAAGAAAGCCTCCCCTGTTGCATGGGCAGTGAGAGCCGTCATTGGAACTGCAAGTGCGGCTGTCAAGAGCGATGAGAATATTCTTTTTACAAGCTTTGTTTTTGTGATCATTGCTATCCCTCCCGATAACATGGATAATTATTTGGTATAAACTTTGGCTATATCAGACCACTGTCCGAAATAGGTCTTGGCCCCTGTGGCTGTATAGCTTCTCACACGGACGAAATATGTCTTTTGGCTTTTAAGATTTGTTACGGTCTTTTTGTCGGTCTTATTTGAGGTCACCTTAACTGTCTTTGCATCGCTGAAAGATATATATTCAGCGTAGGATATCACATAGCCTGTAGCAGAGCCTTTCTGTGCATAGTCTATATAAAAGCCTTTTTTCACTGGCATGAGCTTTTGTATGGTCTGCTTTGCAGGGGTGATGACAAAAGACTTCGTTATCACTCCGCCATACGAACCTTTTCCTGTTACTGTTACCTTAGCTGTGCCTATATTCTTATTGCAGGAATATTTCACTGTATAGTCTGTGCCGTTTTTAAGGGTCTTGCCCGAATATGTGACCGTTATGCTTTGGGTGATGTTCTTGCCTGTGAAGGACTTGTTTTTTATGCCTGCGACCTTAGCTTTGGCAATATCATATTTTGCGGTGGTCACGCTCTTTGTATCAGACCATGCGCCGTTATAACGCTTGCCGCCGACTATTGTATACGAACGCACTCTTACATAATATTTCTTCCCTGCCGTCAGGTTTGAAACTGTCTTTTTATCCGTTTTGTTTGAGGATATATTCAAGGTTTTTGCACCTGCGAAGTCAGAGCGTGTACTGTACTGCAGTTCATATCCTGTGGCTGAGCCTTTCTGAGCAAAGTCGATAAAAAAGCCTTTATATCTTGTTTGCAGAGATTGTATCTCCTGTTTTGCAGGATAAATGGTAAAAGTTTTTGTTATCGTACCCTGATAGTTTCCCATGAAGCTTATGGTTATTTTTCCAACGCCTATTTTTGTATTTGAGCTATATGAAACAGTATAATCATGTTCAGGAAGAAGAAATTTTCCTCCGTCTGTTACCATAACGTCAGGTCTTATAGGCTTGCCTGTGTAGGAGAGCGTATCAACATAATAGACGCTTGTTAATTGGGCGGACTTTGGAAGAATGTCGAATGCTTTGGCTATAGTGCCGCTGTATCCGCCAATGCCTGTTATTATCATTTTGCCCTTGCCTGCGGCTATATTATCGGCATAGTCAATGGTATAGTCTTTATTATTTGTCAAAGTGGTATCGCCATAGGAAAGCGTTATACTGCTTTGAGCAAGCTCATAGCCTGTGAATGTCATATGTGTTTTAAAGCCTGATATCTCGCAGTCTTTTATAAGCTTTCTGTCGGTATAGACCGCCTGCACTGTAATATGGGCTGTGACTTTTGAAAAGTCTTTATCCCAGCCTGTAAAGCGTTTGCCTTTTATGGATGGTGCTTTGGGCGGATCGGCACTTTTGCCGTATTCTACGGTCTGAGATGACAAAACTGTGCCGTTTATATCGGTGAAATCGACCTTGCAGGTATTGGCTTTCCAGCCTGCATAAAGCGTCTTTGAGCCGTCTGAAAAGCTCACGGACGTTATAGGCTCGCTCTCAAGCTGTGAGTCGGCATACCAGCCTGTGAACTGTGCGCCCTCTTTTGTGGGGGCGGAAAGCTGTGCGGTTTCGCCCTCACCAAGCTCATCAGTGTTGAGGGGGCTGTTTTCGCCACCGTTAAGGATATAATCTATCTTTGCTTTGTCACTTGGGGTGACTTTTGCGGAAACTGTGGTGTTTTCTGTGAAAACTGTGTCGCTGTTCACAGGTTCACCTTTATGATACCAGCCGAGCGTGTAGCCCTGCTGAACATTCACATTCGGGAACACAGCTTTGCCTGCATAGTCGGTGCAGACTTCTATGGTCTGTGCCACAGCGGAGAATGTTATCTTATGGGAAGCCTGCTCGCTATATGAGGTCTGGCGCACAAGAGTGCCATCCATTGTCCACTTTGCGCTGTCTTTGAACTTTTCACCGTAGGTGTTCATTGCATATGCCCCTTGAGAAAGTGCATTTTTTGCAGAAAGGCTTGAAACCAGGCTGTCGCTGTCATTGCTGTAACAGCCGTATGCGTTCACAACGGAAACGGCAATATCCCTGCCTCCTATAAAGGCATTTGTAATGGCGGAGCTGTTTTCCCTTAGGTTTGAAGAACACTCTGTTATGATACCGCAGGATTGTCTTCCTATGACGCCACCTGAATAGACTTCTCCTGACACTGTGCCGTCAAAGGTGCAGGCTTTTATGGCTGTTCCTTGATAAAAACCCACTATTCCACCTGCGTAATCGCCTTTCACTATACAGTTTTTCAGGGAAATGTTATTTATCTCTGCACCATTTTTTATGTATGCGAAAAGCCCTGAATACTCCCCTGAGGAGATAACTGTGTTTTTTATAAGATGTCCGTTGCCGTCAAAATAGCCCATGAACGGGTTTTCAGAATCGCCTACGGGTGAGATAGTTTTTCCGTCAAAATCAAGGTCAGCTTCAAGGGTGACTAGCTTGCCCTCGAAGCTTTCGCCACTGCTGACACGATTTGCAAAGCTTTCCCACTGGGCTTCGGTTGTTATAACAAGGGCTTCGTCCTGTTCTTCTGCGGCGGAGATAAGGAGCTTTTGTGCGTTTGAGATATCATTTTTAGAAGCGTTCTCGTCTGCAAGCACCATTCGGGCATTGTTTGCTTCCCTTTCACAGCCTGCAAGGGTGCCGTACTTCGCAAGGGTGGTTTCAAGTGAACTTTTATCGGGCTTTGCAGTATCGTCAGTATAAGCATAGATAAAAAGGCTTCCTATGGAGTCGGTCTTATCTGCTCCAACGTCAGACCAATATTTGCCGTTAAGGGAAACATAGCTTTGCCCTGACTGTGCCTTTGATGTTCGGTCGCTTTCTGCAAGGAGATATCCCCTGCCGCTGTCGCCGCTGAATTTTACTGAAATGGAATATTTCTCGCCCTCTTCAAGAAGGATATCCTCGGGAAAGTCAACTGTATAAAAGCCGTTTGCGGACACTGAGCCGCTTATCTGCGTTTCAAGGACGCCTATAGGGTCGCTGTCGGAAACGTTGGTATAGACGCTTAGGGTGTAATCCGCACTGCCCGTTTTGCCCACATACATAAAGCCTGCTTTATCAAGCTTTTCATCGGCTTTAGCTGTGAAAACATTTGCACCGTAAACAGAGCCGTCGTTGCTGGCGTTCACAACATAGCCTGTCATTTTGCTGTAGTGATATGTATTATCACAGCTTTCTTCAAAGTCATAGCAGCAAAACTGTCCGAACTCGGCTTCGTCATAGGACACCCAATAGAAGCCGTCATTGTCCTGATCTGCACCCCACGAGCCTTTCACAAGCCATGCGCCGTTATTGGCAGGCTTATATCTGAAATTATCTTTACTGTAGTTATCGTCCCAGCCCACCACTGTGACGGAATGATTTATGATAGTGTTTTTTGAGGCGTCGGGATCATAGTAGGCAGTATTGTTATGATTCATATAGCCATTTCCTGCAAAATAGCTTGCGGAAACTGCTCCAAGCTCCATTATTTTACTCTTCACCTGCGTGGTGCTTGAAAGCTCCATGACATAATTCAGCCTGTATTCGCTGACGCTTTCCTTATTTTCGGAAACTATCATATTCTCTGTGCCGGATTCTAAAAACGGCTCGTAATCCTCATAGCATAGTCCCTGGCCATTTGCAAGAGTGGAGGCCGCAAAGAGCCAGTTTCCTCCTGATGAGAAATCGTCTTTACCTGTGGCTGTGCCTGAATTTGAGGACAGCACCAAGGCAGGCACGGAAAATTCTGCGGAGGGGTTTTCAAGCCCCTTTTTTATAAGATCCTGTTCTGCACAGGCAAGGGCTGAGAATGCCCAGCAAGCACCTGTTGAAGCCTGATCTTTTACTGTTGTGATCTCTCCTGAGCTTCTTGGGTCATAGGTGGATGGGAGCTTTCGGGCGGCTAGTCTTGCAGGGGACTTTATCTGATAGTCACCGTCTGTGCTTTTGGCCACGCCCTCTATCTCATAGCTATAGCCGTTATGGGTAAAGTTTACGGGAACGACTTTTATGCCGTTATCCTCGTTGGCAAGTGCAAAAGTCTGCGCCGAAAGCTGAAAAGCCAAGAGCAAAGCTGTCAAAAGCCCTGCCGCACCTTTCATTCTTCTCATTTTCCGCCCTCCTGTTTATCTCAGGTTATGGTTATCTTTCTTGTATACTCGTTTGAAATACATCTGCCGTATGCCGCTGTTTCTCTAAGTCTTACTGCGTTCTTTTCAAGGAAAGCAACACGCTTTGCATAGTCGGAGATATCCTCAAGCTTTTTCAGCGAGGTATCATACTCAAGAGTTCTGTTCTCAGCCTGCGCAAGTATGCGTGTGCCTGTGCGGTTAAAGGCAAGTATCCTGCCGTATGGCACTTGTCTGATATCGTCCTTTCTGATGCCGAGAACAAGGTGCAGGACCATTCTTCTTACTCTTGCCATGGTGATATTCTTTGACTTTATACGCTGTTCAAAGATATCCATAGTTTCAGGGCAGGAGCTTACGACAGACATAAATCTGTTGGCAAGGTGTTCGTCGCAGTCAGGGAGGGCTAGAAAATCTTCTCTTGAAGCTGTGCAGAGCTTGAAAAGCATTTCTCTGCCTGCCTGCCGGGTAAAGGATGGCTTACAGCCCTCAAAATCATATGGAACAAATTTCTGCCACTCACCGCCCTCTTTTATAAGCTCTCTTATATGAGAAGCCGAAGCAAAATCACCAGACTCTGCCTGAGAATCATGTGCAACAGCTTCACGCTTTACGGCATAAGGCACTAGCCATGGGGCTATACGCTTTGCCGCCTTTATATACTCCACTGCAAGAACGTTATTTGGTGTGGAGAATATCTCTTCGGCGGTTCTGCCATAAAGACCTATGGAGGCTTCATACATAGCCTGCGGGTAGGACTTTCCCTGAGATAAAAGTTCTCTTACCTGCTGTGAATTTTCAAGCATTGCGGATATTTCAGCTGCCTGTTCAAGGGCGTTCCTATCACCGCTTTCACAGCCGAAAGACAAGGTCGTTACCACGTCCTCCCCAAGACCTGCAAGAAGCCTTACTGCACTTCTTGCAAAGACCTCACTGTTTGAACATGAGAACGGGCATGGCAGTTCTATAACAAGGTCTGCACCGTTTCTTATAGCAGCCTGCGCTCTGTCATATTTTGAGAAAACAGCCGCTGAGCCACGCTGCACACAATCGCCGCTCATTACTGCGACGATACCCTCTGCGCCAGCCTGTCTTGTGGCTTGTATCTGATATTTGTGTCCGTTATGGAACGGATTATATTCCGCAACTATTCCCGCAATTTTCATTTTTTACTCCTCTTTCTACCCTATGCATATTTTATTCAGTCTTTCAAAAGCTTACTGCGAATTATGATACTAATATGTTAAGCCCTAGTAAAAAAATTGTGCAATATGTATATTTATGAAAAAAGCTCTTGAAATTTATCATTAATATTGATATACTATAAGTATATGATATTATGGGCTTAAAGTCAAGCCCGTTATCTGACATATTATAATCGGGAGGAGATTTTTTCCAATGAAAATCTTAGTTGTAAATGCAGGTTCATCATCACTTAAATATCAGCTTCTGGATATGAAGGACGAGTCTGTTATCGCAAAGGGCAACTGCGACCGTATCGGTATCGACGGCCATGTGAGCGCAAAGACAGGCGACGGCAGACACATCGAGGAGGACTGCAATTTTCCTACTCACACTGAGGCTTTTGAAAAGCTCGTTGAGGTACTCACATCAGGCGAAACAAAGGTCATCGACTCTATGTCTGAGATATCAGCCGTTGGTCACAGAATAGTTCAGGGTGCTGAGATATTCAAGGAGACCTGCCTTGTAACAGACGAAGTTATCGACCAGATCGACTCACTGGCTGAGCTTGCACCTGTACATAACCACCCACACGCTCTTGCACTGAGAGCCTGCAAGGCAGTTATCCCAGCAGGCACACCACAGGTAGTCGTATTCGACACTGCTTTCCACTCAACAATGCCAAGAAAGGCTTATCTCTACGGTCTGCCATACGAGTGCTACACTGATCTTCATGTAAGAAAATACGGCTTCCACGGAACATCACACAGATTTGTTTCAGGCGAGCTTGCAAGAGTAATGGGCAAGCCTATCGAGGAGCTTAAGATAGTTTCATGTCACCTTGGCAACGGCTCATCTATCACAGCTATCAACGGTGGCAAGTCTGTTGACACATCAATGGGCTTTACTCCTCTTGACGGTCTTGTAATGGGCACACGCTGCGGCTCTGTTGACCCTTCAGCTGTTGACTATGTTGAGAAGAAAATGGGCTTTACACCTGACCAGATGACAGAATACATGAACAAGAAGTCAGGCTTCCTTGGTCTTTCTGGTATCGGCTCTGACAACAGAGATATTCAGGCTGCTGCAAGCGAGGGCAACGAGAGAGCGCTTATCGTAAGCGAGATATTTGCTTATCAGATCAAGAAGTTCATAGGTTCATACGCTGCTGCAATGAACGGTCTTGACGCTGTTATCTTCACAGGCGGTATCGGTGAGAACGCACCTGAGGTAAGAGCGGCTGCTTGCTCAAATCTCGATATCCTCGGTATCCACATTGACGCTGAGAAAAACCTTTGCCGTGGAATACTCAAGGAGATATCCACAGACGATTCTAAGACAAAGGTTTACGTTATCCCAACAAACGAAGAGCTTCTCATTGCAAGAGATACTCTGGCACTTGTTACAAAGTAATATTTCAGATAACATTAAGGACGGCTTTCTTATGAGAGCCGTCCTTTTTTTGCGCATAAAAAAAGGCACAGGAGAGGTTTTCCTGTGCCTTGATTTGTTTGATAAGACCGCCAATTTTCATGTAGGGGCTGGCGCCCTCGACAACCCGATTTTGAGAGTTTAAAAGTTTGAATTATCACGAAGTTTTGTGGGTTGACGAAATATCGAGAAATGGGACGTAGTATTTCTGCAAAGCAGGAATTGCGTCGCTCCACTACATATTTGTTTGAATGTACGATATTGACTATATACGTTTTCCAAACACCATTGTATCAGGTCTTAACGCCTGAGAACTGCGTCTGATAAAGTCTGTAGTAACAGCCCTTGGCGGCGATAAGCTCCTCATGGCTACCCTGCTCTGCAACACGTCCACCGTCGATAACGACTATCTTATCAGCGTCACGGATAGTGGAAAGTCTGTGAGCGATGATAAGGGACGTTCTGTTTTTCATAAGAGCCACCATTGCGGATTGAATGTGCATCTCAGTTCTGGTATCAACTGAGGAAGTGGCTTCGTCAAGAATAAGTATCTTCGGGTCGGCAAGCACTGCTCTTGCTATAGAGAGAAGCTGACGCTGACCTTGTGAAAGGTTTGAGCCGCCCTCGGCAAGCATTGTGTCGTAACCCTCGGAAAGTCTTTCGATGAACTCGTCTGCGTTCGCAAACTTTGCCGCCGCCTTTATTTCATCAAGGGTGGCGTTTTCTCTGCCGTAGCGGATATTCTCCTCTATGGTGTCCTTAAAAAGCACTGTATCCTGCAAAACTATGGCTATGGAACGTCTGAGCTTGTCTTTCGGGATATCGTAAATGCTCTGACCGTCTATGGTTATCTCACCGCTGTCAACGGGATAAAATCTTGTGAGAAGATTTACTATGGTGGTCTTGCCTGAGCCTGTTGCACCGACTATGGCTATTTTCTGACCTGCTTTTACTTCAAGATCGAGGTCTTTTAGCACCTGCTTTTCAGGAACATACGAGAAGTCGATATGCTTGAAGTTGATATCGCCTTTGACGTTTTCCACCTCAAAGTCAGCCTTGCCCTCGTCAGTTTCCTTATCAGCGTCCATGACCTCAAAGATACGCTCTGCACCTGCTATTGCGGTCTGGATATTCGCAAACTGATTTGCAATCTCATTGATAGGACGTGAGAACTGTTTTGAATAGAGTATAAAAGCCTGAATAGTTCCCACTGTTATAAAGCCTTTTATTGCGAACCAGCCGCCAAATGCAGCGATAAGGATAAAGCCGAAATTGGATATTAAGTTCATGCAAGGGCCCATTACACCACCGAATATCTGAGCTTTTATGCCACATTTTTTCAGATTGTTGCTCATTTTCTCGAACTTGTCAACAGCGTCCTGCTCTTTGCCATAGGAAACGACCGTTCTATAGCCAACGACCATTTCTTCCACTTCGCCGTTTATCTCGCCAAGAAGCACCTGCTGTTTGATGAAGTATTTCTTCATATACTTTGTGAGTACGCCTGAAACGAATATGGTAAGGAACACTGTAGACAGTGAGATAAGGGTAAGAAGAGGTGAATACAGAAGCATTATGACAACTGTTCCCACTATGGTCAGCACGCCTGAGATAAGCGAGCCTATAGACTGAGAGATAGTTGTGGAGATATTCTCGACGTCGTTTGTCATACGGCTCATTATATCGCCGTGGCTATGGGTATCGAGATATTTTATAGGAAGTCTTACAAGGCTTGAGAACAAGTCTTTACGCATGGTCTTTACTGTGTACTGTGAAAGCTTTGCAGAGAAGATGCCCTGCATATAGGTGAAAACAGAGGACAGGAGATAAACTGCCCCAAGACCTATGAGCGTTTTGCCCAATGCGCTAAAGTCAACGCTTGTTTTCTTTTTGGTGAGAGTAATGCAGTCTATGGCTATCTGCTGTATTGACGGTGCGGCAAGGTTGAGCAGAGTTATGATGAGCATTACTCCGATAAGAGCGAAAAACAGATATCTGTTTCTGCCTATATAGCCGATAAGCTTTTTAAGGGTGTTCTTTGCGTCCTTAGGCTTTTCCATTGTGAGCCTTGCACCGTGAGGTCCGCCCGGTTTTCTTCCGCCGGGTCCCATTGGAGGCATTGGAGGCATTACACTTCACCTCCTGACGTTTTTACCTGTGAAGCGTAGATATCCTGATATACCTCGCAGGTCTTTAATAGATTTTCATGAGTATCGCAGGCACAAAGCTTGCCGTGGTCAAGGACGGCTATCCTGTCGCATGATTTTACGCTCTGGATACGCTGTGCGATTATGATAAGGGTAGTGCCATTCATTTTGCGGTCTATCTCCGCACGAAGCTTTGCTTCTGTGCCAAGGTCGAGGGCTGAGGTGGAATCATCAAGAATGAGGATCTCAGGTTTTTTAAGTACCGCTCTTGAGATAGAAAGTCTTTGCTTCTGACCGCCTGACAGTGAAGCACCCTTTTCGGCTATAATACCCTCATAGCCTGCAGGTATCTTCTGAATGAACTCGTCAGCCTGAGCTGCCTGTGCGGCGGAGATGACATCCTCATGGGGAGCGTTTTTGTCGCCCCACTTTATGTTGTCCTCAACTGTGCCTGAGAAAAGCTCACTCTTTTGCAGGACTATGCCAACTTTCTTTCTAAGCTCGTCAAGCTTGCAGTCCTTGACGTTCACGCCGTCAACAAGGACTTCCCCTGCTGTGCAATCGTAAAATCTTGGAATAAGATTTACAAGTGAAGATTTTCCCGAACCAGTTGCACCTAGTATGGCGACGCTCTCGCCTGACTTTATATCAAGGGTAAGGTCTGAGATAACAGGTCTGCCCTTGGTTTCAGGATAGGAGAATGAAACGTTTTTAAAGCTCACTGTGCCCCCTGTTTTATCTGAAAGGGAAACGCTGCCGCTTTTTATAACAGGGTCAGTTTCGAGGACTTCTCTCAATCTGTTTGCAGATGCGGAAGCCTTTGCGAGGGTCTGGAACATCATAGACATCATCATTACACCATGCAAGACCTGAGTAAGATATGTGATAGCCGCCATGACCTCGCCGACCTTCATAGCTTGTGCCTGCACCTGCCAGCCGCCTATAACTATAACGGCAATAACAGACAGATTGAGTATTATCATAAGAAGCGGCTGAAGGATAGCCATAAGGGTCTGAACACGGAAGTTTGATTCCATAAGGCTTATATTTGCATCGTCAAAACGCTTTTCTTCTGTATCCTCTCTCACATAGGCTTTTACTACTCTTGCGCCTGTGACGTTCTCCTGTACCACAGAGTTTACGCTGTCAAGACGTTTTGCAACAATAGAATAGTATGGGTTTGCCTTTTTGAGAATTACTATCATCATGATTATCTCGATAGGCAGTGCACAGAGAATTATGATGCCGAACCTGACGTTCAGAGTGAGCATCATGATTATTCCGCCGAAGAACAGCAGGCTGTCACGCACCAACATTCTCAGCATGAAGTCTACCATTTGCTGGATAGCGGTTATATCCGCTGTAAGACGTGTTACCAGCGAGCCTGTGGTGAACTTGTCGGTCTGTTCAAATGAAAGACCCATGACACGCTTAAAAACGTCCACACGCAGATCTCTTGAAAAGCTTTGGGAAGCTATCCCACCGAATGCAGAAGCCGCAATTCCGCAAGCTCCGCCACCTATAAGAACAAGGAGCATGAGAAGTCCCGTTCTTATGATAAGATCCATATCCTGACCCAGCACGCCATCGTCAACTATTTTTGACATAAGCTTTGGCTGAAGCAGGTCGCCCAGCACTTCTCCCACCATGGATAGAGGTGTCAGCACCGCAAACAGTGCATAGGGCTTCAAGTATTTGCTTAGTTTTACTTTCAAAGCAGTTCCTCCTAAAATTTTATTTCAGGCTACTTATACGCAGGGGAACATTGACGGAAGATAGCAAATGCAGAGCAGTGGGCTGTCGAGGGCGCCAGCCCCTACAAAATATATGATATAACATTTTTTATGTAGTGGCGAACAGCGTTCGCCCGCATTGCTTTTGTTTTGCTAATGATCGCATCGACTTTTCACTGCTGGTGACAAGGCAGAGCCTTTGAAATCACAGCCCTAATTGTGCATTATCTCAAGTTCCTCAGAAAGTTCCTGAGCGGTCATTTTTCTGCTGAGGGAGGCTTTGTCTATCATTATGGTAACAGGCTCTTTTCCGTGGATATCGAACCAGTTGTCAGAGAAAACGCAATCTGCGGTTTTCAGGCTGAGGCAGACGCTTTTGGCGTAATTCTCGGCACAGAATGTCAGGGCGAATTTATCCTCGCTTTCTGATATGCCGTAGGTTATGGCAGGCTCTAGAAATGTAAATTCTTTCGGGCGCACAAAGAGCGTTGTGCCAAAGCTCAACACCTTGCCGTTTTCCATAATGGAATACTCAAGATATTTTTCACGAGGGTCGGTACGGTTTTTAAGCTCGTCTGAAAGGTCGATAGTGAGGACGTTTTGTGCGGTAAGAGCCGGAACGCTCACGGATTTTTCGCCGCTTTGCAGAATTTCAGCTTTGTTGTTTCTAAGCGTCCATTTTACTATGCCCTCAAAGGCTGTCATTCGCTCGTTGGATATGTTAAGAACAGGCTTTTTTCTATTGGTATCGTCGCAGGAGATAAGGCATGGAGCGTAAAAACGCTTTGCATAATAATGCAGACCTTTCCACCTGCCGAAATAGTCGATACTTGACCATGAGATAACAGGGTTTGAATCGTTCACCTGCCAATAGGCAGAGCCCATACATCTGCCTCTTGCTCTTCTCATATGCTCAACATTCGAGCGTATGCAATCCGCCTGAACGAGCTGAGAGGAATAGATGAGCTTTTTGAAATCATAAGGATATCTTACCATTTGAGCGAGATAGTACATTATTTTCTCGTTGCCCTGGACGCACTTCTGATGTGCCGCCATAACCGATGAGCAAAGGTCAAAGTCGCCCTTTGTTTCGTCGGCAAAGGCACGGCAGGTCTTTATATCAGGCAGGCTTTCAAAGCCGTATTCTGAGCAGAAGCGGTAATAAAATTCTCTGAACGCTTCGATAGGCTTGAAGTTGTGCCAAACGTCCCAATAGTGCATATCCCCTGCATGGTTTGAGGAAGCGTCCTTGAAGCCTCCCCCTGATGAAGGTGATGACGGCCAATAGAAGGTGTTTTCGCATGGGTCATAGGCTTTAAGCACCTGTGGGATAATATCCTCAAAAATGATAAGATAATCACGCTTTGCTTCCTCGTCCTTAGGAAGACCCCAATATTCCCATGCGGATTCTATCTCGTTGTTGCCACACCACAGACCAAGAGAGGGGTGGTTTCTCAGGCGGATAACGTTGTCACGAACTTCCCCACGGACAGTTTCTTCAAACTCCTCTGTGAGCAGATATGCAGAGCAGGCGAACATAAAGTCCTGCCATACTATGATACCATTCTCGTCGCAGTAGTCATAGAAATACTCGTCAGGATAATAACCGCCTCCCCACACTCTTATAAAGTTATAGTTTGCGGCCTTGCAATCTGCAAGGAGCTTTCTTGTTTTCTCCTCGTTACAGCGTGTGACTATCTGGTCTTCGGGGATATAGTTTGCACCCATGGCAAATATCTTCACGCCGTTGTTTATAAAGCAGAACTCCTCGCCCCACTGATCTTTTTCACGGCTGACAGTTAAAGTTCTAAGACCTATGCGCTGTGTATTTTTATCTGTGCAAGCGTCATTTTCATCATACAAAGTCACGGCACAGATATAGAGTGGCTGTTCGCCATAGCCGTTCACCCACCAAAGCTGAGGGTCGCTTATCACAAGCTCTGTTTCATAATATTCTGCACTTTCCTCTAGGCTTATGTCGGCTTTTGCGGTGATATTGCCCTGCGGGTCGGATATTTCCACCATAGCTTTTTTACAGCCGTGGTTTTCTATATGCAAAAGGGCTTTCAAAGTCACTTTGTTATCGGTGTGCTTTTGGCTGTAGTAAACGTCAAGTATACGTCCTGCACCTGGGACGATAAGGGATACACTGCGCCATATTCCCATATCAGGGAGCATTGGACCCCAATCCCAGCCGAACATACAATGGGCTTTTCTTATATGTGTATAGCCTGTCATGGTGGAGTCAACGCCCCAAAGGTGACGTTTTTCGTCCATTTCTTTTATGTATCTGTTTGGCGAGGTTATTTTCACTGTGAGAGTGTTGTCCCCCTCTTTGATAATACCATGGACAGGAAACTCCCACACTCTGTGCATATTGTTCACTCTGCCAAGGTGAATGCCGTTGAGATAGACGTTTGCTATGGTATCAATGCCGTCAAAGTGCAGGACAGTATGCTCACACTCCACTGCGGCCTTGTCTGCGGTGAATGTAGTTTCAAAATCGTAATCATCGTCGCATATCTGTGTGGAGATATACTCGTTCTCACGATAATATGGGTCGGGTATCTTTTTATAGTCAAGCAGTGTCTTATATACAGAGCATGGAACTTTGCAGTCAAAGCTCTCCTGCGTGCCTGCTTTTTTCATTTTCCAGTTATCGTTAAGGCTTACTGTTATACTCATTATTTTTCTCCTTATTTATCATGGACGCAGAAAAGGTTTGTTTCCCATGCGGGGTAATATCTTTCCTGACGGATATAGAATTTGTAACCCTTGCAAAGTCTGTTTATATACAGAGGCAGAGTGATATAATCATATGGTCTGTGATACAACGCACTGCATATTTTCGGGGCATAGCGTGAAATGGTATATTCACTGCCTTTGAGAGCTTCTAGGTCTGCTCCCTCAACGTCATATTTTATATAGGTGCATTTTTTGCCTGCAAGGACGCTGTCCAGACTTCTTGCACGAACCTTTTTTCCTGCGGTATCTACTCTGCCCTGTCTGCCTGCGCCGCCTGCGAAATAAAGCTCGGTATCAATGCTCCATGCGGCGGCATTGTAAAGGCTTATATTGTCATTGGCTTTTAGATTTTTCAGGCATTTCTGAAAGTTTTTTCTTTCAGGTTCGAGGGCATATATTCTCTCATACTTTCCCCCTGTGCGTGAGATAAGCTCTGCGGCAGTGTCGCCTGTGTATGCTCCCAAGTCGCAGTATATCTCGTTTTCTCCAAGGGGAAGTATCTCGGTTATCTTGTCCTTATCCGTAAATATCTCACGGAGATAAGAAAGCTTGCCTGTTATCTTGAAGGCTGTCAGCTTTTCAAAGGTAAGCTTTGAAATATCGTCATCAAAAAGGCGGTAAGCTTTTTCAGCCTGAGAATACATGGAGAGAAGCTTTTCCTTGCTGAAATTTTCATCGCCTGCAACGCACATTTCCGGCACTATGACCTCGCAGCTTTTTTCAATATTGTCGATACGCTCCATTATCTCAGGCAGGCTCGTGCCAAAGCCAAGCACAACTGTGATATTCCCAAACTGCGCTTGCACCTGAGAGAAAGTCTGCACCTTAAACCCTCTGAAGCTTTGTCCACGGACAAAATCGTCGCTTGCAAAAACACCTGAGCATTTTATGCCAAGTCTATCAAATTCATCAAGAAGCTTTTCCGCTCCATCGCCCATGCCGTATATGAATATCGGCTTTTCGCAGGTCTTGATCCTGTCCCACGAGCTTTCAAGGGACTGAAAATATTCTTTTGAAAACATTCACACTTTCCTCTCCAAAAAAGGCTCTCACAGAAAGATCTGCGAAAGCCCCTTATTCTTATAGAACTTTATATGATATCGTCATTGATATCAAAATCATCATGATCATGGCAATGACCGCCGTCACCGCCGACCATATCTCTGCCCCTTACACGGTATCTATCACGATTTATATTGATATACTTATCAAGCTGTGCAAGCACATCTCTTGGTGCTTTTATGGACTTGACTTCCTTAATAGGCGTATCAACGTCTTTGACATTCATTACTATTGTGCCACAGCCGAACATTCTTTGTCCGAACGGCAGGACAAGCTTTTTGTCGATGACCCTGTAAAGGTCAAGCTCGTCTTCCTCTATGCTAAGAAAACCCTTGCGTGTTATAAACTTATCTTCTGTGAGAAAATATCTTGTAAATGATATAGGCAGACCAAAAATCGTTCTTTTCTTATCTGTCCAAATGTAATTGATAACGTCTTTTTTCATAAAACGACGTCGCCTCCCTCAACATTATCTATAATTTTTTACAAAGACATCATTGCAAACTGGTGGCACAAAAAAGCTGCTGACCATGTTTTTGCAACGATCCTCCCGTATATTTTACCACGCAATAAAGCTTTTGTCAAGAAATTATCCTTTGTAAAAGCTATGTAAAAATACTATTCATA
>ENA-OYAC01000295-OYAC01000295.1-human-gut-metagenome-genome-assembly--contig:-NODE-295-length-13970-cov-8.015163_pt1 | contig 13970 bp, 20 predicted proteins | sample MGYA00244511_ERZ652807 | MGnify/ENA primary metagenome ERZ652807 (study PRJEB26926, sample SAMN06164834) | human gut metagenome | biome: ENVO:00009003; feature: ENVO:2100002; material: ENVO:00002003...
CTAGTCTCGTGGGCTCGGAGATGTGTATAAGAGACAGTTCTAGTATCATAATACATTAAAGTTTTATGACAAATGCACTAAGAATTTGATACTATTTGTTAGAGTCTGTTAAAACAGTTCTAATTGTCTTGGTTTTAATTCCTCTACTATCTTAAGAGCTTCTCTTAGATAATATCGATAATTAATATTGCGTTGTTCGATAGGTTTATCATCGAATTTATTCAATAAAGTAACACCAGAGGATGCTAACATATTCTGATATGAACGTGCACTAGCTTTAAACTGCTTTACTCCTACATAAGGAACATCACGCTCTACTATTTCGCCTTCCTTATAACCAGTAGGCTTCCATTTCCATAAATACCCACCATCAGTAGATGCATAGAAACGATTAGTTCTCTGTTGTTCTTCATTCATATACTCAACATGCCACTGTTTTCCAGTTTTCTCAGACATTAAGAATTTCTTAATATCTTTACAACCTTCAATAGTTTCTTTTATGGGTATTCCGTCTACAAAGTACTTAATTACAGCTTCAGGAATTATCTTTGCAGATAATCCTTTACCTAATAATACTTTAGTAATAAACATGCCTTTTGTTTTGATTAAATCAGGATTCTTGCTTTCGCTATATCCTTCCTTAACTGCTATATAATCATTAATAGCATATTGGTACATAGCTTCAAAACGATCTTCTTCAAGAGTAAGTTTAGTAAGCTGTTCCCAATTTCTACAAATGTTGTTAACTTCTTGATAGCTGTCTCTTTTAAGTAATACGAATAAACCATCTGTATTAGCTTGGACGATTCGACATCCTATTTGAGTTAATTTCTCAGCTAACATTAGTAATAGCAACTGTCCATTTATACGAATTTGCATTACTGCATATGGACTGTAACAAAAGTTATGTTCATTTTGTAGATTACCTGATAAACCATTCAACGCTAACTTTAATGTCTCATTCTTTACCTTATCTCCATTATGTTTCGCTTCTATTCTCTCATCTTTGATTTGAGAATATACTTCAAGGAATTCTGGACCTAAATGTTTAGGGTAGAATCCATATTCGATTAACATACTGGGGTATAGTGATGCGACATCGATGTCTATAAGCATTTCATCTTCCTTAGGAATAATAATCTCAGGATCATTCTTAGAATGTATCCCTCCTACTCCTACAGTATAGCGTAATCCTTCGAAAACAAAGTTGTTTTCATATCCTTTTCTACCTGGAGAAACTACCTGACTTTTCATGTCATCTAGTACTCTTTGTAGTATTGGACTATCAAATTTGATAAACGGTAATATTACATCCCTTAATGGTATATAATCCATTGGAGATCTTAGCTTTTCTATATCCCACCAAGACAAACCTGTCTTTTCGAGATACTTTTTAGTTAAAATTTTCATTCCAATGTTAACACCATCCTTACTAAGGACTCGTACTCCGTATTCATTTTCAATAGCGATACGCAAATCAATATCTTTCTTGCATCTATTAAGTAATTCAGTAGTAGACTCAATATCATTGATATTGTACTCTATCATACTGTCGAAATCCTCTAATGGAAGAGGTTTTGACCAGTCACATACAAATTCCTGTACATTAGGATATTGCATTGTTACTTGGATCTCCTTCAAACCTACTCTAAGTTTATTCGAATATAACATAGTAAGCAAATCAAAAGTATCAAACCATATCTGATACTTCCAGTGTTTCCATGCATCTATGTCATCATCCTTAGATGTAGTTATAGTCTTACTTAAATTAAATAGAGAGCCACATATAGTAGCTACATTGTAACTCATCAATCTATCTTCATACTCAATTATATAGTTTATAATTGGATTATCATAATGCAGGTTATTATACCCACAGAAGATAACTCTTGAATCTATTTCTAGATTTGTAGTATAGAAGTCCCCCCATTTAATGTAAGTATCTACTTGTTTAAAGAACTTAACTAATTCTCTTAGTTCATTCTTCCTTTGAGAAATCTCAAACTTATAGATATTGCCTGTTTCTGTATCTTTAATAGAACAGTGAAAGATATTTTGAAATACCTCGATATCGAATACAAATACCGCTTTTCCACGTATTTGCATATATTAAAGTTTAGATTTTTGCTCCTATAGCCAGATTCGAACTGGCGCAAATCACACTATTTCTAGCGGCTCTATCCACTGAGCTATATAGGATCCTTTTAATTATTGTTTTATTGTCTAATTAAACCTTTACGGTTTGTAATTCTAATAGAAACAAATCTACTTTAGAATCATCAAAGAAGCAATCGTATTTAGTTCCCCTCAAACAATTTGAGGCTTCTGGGAACATAGAGTATGCTGTATTAAATACTGCTTGACCATACCGAATTTCGGTATTCACTCTGATTAACTTATCTGCATCACGTTTGATGTAGATACAGTCTAATTGATCTGGGTTCTGTTTTAACATAACGAAATTATTTTATGAATCCATAAATATCTTTACCGTTGTTCCAACTATTTAAAGTTACTTTAGTACCTTTAGGCAGTAGGTTATATTTACTATACTTACGTAAGAATCTTCTAAAAGCTCTAATACCTTTAGGTGCATTCTTAGGCATTCTTGTATATCTGTATTCAAAATATTCGTCTTTGTTATAATAGCTTGAGTGTCCTGTACTTGTCCATTGACAACCACAGAAATCTATAGTAGGCTTTGTTGTCCTGATATTTATCCACTTATTAGCTATTACGTCGAACATGTAGTAAGAATATTCTAATTCTTCTCCAAAATAATCTCCTTTATAAATTTCTTTATTAGGAGATTCATATTTGAGTTTTACTCGATGTCCTCTCATTATGCTGCCAACTTTTTATTCTTTGCATAAATGCAATAACGATAATTAGCAGTTTCATGAGCCATATGCTTCAGATACTCAGCACGTTCCCAAATTTCAATAGAGAAGAAGTTATTCATACTCTTTTCTAAGAATGGCAACATTTCCTTTGCATCTTTATACAAGGCATCTAACGATTTAGCACTCGGTGTTGTACTGAATGCATAAGGTTTTCCTTCACTATTAGTACGATATATAATAAGAAGATTATTCTTATTCATATTACGTTCCTGAGTCTTTGCAAACTTACGAGCTTGCATTTCAGCAAGAATATTAGTAATCTTACTTTCATGAGCAGCAATACGAGCCTGCTGCTTAGCAATATTCTTCGGAGTTCCATAGGCATGAGCAACTAGCTTATTGTGATAGTCACTAAAGTTTGCCTTCTCAAATCGTTCAGTCTTCTGTTCTTTGGTCAGACCTTTCTTAACTGCAGGTCCAGTTTCAAACGTCAAATCCTTCAAATTAGGATGACGATATGTTGTTCGTGTACGTTCTACACCGTTCTTGTCGGTATATTTTGTAACGATTTCTAACTTAATACTCTTGTTAGCTTCTTTGCTTGAATTACCAGACTCAGTCCAGTAATTGATATATTTATTATTTTTCTGTTGATCAGTCTTGTTCATAATGTAAATATTTATTTAAATTATTAAAAAGGGGAACTTTCATTCCCCTTAATCTGTTACTCTTTTGCTTTTTTTATGTTGCTATCAAAAATAGCGGAGCTGAGTCATCACTCAGATCCGTATTATCATTGAAATCTGCAATTGCTTTGCGCAACTCGTTCAAATTCAATGTGCACTCATTCTGTTTTCCACGTAGATAACTACGAGTAAGTTCTTCAGTAATAGTAAGAGCACGTTTGCCCTTCTTTGCCTTCAGAACTGGATTAATAGTGTGTTTTTCACTCATCTCTCCTAGTTTTACATAATACTCATTGAGAGAAGACAGCTTATAAATGTTAATGATATTAGCATCTTTAGGAAGATCCTTGAACTTCATTCCCATATTCGCACACTGGATACGCAACTTAACAATAAGAAGCTCGTCATACATTGCACGAATTGTTACAAGTAATGCCTTCAGATCATAGTTACGTTTGAAACCCTTCTTAATCACATTCTCGGTTTTGATGATTCGCCAGTAACGACTAATTTCATCAGTAAGTTTATCACGTTTAGTAATGAGGATATTCGGTTTAATATTTGTTGTAATTGATTTCATATATTGATATTATTTAATTTCTACTTGATTAATTAACTCAGTATATTAGATCGCTTACCTGTAGTGCTCGTGGTTCCATCGAAGGAATAGCCCTTATTATTTCAGGCTTGCCTTATTAACCTTACGGTCATCATCCACGAACGGTTTTTAATGCCAATGTTTGCATCTTCTGTGAGTATACTTATAATTATTCCACATTACTATTTGTTTAATATCTTTACGATGAATAGTAATACGGAATCTTTGTACTGGTAATGTACTATTGGTATACATTTGACGGTACTCAAATGTAATAGTATCTTCGTTCCATTCCTCACTATCTTTTGTAGGATAGAATATAGTTCCATCATACACTTCTATACGTTCGACATGAGTATCAATATCTCTCATCCATGTATAAAGACATTTGTTATATACTTTATGTGTCATAGTTATAAATATTAATTTAAACCTATAAGCTCGACCCATCGTCTTGAGCTTTAGGTTTTAAAAAATAAAGTACCGTTACACCTGGTACTTGAAGTTTTTTTAAAAGGAACTGATTGAGTGTCGTCCATCTGACACTCTTTTTGTTTCTTATTTTTCGATTCGGACTCCAATTGGAATCTGACCTCCTCCGAGATCTACATAGGCAGTACCATAGTAACTCACGTTGGATTGACCACGATCATTTTTACGCTGTTGCCGTGGGTCTTCGTCTATCAGCTTTAGTTTATTAAGCTTGTAATCGCCTTCCGTTACACCTAGAAATGCGTACATAACAAACTTATCAATTACACTTTCATAGTCTTCTTCCTCAATAGCATTACGAATAATCTCTTGAGTGAGACTTCCAGCTAAGCCACTTCCAGGTGGAAGATACTTAGCAAAGGCTTTCGCCATCCGGATACAAACCGTTTCAAAATCTTTTGTCTCTGTATCTCCAAACAAGAAATTCCACCATCTTCTTGGAGTTCGTCCAAAGGTAACACTTCCATCTGTGTTAACTTTAACGGACGCAGGAACTTCGTTATTAGTCATTACAATTGTACTGACTCGATGATCCTGTAGTAAGAGTTCAAACAGCTTTCGTTTCGGTTCGCTGATTAATACTTTTTTCATAACAGTTGTTACGAGAAATGTTAAGCGTTATAGCCGAGCTCTGAGTAATACTTATCGCATTCGGCTGTTTGCATTTTGTTGATATCGTCCAACAAACCACACTGAGCAAGAGCTTCCTCAGCAATCTTCTCAAGTTTTGCCTTTTCCATTGCATTCAGTTTGTTACACTGTTCAGTCAATTTCAGACAATCGCTGAATAAAATCGGTTCACATCCATCTTTGGAACTTGCTTCCAAAGCTTCGACAACGGTTTCCATCTTTACTTCCTTGAACTTCGCCGGAACAAGCTTGAACTGCAATGATGCATTGCCATTCAGCTCAATAAGCGGAGTTACACCGTCCGGTGCTACTACAACGGCAGTACTGAAAATTTCTGTGCTTTCGATAAAATACTTCATGATAGGCTTGACAGTCCGGGTCGGATCGTTTTCCTTCACCTTATCATTATAGTTCAAGTCAACAGGTTCAGACTTAATCGTAAAGATTTTCTTACCTGTCAGATTCCAAGTTTCCAACGTTGCACGATATTTGGACAAATCGATATTCGGTTTATTCATTTTAATTTCTCCCTCTTGATTTTAAGATTGATCTCTTAGCGAGAAATAAATCCTGTTAATACTATGTTAATTGTTAAAAAATATCTGTGCTACCCATTTTCGTCACTATGCTTTAGTCTCTTAAAAGCCGCTTAATATAAGCTATGAATGATAGTGGTTAATTCAATAACATAAGGTAACACGTGTTTGAGTTAAAATTTGATAAAATATGAGATTACACGAAAAATTTGTGATAGTATAGTAAAACTCCTTACTAGAACGGGATGATATTTCTTCCCTCAGTATTCCCCGTAGGACTTTACTCATCAGACGGATGAGTCAACTGTTCTTCATTTATTTACTTCTACTTTTCTGATAACGATATGTAACGCAGTTCGAGATTTTACTTAAGGGGACTCGTACTACAACCGTTTCCCTGTTCTTTTGCCGTACCTTACAACGCAATTTGATGCAAAGATGTAAAGGGCTCCATCATCAATAGTACGATACTATCTACGGGCATATAGGCTTACAACATTCTTTGAATGAGGATCGTTTCAGTTGAGAAACGTTATCAAACTCCAATAACAAAAGCCGTCTAATTTTTCAAGACGCCCACTTTTGGACAATTCACTTCCAGCATTGCAATAAATCCTGGGTTACTACTTCTTCTCATGGTATTTCCAACCATTCAACCAATATCCTAATGAGAGATACTATAACGGTCTCAGCGATCTCCATACATAATACTTTGCGAGTATTACTTTACGGAATTTCTCGTAGCAAGATACTTTGATAGCGGGGTGGCTTATACTTTGTCAGAGTACTACCATTGAACTTCCCAATTGTTTTTAAAGTTAAACATGTTTACACTCTCCTTATTTGTTATAGCTGTTCGTTTCAGCGTGGTCATTCATCAACGAGACTTACATTCTTCGTATTCTCCATACGCAAGCCGCTCATCGAGGCAATTCACAGACATAGTCCAATCTGCTTCGTGTCAGACCCTTAGAACCCTTTGTAACGTCCTGCTCTATGCTGGAGTGCATAGCCGTTACCTAATTATTTATAGGGAGCCTTAGTTTAAAGATAACTTTGCTTTACTTTGCTTGAGTTTTAATTGTGGGCTCAAGACCACATTCCTTTGTTTCCTATAGATATACTTATACTAATCATATACCTAACTACAAATAGTCTTTTTGCGGACTTCATGCGCTAGTTAGTTTATATCCTCAGTGCAAAGCACGTTCGGTTTATAGTGACATCACTAACAAGTCACTTCTCTATATTATTAACCTTCTAATCATTATGCTTATTCGTCATAAACACTATAGTAATTGCAACTATACTATGAATTCTTATAAGCTTTAGACACGCAATCTACTTTCCATAGGGATTACTCCCAAACAGCTAACTCTAACGTTTACTGTATTGCGTATAGGTTTGTCACCTAATCCGGTTAACCTGTCATATAACTCTCCTACAACGAGATATTATATGGGCCATAGCCACTCAGCCATGTCTTCCTCAAATTCTGCTCATTAATAATATAGATATACCCCTTCATATACATATGTATTATACTTAATAGTACTCACTTCCAATTTAATAGTTCTCAAATATTTTTAATCTTCCTTACAACAGAAGTAGACTACAGCGTAAATATTTAATCCCTAACGTGATATATGTAGAACACTAGGTTAGTATTCTTTAGCCCAACGGATTGGTTACCGCCCAAGCAAGGGTGGTTTGGAGCCATCCCTAGAATGCTAGTCGATTCTTAGTCAAGATAACAGCGTCTTTTAACAGCACGTGTTCACATTCCCTCGTGATTTAGCTATTGATACAGCCAACGAATGTGTATAGAAGTAAACGATACTCCTTGCCTTGTTTAGATACGATAGCTGCTGCTTCCATATCTGCGTCTTTTAGTCACCAGTTCGGTTCTCACTTATGGGTTACGCACGCTCTCCCATTTTCTTATTGTTTCTTCAGTTACAAAGTAGTTCGTAACACAATAAGTTATCATACTATAGTAATACCAGTTAGTTTTAGCTATCTAATATACATTTCAGTATCATGTACTACTTTCACTCTGCACGGCTTAGTCAGGCTCAAGCGAATGGTTTTAATCCCACTTAGGTGGAATTGGTTTTTGTAATGGACAGAATTTGTCAATTACCTTATTGGATAAAGAGCTAGCTATATAAATAGGCTTTTCTACTTCCTTGAGAATGTACTTAGGAACGACTTTGACATCTTCCTTCGTAGTTATCGTAACTGATGCATTGTCAGCGTTACCACTGATCGATACGGAGTCTTTGCTCAGATTGATATTAAGTTCCAACGGACTACTCTTAGGTACGTCTACCCAGCGAATCATCGGTTGATCACTTGCCATCAAGGCTTGACTTGGAGCTTTAGAATTAAATCCAATGAATGCTCCCAAACTAAGCACAAACAGTGCTAAAAATAAATTCAAACGTTTCATTGAGTGAAACTATTTTGCTGCTGCGTCAGCGTATGCAGATTTGTCAACATAGTTAGACAACCGCACAATCGGTCGAGCATAATACTTAACGATTTCGTTGAGTTTATCTTTCAAGATACTGTCGGAATCGCCATATGCAGCAACGAGTGTTTTACGAATAGCGCCTGTCCCAATTCGAACATCCAAAGATTTCTTCGGATCTTTCACAATAAGATCTTCTTTCTTAGAAAGAATAGCGTCGATAACATCACTAGAGATACCGGTAAGAACGTCACTGTTCAACCAATCAAGTTCTTTTTCAAGAGTTGTCTTTTGGTCATCCGGAGCTTTTTCATTCCAATCAGCTGTTCTCTTTTCGATTCCATAAGCCATTGCAACTTGAGCAATTTCCGCAATCTCTTGATCAGGGAGAGTAGGAAGCCAAGTTTTCAACAGTGCATGTACACCGAGAGGAGAATGTTCGGAATTCAATTTACCGATAGGCATAGTGCGCAAACCACGAATCAAAGTACCTTCTACTCCTTGCTGAAGGATGTTAGCAAATACTACTGATTTCTTCTCTTCTACATTGATAGAGAATGCTTTGCGAGCCCAGTCGATACCGGCTAAGATATTACTACCTATTCCGCCACCATTCTGTTTTGCGAAAATAGAACGGAGTGTAGCAAGCTTGGTCTTGTTGTCCATCTTCGGATCTGGTTCAGGAACTTTGATCTTGGCAGCTTCCATATCCTTCTTCGCCTCTTTTTTCATGTTTGCAGGAATAGACTCAGGGAAGTTGATAATCATCTGGTTAGGATCGTCAGGTGCCGGCAAACCTTTCAAAGTAATACCAAGCGTTTCACGGGCAATCTTTTCCATTTGGATAGCCATAGTGTTGTTTACTCTTACTCCAAGGGACTGGAAGTCATCTTCCAACTGAGCATTATACTGCATCAAAGCCATCAGAGCCATGATATCAAATTGCTTCTTCATAGCTTGTGAAAGCTGAGCAGGAGCATTTGGATTAGCAATATACTCGCTGTGAACCATCTTCATCAAATCGATTTTGTGATTTGCGTCAATACGTTCACCATCTGCCATCTTCTGGAGTCCACGTGCAATAGACGGAATAGGAGCTACTTCTTCCTTCTTGGTGTCTTCTTTCTTCACCTCTTCAGGAATAATAACTTCTTCTTCCTTCTTTGCTGTAGGAGCTGGTTTACTACCTGAGGACTTTTTATCCTCTTTCTTATTCTCTTTTGCAGTAAGTACAGCGGGCGCTTCAGTTGCAGCTAGCTTAACTTCGGATTCCGGAGCTGGACCATCTGCAGGAGTCTCTTTTTTCTTTCCCTCTGCCTCTTTCGCAGTGATTTCTGCTGCCTTCTTTGCTTCTGCAGCTTTCTTAGCTGCTAAATCTTTTGCTGCTTTTTCTGCTTTTTTATTCTTTGTTGCCATTTTGATAATGATTTTTTAAAAGATTAAAAACTTGTGAATACTATAGACAATTAATAACAAAATTTCTGCTTGAACAGGCTTTCAAGAATCATCTATAAACGCACTTTCTCTATTCCCTGTAGGTATTCCTTCTGCCTCAACTACTACACTGTCACTGGCTATTGTATCCTTACTCACACAGTCCAGATTGGCATCTACTCTCTCCAATACAAAAGGAGATGTAGAACTATGTGTGGGATTAGCCACTGTAGTAGTCACTACAGTTTTCTCAGGAGTATTGTCTGCAGAACTAACTGCAGACTTTAATCCTGTACCTACGATAAGACCTACTGCTAAAATGGCCATAAATTTAGCAAAGGCCTTGGCATCTCTCATACATCTTGCGATGATGAAGAGTACGATAGTTGCAGCTAGCAACATCAAAAACGTATTTGCCATAAATTGTAAGTATTGGTTAATATTGGTTAAACATTTGTTTCAGACGTTGCCGTGCCTTATTTAAACAGCCTTTAACTGTTGCTTCAGGTATAGCAAGCTCTTCTGAAATTTGCTGGTAAGACTTACCGTCTAATCTAGCATAAATTAAATCCCTATATCTCTTCTTAAGACGGGGTATACACTCCATTACGATGTCAATATTTTGCTGGAATATTAACTTGTCTTCAGGGCTATGATCTAGCGCATCCAACTGTATCGTAGAATCTTCTTCATCAATATAGTTATTTAACTTCTCTTTTTTGTTCCGTCTTATATAATCTATTGCAGTATTAACTGTAATAGTTTTCAACCACATCTCAAATGAAATATGTTGAGTATAAGTATCAAGCTTTGTATATACTTTAGTAAATACCATTGATGTAATGTCATCTGCAACATCTGTATTGGCTACGACTTTTAAAGCGGTATACCATACTGTCTTTTTGTAAGTATTATAAAGTGTAGTAAAAGCTCTTTCGGAACCCTCTTTGGCTTGCTCAATCAGAAGCTTTTCATCTTCTTTCATAGTGCGCCAATTTAGTAGACTACGATTAAACCAATAATCGTAATCCTTTGTCAATAGATAACCTTAAAAAGGTAATATATATTGTAGATACCACTCGTGTAGTATCTTCTTGCGTTCCCAATATAATTCTTGAACCCAATTAGTCCATAATATTTTATCATTATGACTTAAATAAGATAAAGAATTAATCATGTTAACCGCAATTCTTAACCGAACTAATTCGGTCTTAGACTGTGCAAACTCTGCATTAGTAATCATAGGTTCGAATAACTTATCAGTAATCCAATCTACAATTGTTCTAATACTAGGGTGTTTGATCTGCATTTCAATTGAATTTGGCAATCCACGCATTATTGCTCCATCAGAGGTTTCATCTCTTAGGAATGCATACCATGCCTTTCCGAAATTCATTTTGCCTGTACAATATTCTCTTCCATTTAACATGAAAGGGATACACCTATCAGGAGTAGTTAGTACTGGTACAGTTAAAGCATGTCTCTTATAAACCTCATCGAGATTTATAGTTAAATAGAGTGACGGTGACATTAGGCTATTATGATACCACGGGTTTTCATACGAGTTTTGATCTGTTTGAGAATCAGATCAGCCTGACGTTTTCCATAACCTTCTTTGATGATTACAGCTAACATCTTAATATCACATTCATGTGGATGCATCTTACGATACGTATCGTAGATTTCTACCCAATTACTGAATACATTTTCACTGTACTCAATTTGTTTAGAAGTACTTGCTTCTAATCCTTCCTCGTTGTTGATAGCATCTCCAACGGCAGGATAGTCAAACACGTAAGACTTAGGATTACTAAGAATATCTTGGATCTCCAGACTACTGGAGTCAAGCTTAGTAATAGTACCATCTCTTTGCATATCATTCAGTAATACACCGCTGACGATATTCAGCATAGGATATTCTCCTGTTACACGGATAAGAATACTTGTCTTCTTACCATTGGCTATGTACAAGCCAGCTGTTTTCAATTCAATCATTTTTTATACCTCCTTTTTTTGATAAAATTTGTTGGCTACTACATTAGCATCAACAGCACTAAGTCCGTATTTAGCCTTTACTTTAGATAGAAAATCCATTTTACTACTGCTAGCATTTGCTAGATTCTCTACCTCTTCTTTTACTCCGGGTTTGTTGAATTTAACCCAAGGAATTACTTCGATTTCGCTCATTGTTACATCTAATAAGAGTTATTTATTCTTTTTTCTAATAACTTTTCTAAATTACTATAGTAGAATCGATCTAAATAATTTTCAGGATCATTGTCCTTATCATATATAAGACGTTGATGAGTCTCTCTAAGAGAGCTTATAACTTCATCTAAGTAAGCTTTATAAATAAAGGATCTTACATAGTAATCCCTAAATAGTTTAAGTGTAGTAATCATCCCTACTATACTCATGAGCATGAAGTTTCTTCTACTTGCTTTTTGCTGTTTAATCGTTTTCATAATTTTGATAATTAAGTTTGTAGTAAGAGGGAGACTCGAACACCCTTCCTTCAACCTTATCAGTGTTGACGCTTCTAATCCAAATAAAGCTACTTACTCCTGCTTTTTACGACATTAGCTTAGCCGTTGGACTCTTGTATTACGCTGCAATACGAGTATAATCCGTGATATAACTATAATTGCCAGTTACCAGCTTATTGACCTATTCTATATCCTCTATTGTCGCTGTCAAAACCGTTCAGCCCCTTAAATAAGGTGACGCAAAGCGTAGTGGAGCTGGGGGCATACGATAGCCCCGTCCATACGACGATTCAATAGACCTAACAGTCAATGTCTTAATTTCTTTGAAAAACTACTACTTCCTCTCTATTCGCATGTCATATTCAAGAGGCAACCCCTTTTCCTTCACCTGACCTAGGTAGCATACCTGGTTGATCGTTGTATGATCCGTTGTACTCTAGTGTTAACTATTTCTATTAGGGTTTTGGTTAGATAAGTAGTAGTTTGGGATTGACTTTCACCATACTAACTTGTTTAGGGTTAATAAAAATCTCTACCGTATGCCTCTGGCGAGATAGCATCAGTAGTTTTAGTTTGTATCACCTTGGAATAGTCAGTTCCAAATTGACATACATCACAGTGACTTCCGTCACACTGTGAAGGACAGTCGTTCTTCAAACGATTGTTCTTAGTATCTTCTACAACTTTGTAGTCTAGTAATCTACTCATAACTGAAAGATTTGAATGATTTACGGTCATACGGCTGTAATTTAGACTTACTACGGGATTTAGTTCTCTGTTTCTTAAGGTATTCTTCTCTTAATTGAGAAGATTCATATGATTCTTTAAACGTCTTTCCCATGATATTACCCTCCTATGCTATTGATCATTGCGAGTGCAGTCTGTGCAAGGGTTACGATTCCTTCTGCACTGTTTTTATGCAGGAATTCGAAATCATTCTTGCTTTTCGGCCCCATAGCAATAGTTTCGAGTACTATTTTGTCAATTGTGCCTTTCAGTGACAATTCATGGAATGTAACACGAAATGCAGGGCAGTCTACCTCATGATCAGGAATAGCATCAATAATACCGATTACAGCTTCTTCAAACCTACTCTGTTTACGAGTTCGTTTAGTAGCTATTGGGCGTACTCCATCAGATAGAGACATTAAGTCGCTAGGAGTAACAAAGATGGCACTAACTTGATCTGGACCTTGAAGCAATTCACCAATTTGTTTAATTACTTCTTCTGCGTTTACATACTCAGGTAAGGCTACAATTAAGATATTTGTTTTCATTTTGATAATGTTATTTAAATAAATCGATTAATATATCAGTATAGTCATTTAATACACAATATACTTCATCTCTAGTATGTATTTCTACACATTCTAGATCTATATTGTTTATTATTGTCTCTATACAGTTCACATTTATACACATCTCGTGATCATGAGGCATATCATCCTTCCATCTACGAACTTTTAGTTGGATAAATTTACTCATGATCTTTATACTTATGTTCATGGAAGTATACACCACAGTGAGTACAGTATAAGCGTTCCTTGAACGTCTTATCCATCTTACCTTTAGGATCAAACGGATGATTCCATTTATGTCCTTTAATCAAGCAATCTATTTCTTTAGATACTCGATTGAACTTGTTTGGACTAGTAACTAAACTGTCGAAAGCAAGCTCTTTACTTCTTCTGCGTAATGCGTGCAGTTTGAAGTACATTCTAATTCGTTTAATTAACTTTTTCATTCTACATAATATTAATAATTTAATTGATTTAACTTATTATATGACGAC
>ENA-OYAC01000319-OYAC01000319.1-human-gut-metagenome-genome-assembly--contig:-NODE-319-length-13358-cov-4.131624_pt1 | contig 13358 bp, 9 predicted proteins | sample MGYA00244511_ERZ652807 | MGnify/ENA primary metagenome ERZ652807 (study PRJEB26926, sample SAMN06164834) | human gut metagenome | biome: ENVO:00009003; feature: ENVO:2100002; material: ENVO:00002003...
TCGGATGGTTAAAAGACAAAAAATATGACTTGATTGAAAATGAAATCAAAATCTTAAAGGCAGCATGTGGAGATAAAATCCTGAAAGTGATCATCGAAACCGGCGAACTGAAAGACGAAGCGCTGATCCGTAAAGCGTCTGAAATCTCCATCAAAGCGGGTGCGGACTTCATCAAAACCTCTACCGGTAAAGTGGCTGTGAACGCGACGCCGGAAAGCGCGCGCATCATGATGGAAGTGATCCGTGATATGGGCGTAGAAAAAACCGTTGGTTTCAAACCAGCGGGCGGCGTGCGTACTGCGGAAGATGCGCAGAAATATCTCGCCATCGCAGATGAACTGTTCGGTGCTGACTGGGCAGATGCGCGTCACTACCGCTTTGGTGCTTCCAGCCTGCTGGCAAGCCTGTTGAAAGCGCTGGGCCACGGCGACGGTAAGAGCGCCAGCAGCTACTAAGTAAGATGCTTTACGCCTGATGCGCTGCGCTTATCAGGCCTACGAGACGTATCTACCCGTAGGCCGGATAAGGCGTAGACGCATCCGGCAAAAGCCGCCTCATACTCTTTTCCTCGGGAGGTTACCTTGTTTCTCGCACAAGAAATTATTCGTAAAAAACGTGATGGTCATGCGCTAAGCGATGAAGAAATTCGTTTCTTTATCAACGGTATTCGCGACAACACTATCTCCGAAGGGCAGATTGCCGCCCTCGCGATGACCATTTTCTTCCACGATATGACAATGCCTGAGCGTGTCTCGCTGACCATGGCGATGCGAGATTCAGGAACCGTTCTCGACTGGAAAAGCCTGCATCTGAATGGCCCGATTGTTGATAAACACTCCACCGGCGGCGTCGGCGATGTGACTTCGCTGATGTTGGGGCCGATGGTCGCAGCCTGCGGCGGCTATATTCCGATGATCTCCGGTCGCGGCCTCGGTCATACTGGCGGTACGCTCGACAAACTGGAATCCATCCCTGGCTTCGACATTTTCCCGGATGACAACCGTTTCCGCGAAATTATTAAAGACGTCGGCGTAGCGATTATCGGCCAGACCAGCTCACTGGCTCCGGCGGATAAACGTTTCTACGCGACCCGTGATATTACCGCAACCGTGGACTCCATCCCGCTGATCACTGCCTCGATCCTGGCGAAGAAACTGGCGGAAGGTCTGGATGCGCTGGTGATGGACGTGAAAGTGGGTAGCGGCGCGTTTATGCCGACCTACGAACTCTCTGAAGCCCTTGCCGAAGCGATTGTTGGCGTGGCTAACGGCGCTGGCGTGCGCACCACCGCGCTGCTCACCGATATGAATCAGGTACTGGCCTCCAGTGCAGGTAACGCGGTTGAAGTTCGTGAAGCGGTGCAGTTCCTGACGGGTGAATATCGTAACCCGCGTCTGTTTGATGTCACGATGGCGCTGTGCGTGGAGATGCTTATCTCCGGCAAACTGGCGAAAGATGACGCCGAAGCGCGCGCGAAATTGCAAGCAGTGCTGGACAACGGTAAAGCGGCAGAAGTCTTTGGTCGTATGGTAGCGGCACAAAAAGGCCCAACCGACTTCGTTGAGAACTACGCGAAGTATCTGCCGACAGCGATGCTGACGAAAGCAGTCTATGCTGATACCGAAGGTTTTGTCAGTGAAATGGATACCCGCGCGCTGGGGATGGCAGTGGTTGCAATGGGCGGCGGTCGTCGTCAGGCATCTGACACCATTGATTACAGCGTCGGCTTTACTGATATGGCGCGTCTGGGCGACCAGGTAGACGGTCAGCGTCCGCTGGCGGTTATCCACGCGAAAGACGAAAACAGCTGGCAGGAAGCGGCGAAAGCGGTGAAAGCGGCAATTAAACTTGCCGATAAAGCACCGGAAAGCACACCAACTGTCTATCGCCGTATCAGCGAATAACGGTATACTGATCTGATCATTTAAATTTGAAGCACTGAGTACGGAGAACATATGAAACGTGCATTTATTATGGTGCTGGACTCATTCGGCATCGGCGCTACAGAAGATGCAGAACGCTTTGGTGACGTCGGGGCTGACACCCTGGGTCATATCGCAGAAGCTTGTGCTAAAGGCGAAGCTGATAACGGTCGTAAAGGCCCGCTCAATCTGCCAAATCTGACCCGTCTGGGGCTGGCGAAAGCACACGAAGGTTCTACCGGTTTCATTCCGGCGGGAATGGACGGCAACGCTGAAGTTATCGGCGCGTACGCATGGGCGCACGAAATGTCATCCGGTAAAGATACCCCGTCTGGTCACTGGGAAATCGCCGGTGTCCCGGTTCTGTTTGAGTGGGGATACTTCTCCGATCACGAAAACAGCTTCCCGCAAGAGCTGCTGGATAAACTGGTTGAACGCGCTAACCTGCCTGGTTATCTCGGTAACTGCCACTCTTCCGGTACGGTCATTCTGGATCAGCTGGGCGAAGAGCACATGAAAACCGGCAAGCCGATTTTCTATACCTCCGCTGACTCCGTGTTCCAGATTGCCTGCCACGAAGAAACCTTTGGCCTGGATAAACTCTACGAACTGTGCGAAATCGCCCGTGAAGAGCTGACCAACGGCGGCTACAACATCGGTCGTGTTATCGCTCGTCCGTTTATTGGCGACAAAGCCGGTAACTTCCAGCGTACCGGTAACCGTCACGACCTGGCTGTTGAGCCGCCAGCACCGACCGTGCTGCAGAAACTGGTTGATGAAAAACACGGTCAGGTGGTTTCTGTCGGTAAAATTGCAGACATCTACGCCAACTGCGGTATCACCAAGAAAGTGAAAGCAACTGGCCTGGACGCGCTGTTTGACGCCACCATCAAAGAGATGAAAGAAGCGGGTGATAACACCATCGTCTTCACCAACTTCGTTGACTTCGACTCTTCCTGGGGCCACCGTCGCGACGTCGCAGGTTATGCGGCGGGTCTGGAACTGTTCGACCGCCGTCTGCCGGAGCTGATGTCTCTGCTGCGCGATGACGACATCCTGATCCTCACTGCTGACCACGGTTGTGATCCGACCTGGACCGGTACTGATCACACGCGTGAACACATTCCGGTACTGGTTTACGGCCCGAAAGTAAAACCGGGCTCACTGGGTCACCGTGAAACCTTCGCGGATATCGGCCAGACTCTGGCAAAATATTTTGGTACTTCTGATATGGAATATGGCAAAGCCATGTTCTGATAATGGGTGCGGCTTGATGCCCTCACCCCGACCCTCTCCCTCAGGGAGAGGGTGAAAACATGTAGATAAGGATAAAACAATGGCTACCCCACACATTAATGCAGAAATGGGCGATTTCGCTGACGTAGTTTTGATGCCAGGCGACCCGCTGCGTGCAAAGTATATTGCTGAAACTTTCCTTGAAGATGCCCGTGAAGTGAACAACGTTCGCGGTATGCTGGGCTTCACCGGTACTTATAAAGGCCGCAAAATTTCCGTAATGGGTCACGGTATGGGTATCCCGTCCTGCTCCATCTACACCAAAGAACTGATCACCGATTTCGGCGTGAAGAAAATTATCCGCGTGGGTTCCTGTGGCGCAGTTCTGCCGCACGTAAAACTGCGCGACGTCGTTATCGGTATGGGTGCCTGCACCGATTCCAAAGTTAACCGCATCCGTTTTAAAGATCATGACTTTGCCGCTATCGCTGACTTTGACATGGTGCGTAACGCGGTAGACGCGGCTAAAGCACTGGGCATTGATGCTCGCGTTGGTAACCTGTTCTCCGCTGACCTGTTCTACTCTCCGGACGGCGAAATGTTCGACGTGATGGAAAAATACGGCATCCTCGGCGTGGAAATGGAAGCGGCTGGTATCTACGGCGTCGCTGCAGAATTTGGCGCGAAAGCCCTGACCATCTGTACCGTGTCTGACCACATCCGCACTCACGAGCAGACCACTGCCGCTGAGCGTCAGACCACCTTCAACGACATGATCAAAATCGCACTGGAATCCGTTCTGCTGGGCGATAAAGAGTAATTGTGTTTCGCTGAAAGGCGATTGTCGTGTGAAGCCGGAGTGGGAGACTGCTCCGGCTTTTTAGTATCTATTCATCAATAGCAACTGATTTATAGATTTACTATTATTTTTCATATGGATAGAAAATAAAATCTATTCAAGTATCTATTCACGAATCTATTCATTTATGTTCAGCCGTCATCCAGGAAGGGCATATCAGCAACTCTGGTGGACAACCATAAATTTCTGCCATTTTGCTTTTGATGTTTGAGCTAAACCGTTCCGTCTTTTCGATCTATTTTAGAGAATTAATCGAGATACCTAACATTTTACTTACTTCAGCAAGCGATAATTTATGCCTGATACGCACGGCGGCTAGCCAGGAAATACGCTGGCTTAACATTATATTGATAATCTCCCGCTCCTGGTTTTCCAGATCGATCATATTCCCTTCCTTTGGTATTTTAATCAGCGAGTTACCTTACCGCCCCCGCTATCCACGTCGACAACTCCCGTAGCTCTTTTTCCTGGTCCGGGAAGTCAACCAACAGCGCTTCGCACTCTTGTTGCAGCATATCCGCGCGGTACAGGCCGCCTTGCAGTCGCCCGGCGAGGGCTTCCAGCGGCGCGGGGTTGAGGCTGTCGGTAAACACCTGGGCGCGGGTGATATGGCCTTTTTCAACGTCGAAATGCAGTTCCACGCCGCCCCAGCTAAAGCGTTCATCCAGCAGATGCGAGAATGCAGGAGCCTGACCGAAGTTCCATTCCCAGCTACTCTGACGGGCAAAGGTTTCGGCGAAGTTTGGCAAGTCTGGCGTTTTGTCCGGGGAGATGATTTCCGCTTCTACACGCTCGCCATAATGGGCGAAAAAGGCCTTGGTTATGGCCTCGCAAACCTGCTCATGGGTGATCCCCGGCAGCAGCTCGGTGAGGTTGGTCACGCGGGAACGCACTGAGGTAATGCCTTTCGCCGCCAGTTTCTTTTTATCCGGATTGAGATAGTTTGCCAGGCGGCTAAGGTCGGCATTGAGCAGCAAGGTGCCGTGGTGGAAGCCACGATCTTTGGTTTCGCGATAGGCCGATCCTGAGACTTTGCGGTCACCTTCGGCGGTTTTCACCACCAGATCGTTACGCCCGGACGCTTCGGCGCTGACGCCAAGCGCGTTCAGCGCATTGAGCACAATCGACGTGGAGATGGTTTTATCGTACTCCGGCTTGCCAGCCATAAAGGTAAAGCAGGTATTGCCGAGATCGTGGAACACCGCGCCGCCACCGCTACTGCGCCGTGCCAGGCGGACGTTATCTTCTTCCATCCGCCGGGTATTACACTCTTTCCACGGGTTCTGCGCGCGACCAATCACTACCGTGTCGGCATTGCGCCAGAGAAACAGAACGCGCTGCGTGGCGGGCATCTGGCGAAAAATACACTCCTCCACCGCCAGGTTAAACCACGGGTCGTAAGAGTCAGAGATGAGCAGGCGTAATGTGGACATAACGATTTCCTTTCTTGTAGTAATGGGTCACTCTTTTTTCTCGCTTTCTTCCTCTTCCGGCACCGGTTTGCTGGCGGTTAACAGGAAGGGCGATTGCTGCCAGCGGGTACGTTTACCCTGTAGCAGCGTGCGGGTCAGCACTACGCCGATTGCCAGTGAAAGCAGCAACATCAGGCGTAAAATGTTAGTGGTGTTATCCACCTGTTGGGCTTCGGTGGCGAGCGTATGGGTGTCGAGCGTCAGGCGCAGATAGCCGAGCGGTCCGTTTTTCCCGGCAATTGGTTCGACAATCTGCTGGTTAAAATAGCCGCCCGCTTTTTTACCGTCGAGCGCCAGCCGGTCGCGCACTTCGACGCTTTCGCCAGAACGGGCGATAAGATCGCCTTGTTCGTCATACACACCCGCGTCGAGGATACGGCTTTCATCCGTTAACTGATCGAGGATCGCCTGAATGCGTTTTTCATCCGGTGAGTCGGTACGCATCAGCGGTGCAACGTTCAGCGTTACCTGACGCGCCAGGGTGCGGGCCAGTTCTTCCAGCTGTGGATTACGTTGTCGCTGGTGGTTTTGACTAAACCATGACGCTCCCTGCATCAGCGCCACTAACAAGGCAAGACAGAACAGGACAATCACTGCCCGATGCAGCCGGAATTTCAGTTTTGTGCGAGCCATCTTCCACCCTTTGAAAATTTGAGACTTAATGTTGCCAGAAGCAATGGATACAAGGTAGCCTCATGCGTTATTTTCCCTGCTTCGAACGATTTTACAGGAGCCTTAATGCCTAACATTACCTGGTGCGACCTGCCTGAAGATGTCTCTTTATGGCCTGGTCTGCCTCTTTCATTAAGTGGTGATGAAGTGATGCCACTGGATTACCACGCAGGTCGTAGCGGCTGGCTGCTGTATGGTCGTGGGCTGGATAAACAGCGTCTGACCCAATACCAGAGCAAACTGGGTGCGGCGATGGTGATTGTTGCCGCCTGGTGCGTGGAAGATTATCAGGTGATTCGTCTGGCAGGTTCACTCACCGCACGGGCTACGCGCCTGGCCCATGAAGCGCAACTGGATGTCGCCCCGCTGGGGAAAATCCCGCACCTGCGCACGCCGGGTTTGCTGGTGATGGACATGGATTCCACCGCCATCCAGATTGAATGTATTGATGAAATTGCCAAACTGGCCGGAACGGGCGAGATGGTGGCGGAAGTAACCGAACGGGCGATGCGCGGCGAACTCGATTTTACCGCCAGCCTGCGCAGCCGTGTGGCGACGCTGAAAGGCGCTGACGCCAATATTCTGCAACAGGTGCGTGAAAATCTGCCGCTGATGCCAGGCTTAACGCAACTGGTGTTCAAGCTGGAAACGCTGGGCTGGAAAGTGGCGATTGCCTCCGGCGGCTTTACTTTCTTTGCTGAATATCTGCGCGACAAGCTGCGCCTGACCGCCGTGGTAGCCAATGAACTGGAGATCATGGACGGTAAATTTACCGGCAATGTGATCGGCGACATCGTAGACGCGCAGTACAAAGCGAAAACTTTGACTCGCCTCGCGCAGGAGTATGAAATCCCGCTGGCGCAGACCGTGGCGATTGGCGATGGAGCTAATGACCTGCCGATGATCAAAGCAGCAGGGCTGGGGATTGCCTACCATGCCAAGCCAAAAGTGAATGAAAAGGCGGAAGTCACCATCCGTCACGCTGACCTGATGGGGGTATTCTGCATCCTCTCAGGCAGCCTGAATCAGAAGTAATTGCTCGCCCGCCATCCTGCGGGCGGCACAGCATTAACGAGGTACACCGTGGCAAAAGCTCCAAAACGCGCCTTTGTTTGTAATGAATGCGGGGCCGATTATCCGCGCTGGCAGGGGCAGTGCAGTGCCTGTCATGCCTGGAACACCATCACCGAGGTGCGTCTTGCTGCGTCGCCAACGGTGGCGCGTAACGAGCGTCTCAGCGGCTATGCCGGTAGCGCCGGGGTGGCAAAAGTCCAGAAACTCTCCGATATCAGCCTTGAAGAGCTGCCGCGTTTTTCCACCGGATTTAAAGAGTTCGACCGCGTACTAGGCGGCGGCGTGGTGCCAGGAAGCGCCATTCTGATTGGCGGTAACCCAGGTGCGGGGAAATCCACGCTGCTACTGCAAACGCTGTGCAAACTGGCCCAGCAGATGAAAACGCTGTATGTCACTGGCGAAGAGTCGCTGCAACAGGTGGCAATGCGCGCTCATCGCCTTGGCCTGCCGACTGACAATCTCAATATGTTGTCGGAAACCAGCATCGAACAGATCTGCCTGATTGCCGAAGAAGAGCAACCGAAACTGATGGTAATTGACTCGATCCAGGTGATGCATATGGCGGATGTACAATCATCGCCTGGTAGCGTGGCGCAGGTGCGTGAAACGGCGGCTTATCTGACGCGCTTCGCCAAAACGCGCGGTGTGGCGATTGTCATGGTTGGGCACGTAACCAAAGATGGCTCGCTGGCTGGCCCTAAAGTGCTGGAACACTGTATCGACTGTTCGGTGCTTCTGGATGGTGATGCCGACTCCCGTTTTCGCACCTTGCGCAGCCATAAAAATCGCTTCGGCGCGGTGAATGAGCTGGGCGTCTTCGCGATGACCGAACAGGGGCTGCGTGAAGTCAGCAACCCTTCGGCAATTTTCTTAAGTCGCGGAGATGAAGTGACCTCCGGCAGCTCCGTGATGGTGGTGTGGGAAGGAACGCGTCCGTTGCTGGTGGAGATTCAGGCGCTGGTCGATCACTCGATGATGGCGAATCCGCGCCGCGTGGCAGTGGGGCTGGAACAAAACCGTCTGGCAATCCTGCTGGCTGTCTTGCACCGTCACGGTGGTCTGCAAATGGCCGATCAGGATGTATTTGTGAACGTGGTCGGCGGCGTGAAGGTAACCGAAACCAGTGCCGATTTAGCGTTACTGCTGGCGATGGTTTCCAGCCTGCGTGACAGACCGCTGCCACAGGATCTGGTGGTGTTTGGTGAAGTCGGGCTGGCAGGGGAGATCCGCCCGGTGCCCAGCGGTCAGGAACGAATTTCAGAAGCGGCGAAACACGGTTTTCGCCGGGCGATTGTTCCGGCGGCTAACGTACCGAAAAAAGCGCCGGAAGGGATGCAGATTTTTGGCGTTAAAAAACTCTCCGACGCGCTTAGCGTGTTCGACGACTTATAATGAGAGATACGGAGGGAGATATGTCGTCATTTGATTACCTGAAAACTGCCATCAAGCAACAGGGCTGCACGCTACAGCAGGTAGCTGATGCCAGCGGTATGACCAAAGGGTATTTAAGCCAGTTACTGAATGCCAAAATTAAAAGCCCCAGCGCGCAAAAGCTGGAGGCGTTGCACCGTTTTTTGGGGCTTGAATTTCCCCGACAGAAGAAAACCATTGGTGTCGTATTCGGTAAGTTCTACCCGCTGCATACCGGACATATCTACCTTATCCAGCGCGCCTGTAGCCAGGTTGACGAGCTGCATATCATTATGGGTTTTGACGATACCCGCGACCGCGCGTTGTTTGAAGACAGCGCCATGTCGCAGCAGCCCACGGTGCCGGATCGTCTGCGCTGGTTATTACAAACTTTTAAATATCAGAAAAATATTCGCATTCATGCTTTCAACGAAGAGGGCATGGAGCCGTATCCGCACGGCTGGGATGTGTGGAGCAACGGCATCAAAAAGTTTATGGCTGAAAAGGGGATTCAGCCGGACCTGATCTACACCTCGGAAGAAGCCGATGCGCCACAGTATATGGAACATCTGGGGATCGATACGGTGCTGGTCGATCCGAAACGTACCTTTATGAGTATCAGCGGTGCGCAGATCCGCGAAAATCCGTTCCGCTACTGGGAATATATTCCTACGGAAGTGAAGCCGTTCTTTGTACGTACCGTGGCGATCCTTGGTGGCGAGTCGAGCGGTAAATCCACCCTGGTAAACAAACTTGCCAATATCTTCAATACCACCAGTGCGTGGGAATATGGTCGCGATTATGTCTTTTCACACCTCGGCGGTGATGAGATCGCATTGCAGTATTCCGATTACGATAAAATCGCGCTGGGCCACGCACAATACATTGATTTTGCAGTGAAATATGCCAATAAAGTGGCGTTTATTGACACTGATTTTGTCACTACCCAGGCGTTCTGCAAAAAGTACGAAGGGCGTGAGCATCCGTTCGTACAGGCGTTGATTGATGAATACCGTTTCGATCTGGTGATCCTGCTGGAGAACAACACGCCGTGGGTGGCGGATGGTTTACGCAGCCTCGGCAGTTCGGTGGATCGCAAAGAGTTCCAGAACTTGCTGGTGGAGATGCTGGAAGAGAACAATATCGAATTCGTGCGGGTTGAAGAGGACGATTATGACAGCCGTTTCCTGCGCTGCGTGGAGTTGGTGCGGGAGATGATGGGGGAGCAGAGATAACCGCGATGAAACGGCTCAAAGGCGAGGTATAAAATAAGTTTTTTGATGAGTTGAAAACCTCTCTGGAAGAGGCTGTCGAGATTAAACAAGGTTTAAAAGAATCAGCACGGGTGACCCGCTACGAATTTGCGGATACTAAGGCTGTTGTAGGCCGGAAAAGGCGTTCACGCCGTATCCGGCATTCGGTGCTCAATGCCTGATGCGACGCTTACCGCGTCTTATCAGGCCTGGAGATTCACAACGTATTGAAATTTCTTGGTTTGTAGGCCGGATAAGGCGTTCACGCCGCATCCGGCATTTTACGCATTACTTCGCAATACGCTTGTACTTGATACGCTTCGGCTCCAGTGCGTCTGCGCCCAGCGTGCGTTTCTTGTACTCTTCGTACTCAGTAAAGTTACCTTCGAAGAACTCAACTTTACCTTCATCCTGGTAGTCCAGGATGTGCGTGGCGATACGGTCGAGGAACCAACGGTCGTGCGAGATAACCATCGCACAGCCCGGGAACTCCAGCAGGGCGTTTTCCAGCGCGCGCAGGGTTTCGATATCCAGGTCGTTGGTTGGTTCGTCGAGCAGCAGCATGTTGCCGCCAACCTGCAGCAGCTTCGCCAGATGCAGACGACCGCGCTCACCACCGGAAAGTTCACCAACGCGTTTACCCTGATCAACCCCTTTAAAGTTAAAGCGGCCAACGTAGGCGCGGCTTGGCATCTCGGTGTTGCCGATCTTCATAATATCCAGCCCGCCGGAAACTTCTTCCCAAACGGTTTTGCTGTTATCCATTGAGTCACGGAACTGATCAACCGACGCCAGTTTCACCGTTTCACCTAAAGTGATGGTGCCGCTGTCCGGCTGTTCCTGACCGGAGATCATACGGAACAGGGTCGATTTACCCGCGCCGTTCGGACCGATGATCCCGACGATCGCCCCTTTCGGGATCGAGAAGCTCAGGTCATCAATCAGCAGGCGATCGCCGTAGGATTTACGCAGGTTGCTGACTTCCAGCACTTTATCGCCCAGACGCGGTCCAGGTGGAATAAACAGTTCGTTGGTTTCGTTACGTTTCTGATATTCGGTGCTGTTCAGCTCTTCAAAGCGTGCCAGACGTGCTTTACCTTTCGACTGGCGGCCTTTAGTTCCCTGACGTACCCACTCCAGCTCTTTCTCGATCGACTTACGACGCGCCGCTTCTTGTGAAGCTTCCTGCGCCAGGCGCTGATCTTTCTGCTCCAGCCAGGAGGAGTAGTTGCCTTCCCACGGAATACCTTCACCGCGGTCAAGTTCGAGGATCCAGCCTGCAACGTTATCGAGGAAGTAACGGTCGTGAGTAATCGCCACAACGGTGCCTTCGAAGTCGTGCAGGAAGCGTTCCAGCCAGGCCACGGATTCGGCATCCAGGTGGTTGGTCGGTTCGTCGAGCAGCAGCATGTCTGGTTTTTCCAGAAGCAGGCGGCACAACGCCACGCGACGACGCTCACCACCGGAGAGGTTAGCGATTTTCGCGTCCCAATCTGGCAGACGCAGCGCATCCGCCGCACGCTCCAGCTGTACGTTCAGGTTATGACCGTCGTGAGCCTGAATGATCTCTTCCAGACGGCCTTGTTCAGCGGCCAGCTTGTCAAAATCGGCATCCGGATCGGCGTACAGCGCATACACTTCATCCAGGCGTTTCAGGGCGTTAACCACTTCAGAAACCGCTTCTTCAATGGACTCACGCACGGTGTGTTCCGGGTTCAGCTGCGGTTCCTGCGGCAGGTAACCAATCTTGATGTCTGGCTGCGGACGCGCTTCACCTTCGATGTCTTTATCAATGCCCGCCATAATGCGCAGCAGGGTAGACTTACCCGCGCCGTTCAGACCCAGGACACCAATTTTTGCCCCAGGGAAGAAACTCAGAGAGATGTTTTTCAAAATATGACGTTTCGGCGGAACAACTTTGCCGACACGATGCATGGTATAAACGAATTGAGCCACGTTGGACTTCGCCTCTATGTTTATCGTGATGATGAGTTTTCAAAGGCGAAGTGTAGCCTTTTTCCCCGCCTAATCCCAGTTGGTCGATCACCTTCGCAGTAAAAGTAAAAAAGTGTCCGTAACGTGGCGTAAACGGCAATGACTGGTTAGCATAAATCTATTACGCGGCATGACGCTGCATTGATGTATTTACACTTAGAGGATGCGCTTGTGGAAAAAGCCAAACAAGTTACCTGGCGGCTGTTGGCTGCCGGTGTCTGTCTGCTGACGGTCAGCAGCGTGGCGCGAGCCGACTCACTGGATGAGCAGCGTAGCCGTTACGCGCAAATCAAGCAGGCCTGGGATAATCGACAAATGGATGTGGTCGAACAAATGATGCCTGGACTGAAGGATTATCCGCTTTATCCCTACCTGGAATACCGCCAGATCACCGATGATCTGATGAATCAACCGGCGGTGACGGTCACTAACTTTGTTCGCGCTAACCCCACGCTTCCTCCCGCTCGCACGCTGCAATCTCGTTTCGTCAATGAACTGGCGCGGCGTGAAGACTGGCGTGGCTTGTTAGCCTTTAGCCCGGAAAAGCCCGGAACTACCGAAGCGCAATGTAATTACTACTATGCGAAATGGAACACCGGGCAGAGTGAAGAAGCCTGGCAAGGGGCGAAAGAGCTGTGGCTAACCGGCAAGAGCCAGCCTAACGCCTGTGACAAGTTATTTAGCGTCTGGCGTGCGTCAGGTAAACAAGATCCGCTGGCGTATTTAGAGCGTATCCGTCTGGCGATGAAAGCGGGTAACACTGGCCTGGTAACAGTGCTGGCAGGGCAGATGCCTGCCGATTACCAGACTATCGCCTCGGCAATCATTTCACTGGCGAACAACCCTAATACGGTACTGACCTTCGCGCGTACAACCGGAGCGACCGATTTTACCCGTCAAATGGCAGCGGTGGCGTTTGCCAGTGTGGCGCGGCAGGATGCTGAAAATGCACGGCTGATGATCCCGTCGCTTGCCCAGGCGCAGCAGCTTAATGAAGATCAGATTCAGGAGCTGCGCGATATCGTCGCCTGGCGTTTGATGGGCAACGATGTCACCGACGAGCAGGCGAAATGGCGCGATGACGCCATTATGCGCTCGCAATCCACGTCGTTGATTGAACGCCGTGTGCGAATGGCACTTGGCACCGGCGATCGTCGCGGCCTGAATACCTGGCTGGCGCGTCTGCCGATGGAAGCAAAAGAGAAAGATGAATGGCGTTACTGGCAGGCGGATTTATTGCTGGAACGCGGACGTGAAGCTGAAGCGAAAGAGATTTTGCATCAACTCATGCAACAGCGTGGTTTCTACCCGATGGTTGCAGCACAACGCATCGGAGAAGAGTATGAGCTGAAGATTGATAAAGCGCCGCAGAATGTTGACAGCGCCCTGACTCAGGGGCCGGAGATGGCGCGCGTGCGCGAGTTGATGTACTGGAATCTCGATAACACCGCGCGTAGCGAGTGGG
>ENA-OYAC01000353-OYAC01000353.1-human-gut-metagenome-genome-assembly--contig:-NODE-353-length-12694-cov-9.140597_pt1 | contig 12694 bp, 10 predicted proteins | sample MGYA00244511_ERZ652807 | MGnify/ENA primary metagenome ERZ652807 (study PRJEB26926, sample SAMN06164834) | human gut metagenome | biome: ENVO:00009003; feature: ENVO:2100002; material: ENVO:00002003...
ACTGCACCCCGTACTGGTCAAAAGCGCCTGTATCTTCTACAACATACTCCACACCATTCATCACAATCTTCGTGCCCAGAGGTACAAAAGGATTGGAAGCGTCTACCGCAATCGTGTGGTTTGCCTGCGGCATGGCTCCGCTGGCTGTCGATCCGCCGGACCAGACGCCGCAGCAGATCGGACAGTTGCAATATCCACTGGTTACTACCTGTCCCAGTGATTCCCCAACCCGTACCGTCTGTGTTTCTGTCACTGTTTCACGCACACTCTCCGTATGTATGCTGTACTGTTCCCGGAAGATTTCTTCAATCTCCGAAGCCACCTGTGTATATGTAAAATCCCCGTATTTAACTGTCAGGTAGGAGATAAGGTGGTATGGATTATGGCTGATTTCGTCTACCTGATAGCGGTATTCCTCATATTCTGGATGTGTGGCTTCCATGCTGTTAATCTGATTATTCAATGCCGCTTCAAGCTGTGCATAAGCATTTTCTGCCGCATAAATATCTTCATCCTCGCTGGCATAGGTGGTAGAAATAATTGTGGTACTGCCGCCCTGAATGCTGGCGCTGCAGCTGCTGAGTGAGGCTGCCATCACTGCGAACAACAATACGCAGACACCTATACCTGCGAAAATTGCCCGGTTCCTGCAAAGAATCTCCTGCAGTACCTTCTTTGCTTTGACCGCAATGGTTTCTGTAACCCGGATGGTATCCTCCGTTGCTTTTTTCCCTTCCTTCGCCGCAGCATAAGCCTGTTTGTAACGCCTTTTCTGCCAGAAGCGTAAAATAGCATTCTTCTTTGACTGTTCCACCTCGGCAGCGTGTTTCCCCACTTCTTTTCCGCTTTTTTTCATCGCCTCAAACTGCAGGCGGCCCGCTTCCGCTGTTTTTTCTGCCTGCCGTTCCGTGTGCAGGGATTCCTGCAGTCTGCGGCTTGACCGGGAAACGGCATATCGGACAGTCTTTTCTCCCAACAGTTCCGCTTTATGTGCCCCTTCCACTGCCGCATTTTCCTGTTCTGCTTCGTGACTCTTCCCATGAACATAAGCAGATGCAGCAACAGTACCTGCTGAAACAGCCTTCTTTGCCATCCCAATTCCGGCTCCCTGTATCATCCCGCTGCTTTCATCCCCAAAAGAAAGTCTTCCTGCCTGTTTCTTCTGTTCTTTATGGAGCTGTTCCCGCTTTATCTTTCCCTTGATTTCCTCACGGAACCCTTCCATCGACTGCTCCGCTGTTTCCTGGTTCTTACGAAAACGGGAAGATTCTTTTTCTTTCTGAGCCGTCTGTTTTTCTTCTGCCGTTTTTTCTGCCCTTTCTCTTCGGACATAGGACTGCACCTGCTGTTTTTTTCGGCTATGGCTTGTCCATGCAGCAGCTTCTGCATATTCCCTCGCCCCGGACGGATGCCCCCTGATACTTTCCACACGGGAAGAATAATCAGACAAACGTTCCCCTGTATTGCTGTCTGCTTCCTCTATTTCTTCCTGCCATCTGGCACTCTCCGATTCCGGTATCCGCATTTTTCTGGAAGCCGCCCGTTTTTTTCCACTTTTCTCCATGTCCTGCCCGACTGTTTCCGCAGCTTCTGTTCTGCCTGCTTTTTCCGAATACAGCTTCTTTTTCGCAGACTTCGTATCTTCCGCCCTTTCTCCCCGCTTTGAAAAATCTTCCATATCCTCTGCCTGTGTTGCGCAGAAAAAATCATCTGTTTCCCGGTTACTTACCCGGATGGATTTTCTGCTGTGCAGATTTTCCTCCTTCAGTCCATCCCGGCTCATTTTCTTTACGGTTTTGTCTCTTGCCCTGTACTCATGCTCCTGCATGATTTCTCATCTCCTTACATATATGGCTGTGCATACTCTTCCCATTTTTCCAGTGTCGCATCTGCCATTTTCGGAATGGAGGCAGCAAATTTCCATGCCTCCGGCGGCAGGGGATTTCCATGAAGCATCAGAAGATGCAGCATAGAACTCTGCATGTCCACCAGTGCCGCAAGATAAATCAAATCCTCCGGCATATGGGAAAAGACCTCTTCTCCATTGCTGTCTTTTCCATTCTCCAAAAGCATTTGCAATTCTTTTGGTATATCTTCTCTTTTTACTTTTACGGTGTGAACCATTATTTTGTTATCTCCTTTTCTGCTATTTTCTTTGCCACTACAACCAGCCTTCCGTTTTCCTGCGAATATTCACAAGTGGAAAGTGTCAGCAGCTTCTCTCCATAATCTGCCGTAATCCCGGTATCATAAAATGACCGTTCCTTTACAGCTTCTATAAATGTTTCATATGACTTTCTGTTTTCCGCTTTCGTGAACGTATAATAGGCAAAATCACTTCCCGTATAAACCGGAGTGGAAAAGACTGCAAACACCTGATATTTTTCTTCCCCCTGCAGCGTATTGAAAAAAATAAAAGGATGCTCTTTAAAGAACTTCCTCTCACGATACCCTTCCAATGCGGCAAACATCTTTCCGCTGTTCATGTGGTGTCCATAGATGATCAGATTGTCGCAATCTTTCAGGGAACAGTTTTCTGAAAGAAACAAGCTTCCATTTGCAGAGTATTCTCTGAAAAAATCCCGTTTCAGATAATAATTCACTTCTTCCGGATGGTACATAACGGGGTAGTCAATAAGCGTATCCGGTATCGTCAGCCAGCCGATACAATCCTTGTTTTTTTCATGAAGGGCAAGAAGCCCCTCATGGATGAGGTTCTGCTCTTCTTCATCCTGTCGGGGCTTCTCTTTTGTTTCTTCTTTTTGGTTTTCATAAATTTCTTTTAACTGTTCCTGTAAAATATCCGCTTTTTCTTCCTGTTTTGCATAGTCTGCGAGGAAGTGTCCGCTGATTCCCAATAATGCCAGTGACAGAAAACAAAGCAGATAGGCTGCCCATTTTCTCATACGCATCCTTCTCCGATTTTTTTGTCTCCTGACACCTTTTTTATCCGTTCTTCCGCCAGCCTGCAGTATTCCTCGTTCAATTCAATCCCGATATACTGTCGGTTTAACCCTTTTGCCACAGCCCCGGTTGTCCCGCTTCCCATAAACGGATCAAGGACAATCCCCTGTTTTGGGCATCCCGCAAGGATACAGGTTTCCGCCAAACGTGGCGGAAATGCTGCAAAATGTGCCCCTTTATATGGAACGGTATTGATATTCCACACATCCCGCTTATTCCTTAAAGGGGTGATTTCTGTTTTTCCATACCTGCAGGGATTGTTGATCTGCTGTCTGGACATCTGCCCCGGTATGCCGTCCGCATATTTTGTGTTTTCCTTTCTCCCATAGCGGTAACGGATGGCGGTACTTAAAGCAATCGGCTCGGCAACGGCAAGATTGTCGTAAAAATATTTCCCGGACTTTGTAAGCAGGAAGATATGTTCATAACATCGGCTCGGTCGGTCTTTTGCACTCTCCGGCATGGGATTATCCTTCTGCCAGATAATATCACTGCGAAGAAACCAGCCCTCTTTTCTCAGGGTAAGTGCCAGCAGCCACGGAAGTCCCATCAATTCTTTTGGCTTGCAGCCGGACAACCCATGATAGGATTTCCGGCTGTAGCAGTCTGCTATATTAAGCCAGAACGTACCATCTGACCGCAGGACTCTTTTTAATTCACAAAACACAGAAACCAAATGTCCGATATATTCCTCCGGTGCGCCTTCCCTGCCAATCTGGTTTTCCTTTCCATAATCCCGTAAAGCATAATACGGCGGAGAAGTCACACAACAATGGATACTTTCATCCGGCAGACTTTTAGCACCTCCAGACAGTCCCCATTGATAATCGTATCCGTTTTTAACATTCTGCTTTTCCCGCCTTTTCTCCTGTTCCTTCCAAATCCGAAGGTTTGGTTGTCATCAAAGCATACAGACGCAGGGATTTATCAAACTTATCCTTAAACGGGATAATGGTACTGCCATAAAAAATCAATCCCTCTCCCTCGCCGCTGTTGGTCACATAGGAAAGCTGGTGGGGCGAAATGTTCAACTGCTTCGCCAAAATCTGCCTGTCCCCTGCCGCCTGGTTGAGCATATAGATGAAGTCCGAGTTTTCAAATATGTTTTCGATTTCCCGGCTGGCAAGCAAATCCTTGATATTCTGCGTGATTCCTGTCGGGATACCGCCCCATTTACGGAAACGCTTCCAAATCTCCACGGAATAAGCCGCCGTCTGTTCCTCCTTCAGAAGCAGATGGAACTCATCAATATAGTATCTGGTAGATTTATGCAGCGCCCGGTTGACCGTCACACGGTTCCACACCTGATCCTGCACGATCAGCATCCCAAGCTTTTTAAGCTGTTTTCCCAAATCCTTAATATCAAAACAGACAATCCGGTTATTCAGTTCCACGTTGGTACGGTGGTTGAACACCTTTAAGGAACCGTTGACATAGATTTCCAATGCTGTCGCAATCCTCTGTGCCTGAACCTCTTTCTGTTCCCGCAGGCATTGGTACAAATCTCCCAATACAGGCATATTCTCCGGCACAGGGTTTTCAAAATATTTCTGGTATACAATCGGCAAGCATCGGTCAATGACAGACTTTTCTTCTGCTTCAATACCATTTCTGGAACCCATAATCAGCTCACACAAGGACAGAATGAAATCACTCTTAAAGCCCAGCGGGTTATCATCATCAGAATAATCCAGGTTGATGTCCATTGGATTGATGTAATCGTGACTGGTAGGCGAGATATGGATAACCTGCCCTCCAAGTGCGTTGACAAGGGGATAGTATTCTCCTTCCGGATCTCCGATAATAATGTCATCCTGCGTGACAAAAAAAGCATTGGTAATTTCCCTTTTGGCAGAAAAAGATTTTCCGGAACCGGGCGTACCAAGAATCAGTCCGTTAGGATTTTTCAGTTTCTTCCTGTCCACCATGATCATGTTGTTGGAAAGGGCGTTCAAACCGTAATACAAAGATTCTCCCGCCATGAACAATTCCTGTGTGGTAAATGGCACAAAAATAGCAGTGGATGTAGTTGTCAGCGCTCTCTTAATCGGAATCAGATTCAATCCCAACGGAACACTGCTCATCAATCCCTGCTCCTGCATATAGTCCAATCTTCTTAATGAACAATTATATTTCTGTGCAATCCCTCCTGTCTGGAACACCGCATTATCAAGTTCCTGCTTTGTCTTTGCCGTATTTAAAAACAATACCGTCACAAGGAACATCCTTTCATTTCTGGACTGCAAATCTTCCAAAAGACGCTTCGCTTCCCCGCCATACGTGTTCAAATCTGACGGAATGATGTCCATATCGTACCCTGAACGTACTGCTTTTTTCTGTTCTTCTATCTTCATGCGGTTAATATCCGTCACTTTACTTTTTACCAGCTTAATCGCTTTCATCTGATCCAGAGACTGGATATGAAGATTTACAATCAGATTTCTGTCCATATCCAAAAACTCTGCCAGCATCTTATCTGTCAGCTCCGGTGCAAGTATCTGTAAATAAGATGCTGCACCGATGGTATTTCCCATCTGAAAGGTCTTTCCGTCCCGGAACACAAAACTGGTAGGTGCAATAAAGTCTTTTGTCCCCATTCCGCTTCGCAGTACCCTGTCATAAGAGAACTGGAACGGCACTTTTTCTTCCGGGTTAAAGGTTTCATAGAGAATCTGAAGCCGTTCCTCCCCGGACAGCGGATAAGCCGACACTCCGAGAACCTTGAAGTTATTTAAAATATCCGCTTCGATACGTTCCAGCTTCGGCTTTGCTTCCCGGATGTTCTCCGCCTTAATTCCAAATGTAATGTATTTCGTCCGTACCAGGCCATTATTTCCTTTTGCCAGCTGATTTTTTAACATCTGTGCATACTCCATACGCACATCGTCAAATGCGTCATTCTGCGGTCTGATCTGAATAGCGGATTCAAATTCTTTCATACTGCTGTGATGGTTGATAAAGGACACCTGAAAATGGATACTGCTGTCAAAATAATTGAGGAAGTCACACCAGTTTTCAAAAATGGCATTCTTATCTTCGTTCTGTGCCAACTGGTAGTTAATGTCATAAAATCGGATGGTTTTGGAATAATATTTCTCCTGTACCCGGCAGATACCGTCCTTTGCCATTTCCCGGTATGGTATGGATTTCTGTGCCGAAAGACGCTTCTCCTTTTCCTTTTTCAATTCTGCTTTTGAAGGTTTCTTCTCCACAATCTTCTGTGATCCGACTGTATTTCGTCCCTTTCTTTTTCTCCCCGGTTTCTCGGATGCCGCAGAATAATTTACCGTTTTATGCTTTTTCTTTTTTTCCTTTTTTAAAGCGGCTCTTTCTTCTTTTGCTGCCAGCTTTGCTTCTTTTTTAGCTGCCTTTTTCTCTGCTTTTTCCTGCTCTCTGCGCAGCTTCTCATTCATTTTTTCTGCTTTTTTCATAGCCCTTTTTTCACGCCTGGTAAGTTTTCTGGGTGGTTTTCTCCTGCCCCTTCTGCGTTCCAGAGCTTCATAACCGGACACCACAGGCTGTCCCCTTACAAGGCCTGCCATTTTTTCTGTATCATAGGCTTCTGCCTCTCCATAATCCGGATATTCCTCGTCCGCATCATCCAGCCAGCCTCTTTCATAGGCTTCCTGCCTTTTGATATGAGACTGGTACGCCTGTCTATCATTTCCTTTTCTTTTTCTCTGCATGTCCGCTTCCTCCTCTCTTTCTTTTCTCAGTCGTTACTGTTTCCTGTATTTCGTACAGATTCTCAATCTCATACCTGCGGATGGCAGGATACCGCAGTTTTACATGAATGACATTTAAGAGAATCTTTTCCAAAGGCAGGCCGTCCTTTTCATACATGGCAAACATAAATGCCGGAAGCATAAGAATGACCATACCTGTTGCCGCATTGCTTGTTCCAATCCATTCCCTTGTCAGAAAATAAAATGGAAGCCCCACAGCCGCCGCAATCACCAGACAGATAAGCTGCCGTTTCGTGAGGTTTAAAACAACCTTATTTTTTACCTTTGTCAAATCTTTGGGTACTGATACAAATGCCACGATTACCATCTCCTTTCCCTGCATTTTCTAAAATCCGGGACGATGCAGAACCTTCAACTTCATTTCCCCACACATCCCATCCGGATGTTTTCTGCCTTGCAAACAGTTCAATTCTCGGCAGTTCTCCAAATAATTCCACAATCCTCTTCCGGACTTCATCCGGCTTTTTACTGTGCTGTTCCAATGGGCTTATGATAAGCTGAGAGATACTTTTCGATATCCGCTTTGGATGTCCCTTAATCCCAAGCAGACAGATTTCCACATTGGAACGTGTCCAATAGCCCATCCCGAAAAAGAATCCTTTTCCGGATTTATTCTGTTTTACCCATGCAAACCCAAGTGTCTTATAGGTAAATCCCCATGCTTCAAAAAGTTTCATTGCATCCTGAAGCTGCGGAAATGTTACCCATAAAAACAAAGCACAGTCCTTTGCTGCAAGTTCTGCAACAGGAAGTCTGCATATTTCCTGAATACTCATAGTTGGATAGTGGTTTTCTGCCGCCCCCTGTCCCCGGTTCATGTCATATCTCCAGGGCGGATCAGCATAAATAATGTTATATTTTTTCTCCATTGTTTCCTTAGTGTGCATTGAAAATAGAGCGTGACAGGTTTCCGGTTTTCATCAGACTAAAGCAGAGAATGACCGTATATGCCGCCACTCCAAACAATGCTGAATGCATATTGTCTGAAATCTGGATAGTGGATACAAGCACCGCATAAATGCCTACACACACCATCATAAAAAATCCCTGAAATCCGAGTGCCAGAAGCCCCCGGAAATAATTTGTTCCTACCTGCCCCCATTCCCGGTTGGACATGGTTGCAAACGGAATCGGTGCAATCGAAGTATAGAGGTAAATTTCTATCATCCTTCCAAACAGGATGACGGTAATCAGTACAGACATCACCTTCATGCACAGGCTGACCACCATCGTCTCCAGTGCCAGTGTGACCAATTCCCCTATTTCCATAGACTCCATTGCCGTATTCATGGCTTCAATCATGGAATCTACGTTAATAGCTGTTTGCGAATTGATAGAGCCGCCTGCGGCATTTACTACATGCTGTCCCACATCAAAGACTGCCATCGCAATCGTGAAGGTATTGCTGACAAGATAAACTGCCACCCACATCTTGAAAAAATACTTGAAAAACATCCAAGTATCTATCTCGTGCATATTATTTTTCTCTGTCAGCATGGTAATCAGTTCATAACACAGGACAAATGTAATAATCACGCCTGCAATCGGCACAATGACCGAATTGGAAAGATTCTGTATCAGACTGAAAATACTTCCATTCCAGCCTTGCGGGGTTTGTCCGACCTGCGCAGCGATTTCTCCTGTCTTTTCATTGACATCGGTAAACATGGTTGTCAGGTTGGACGTGACCATCCCCGTCAAAAGCTCCCTCATCCATTCCTCGATTGCTTCAAAAATGCCATCGAACATGGGTGGTTCTCCTTTCCTCTATGCTTAAAACAGTCCTCCCAGAAGCGGGATAAGCTGTGTTCCGATTAACACAACCCCTCCTCCGGCCATAAGCTGCTTAATTCCCTGTGATTTTGCACCTGGGTTATCATTTCCGTATCCTTCCAGAAGATTGATAACTCCCCATACGGCAAGTCCGGCACCGATTGCCACCACAAGGGTCTGTAAAATATTAATTGCTGAAGCAAAAAACGCCATATAATCACTTGAAAGTCCAATATAGAAAACAGGATTTTCTCTATTTGTCCCGTTTTTGCACATTAAAAAACCGCCGTTTCTTCCGGCGGTCAGCTCTTTCCATATTGGTTTCTTCTCCTTTCCAATTTTTTTGTTTTAATTTTTGTATTTGTGCAATGAGCCTGTATTCCATATTTCCGGTTCAGCACGAATAGGTGGGTAAACATATCTGCCACCTGTTTCTATGTAAAACTGCATTTTCCCCTTTCCGGACTTTGCGACACGGTGTCGCAAAGTTCCTTAATTTACTGTTTTTTCTGTTTCATGTTCTTCTGCTTCATTTCCATCCACCTCATATAAGTCAAATTCTTCCTGTCTCCTGATTTTAAGCTGATGCTTCATATATGCTTCCACATCAAAAGCATTCTTCTCGTCATAATCGGACAACTCCCGGTATCGCTTATGCTTCGTAATGTCAAACTTGTCACTCAAAAACGGACGCACCCCTCTAAGCTGCAAAATACATTTATTTCCATCCATAACCGATAGTTCATCCCGGCTCATCAATTCCTTCCCTGTTTTTTGATAATTAAGCCCATAGGAACGGCTTTGTCCACGTGTGTCAGATGTGTTATAAAGGTCAATGGTTTCCTTTCCAAGTGTCTCTGATATTTCCTTTAAAGTTGTACTTTCCTTTCCTCCCAGAAACAGCATCGTGTCGCAATTCCCGCTGATTGTTTCGGCTGCATCCTTATAAATCGTCTTTAACTGGCTCTGGGACTGCAAGATAATGGAGGCAGAAATTTCTCTGCTTCGGATGGTTGCAATCAGCTTGTCAAATTTTGGAATCTGTCCGAATAGCGATAGGTAAGCCTCTGGCGTTTCCACCTCGGGCTTTTCCCCCGCTCCACACCGTGCGTGATAGTTTCCCATCACACGGCGTTCCACCGACTAAGATTACTTTTTAGTGCCTATATAGTCCTCGAATTGTATTTCCTCCAACTCTCTGTGTTTTCGGAGTTTATTGATTTTATCTTTCATTTCTTCGGTCAACTGTAAGTCTTTAAGCAACTTTCCAATTTTTACAGGATTCGTTGCTCCAACCAGTTCTGACACCTCTTTTGACAGGATAATCAAATTCCTGTAAGTGTCGTTTCGCTCTCCCTTACATGGTTTGATATGCACACATACCATATCTGATATTGACAGGGCATTGTGCGTTACCGCACATTTGCCTTTTTGTGCGATATATCTCGAAAGAGCGTTGTCTGCCATCTCCAACGTAGGGTAGAGATGTGCATTTTCCATCATGTATTTCATAACATCGTAGCTGATACAGTTTTCGATGTCTGAATACTTCCTCACATATTTATTGACTTCACGCCTTTTATATTTGGGGTATTCATAAGCCACATATCCAACAGGGATAATCATTCTTCCCTTTATCCATCGGAACTGCTTAGACTTTCCATACTTTTCCTGAATAAACTTGCTGGTTATCTCGCCTTGACGTTCTATGGGGTAACAGCGGTTATTATGATTCATGCCGTTACTTTTTCCCGTTACTTTAAAGGCGATTTCCGCAAAGTCTGCTGATACCATAGTTGCCATACAGTAATAGTTGTGCATTCCCATAACCATTGCATTATAAAGACTTATATTTCGGTCTATCTCGCTTTGTTTGCTCGGATTCTTTATGTCTTTCCAAACGTCACTTAGCTTTTTAATGACCTTTGCTTTACTCTTGTCTGCCATGTGGGAACGTATTACCCACTTACTGCCTTTTGGTACAACCTTAAATTTGATACCGAGGAAAGTAGTGTAATTCTTCCGCAAGTTTGTGATACCCGACTTTTCTCCACTGGCCTGTAAATGCAGATTTTCTGCCAACCAGAGTTTTGTGGCACACATTACCTTTTTCGCCGTTGCATAATCCCGACAGAATAGCTTAAAATCATCTGCATACCTTACGATATACATTTCTTTCAAATCGGTTTTTGCTCTCAGCTTATTCCATTTCTGCGTTCTGTCTACTGTGAGGACGTTTCCCTCTTTATCAGTCTTGTTAAACTCTAAACCTGTTTTACCCTCTTTGATTTTGAACATTTCCCACTGACTGGCAATCCACCAGTCCAGTTCATTCAATACAACATTTGCAAGAAGTGGGGATAGAATCCCCCCTGTGGTGTACCCGTTTCGGGAGTGATTATAATGTCATTGAACAGGATTTCCGCTTTCAGCATCTGCTTGATTATCATAATCAGCTTTCTGTCCTGTATGCCGATTCCCCACAACTGCCGAATCAACTTACTGTGGTCGATATTATCAAAGAAGCCAACAATGTCTACATCTACTACAAAGTGCAGATTCTGCAACTGTGCCATTTTATAGCATTGTGCGATTGCATTCTGCGTTGACCGATATGGTCTGAAACCATTGTTCCGCTCATGAAATTTCGCTTCACAAATCGGCTCCAGTATCTGTAAGATACACTGTTGTATCAGTCTGTCCCAAATACTCGGAATCCCTAATGGGCGGGTTTTTCCGTTGTCTTTCGGGATTTCAACTCGTCTAACCTTTTTTGGCTGATAATAGTTCAACTTATTTCTGACGGTTTTAATGACCGATTCGATGGGCAGTGACTGTATCGCTACAATCGTTTTCCCATCTGTGCCGGGAGTTTTGCTCCCACTGTTTTTACAGATATTTCGATATGCAAGTATGATATTCTGCTCTGACACAATCAACGGCATGAGCCTGTCAAATGTCTTTCCATTCTGGCTGTCCTCAAATAATCGGTAGCCTGTTTCTTTAGCGTCATACCTTTCTGCATTTCGCTCTGCTTTGTTTACAATTCGTTTTGCCATAGTAACCAGCTCCTTATCAGAGAATGATTTTTTCTTAGTCGCACCACGACAGCTATGAAAATCTCCATTTTGGTGATTACTATATAGGCATGAAAGAAAATCTTAGTATCGGCTTGAGGCTATCCCTCCACCGCTTATTGTTACGGCTTCACAGGTACTGTGCCTCTACTCTCACAGCCACTAATGCACTTATTATAGAAAGGCTCTTTCAATCCCTTTCCTTTTCGATACAACTACGGTACTTTTTCCGCTGATACAGTCAGCTCCCGTATTGGCTGCTTTCCACGTTCCGCATAACTTAGGATTGTTGCCACTTAGGTCGTTCCTTTAGCCCTGCAAGCATTATCTTCGAGCGAATCCCTCAAGATACCTGTGTCCTGTAAACACAGAGGGCATTTCATACTAACAACTTTTACTTTGCCCCGCTTGCGTACCCATTGGTACACTTGCATTTCTGCAAGCCATTCGTTTAGAGCCGTACATTCGGAATCTTTGTCAGACCGCCTTTTTGGTCATTCTAACCATATGGCAACCCCACCCGCACTGTCACACACAACCCGTACCTCTACGAATCTTTCCTCGCCATTAAGCGTTAGGGTGTGCTTCGCACGACTTCCCCGAGCTTATAACCCCAACCGTCTGTATTCGGCTGACGCTATTCGGAGTATTAGTGAATCCCCTTCAGGGCGTTACCCCGTCATTTGAGATTTCAGTTATGCAGTTCTCTAAAACCACATTTATTTAATTGTTTGTGACTTTAGGCTACGCTTTTGTCGGTTATTCCCACCGTTTTAGGCGTAGAACGTGTCACACTGTTTGCAAATTCGTCTAAAAGCAAACGTACATGGTAAGGTAATCTTCCTCCATGTACATCATCTGCCCTGTCACATAACAGGTTAAAAAGCTGCGTGTACATAATCGCAACAATAAAATTGAAGGTATCATCCGTATCAGAGATAATGACAAACATTGCCGTCCTCTGGTCTCCAAGCATATCCAGTTCCATCTCATCATAAGAAGTCAGTTCCCGAAGTTCCGCAATATCAAATGGCGCAAGTCTCGCACCACAGGAAATCAGGATACTTTTTGCTGTCTTACCAGAGACGAAAAGTCAAGGACTTTTTCATCAAATTCAAAAAGAAGTCACATTTT
>ENA-OYAC01000405-OYAC01000405.1-human-gut-metagenome-genome-assembly--contig:-NODE-405-length-11727-cov-4.341587_pt1 | contig 11727 bp, 10 predicted proteins | sample MGYA00244511_ERZ652807 | MGnify/ENA primary metagenome ERZ652807 (study PRJEB26926, sample SAMN06164834) | human gut metagenome | biome: ENVO:00009003; feature: ENVO:2100002; material: ENVO:00002003...
TTTCAATCCCCTGCTCTACCGACTGAGCTATCCGGGCAACGGGGCGCATTAAACCGTAATCTGCACATCTCGTCAACCTAATTTCAGTAAAAGCGATTCAACTGCTTAAGATTGCGGCAAATCGCTTCTTTTCTGTGTTTCTGTCAGGTCAATGCACCACCCTGGCGGCAGCGGGCGAAGCGCAGGATATCTTCCGCCAGCCGATGTGCAGTGTCGACATCCGCCTGGCTACGATTCACCAGCATTCGGCTTAAACAGCCTTCCAGCACCAGTTCCATCTGCTTTGCTACCATCGCCGGATCGTCAACTTCCAGCGTGGTTAACAGTTCGTGGGTGAAATCGTAGGCCGCGCTTTTTTGCTGATCGGCCAGTTGATGAATAGGGTGGCCAGGATCGGGATAAAACGTACAGGCAGCGATAAATAGACAGCCCGGATAGCGGTTGTTTTTAACGCACTCCGATAACGCCTGATAACGTGCCAGCAGCTTTTGTTCGGCGGTTTGCGTTTCGTCCAGCATCAGCTGACGACGCCAGACATCTATCTGTTGGCTAAGATAACGCAGCGCATCGTAGAGGATTGCCTCTTTGTCTGGCCAGAAGCGGCGTAGCTCGTCCAGTGGATAATCCACACGTTCAGCAACCATCTCCAGCGTGGTGTTGGCAATCCCTTGTAATTCTAATAATTTCAGGGCTTCTCCCAGTACATCTTCACGTTGCACGCTATTTTCCTCCGTCTTTCCCACTGCAAGTGTCGTTCACGGTTGGCGATCGCGCAAATGTGCGCTGAAGGTTTCAGCATCCATAAAGCCCGTGACGCGTGCTTGTGGATGCTCCTGGCCTTGTCCGTCAAAAAAGAGAATTGTCGGTAGGCCAAGGACATTAAGATGCTTTAACAGCGCCACATCTTGTGCGTCGTTGGCCGTGACGTTGGCCTGAAGTAAGACCGTGTCTGCTAACGCTTTTTGCACCTGCGGGTCGCTGAAGGTGTATTTCTCAAACTCTTTACAGGCGACGCACCAGTCGGCATAAAGATCTAACATCACCGGTTTGCCTTTGGCTTCAACGAGCGCCTGATTTAACTCATCTACCGTTTTGATTTGTGTAAAGTTGAGATGCGTCTGAGTTTGCGCGGTATGCGTCGCACCAAATGCCCAATCCTGAAGTGGGCGCACGCTAACCAATGCCGCTGCCAGCAGGATTATTTGCACCACGCGCATCCAGCCGCGTTTAGCCTGTAGGCTGGTGATAAAGGCCCAGCCAAAGAATGCGACACCCAGCGCCGACCACAAGCGTAATCCCCATACATCACCAATCACTCGCTCCAGCAGGAAGACCGGCAGTGCGAGGATCACAAAACCAAACGCGGTTTTGACTTGTTCCATCCACGGGCCGCTTTTCGGCAGCAAGCGGTTACCAAAGACGGTAATTAGCATCAGCGGCAGGCCCATGCCCAACGCATAGAGATAAAGCGTGCCGCCGCCCAGCCACATGTTCCCGCTTTGGGCGATATACAGCAGAATCGCGCTAAGCGGTGCGGTGGTGCATGGTGAACAGATCAGTCCGGCAATCGCCCCCATAACAAACACACCGCCAGGTGAGCCGCCCTGTTGGCGATTGCTCATCAACGTGAGACGTGTTTGCAGCGAAGAGGGGAGTTGTAGAGTAAACAAGCCAAACATTGACATCGCCAGCAAGGTAAAGACGATGGCGAGGCCAATGAGCACGTATGGGTGCTGTAGCGCCGCCTGGAACTGTAACCCTGCGGCGGCAACTACCAGACCCAGCGCCGTGTAAGTCAGTGCCATCCCCTGCACATAAATAAAGGTCAGCAACAATGCTCTGGCAGTGGAGAGCCGCTGTTTACCACCCAGCACGATGCCAGAAATCAGTGGGTACATTGGCAGCACGCATGGCGTAAAGGCGATACCAATACCGATCAACAACGCCCAGAGCGCGGAAAAGGGCAATTGCGCGGTGTGCTGCTCTTGCTGCGAAACAGACACAGGCTGTGACGCTGCGTTGTTGGCGACCACTTCGCTTAACGGAACGGTTTTGGTTTCTGGCGGATAACAGAAACCGGCATCAGCGCAGCCCTGGTAGGTGACAGTTAACGTCGCTCCCGCACTCGCCTGGTTGATGGTTACGGGAAGCGTCAGCCGATCGCGGTAAATCTCGCTTTTGCCGTAAAACTCATCTTCATGCCAGACGCCTTGCGGCAGCTGCACGTCGGCAATTTTCGCGTGTTCCGGCGTAATGCGGATCTGTTTACGGTAGAGGTAGTAACCGTCTTTGATCTGCCAGGTCAGATTAAGGTCATGTTGGTTTTGCTGAAAATCAAAAGTAAAGGCTTGATCCGCGGGGACAAATTGTGAACGTCCCGGCGCGTCGAATAATCCGGCAAAAACGGAAGTGCTGCAAAGTAGCAGGATCAGCGTAAAGATGCGTTGAGCCATGAGAGGTAATCTGTGTCTCCGTGTGTAACAGGTAAAACCAGAAGTTCCGGGGTTTGATATGGATGATGAGACTTCAGGCATTCCAGCAGTGCCTGCTGGTGAGATACGGTAGTTTTTAAAATCATCTGCACTTCGTATTCTTGCTCCAGCTTACCTTCCCAGTAATAGAGAGAGGTAGCGCCGGGGATCAAGGTCGCGCAGGCCGCCAGTTTTTCCGCCAGCACTTTGGCGGCTAAATCCTGGGCTGTCGCTTCATCCGGTGCGGTACATAGCACCACGACAGACGCGGTATTCGAACTTTTTTCATCAAGCATAAACACCTCGCAAGAACAGATGGAACCGCAAGAGAGAGGTCACTATACAACGGACGGGGGAAGGATGTTAGTCGGCGGGAAAGAAAGCGGGGCGTGAACGCCCCGCGATTGGTCATTACAGCATGAAGCTACCCAGCAAGAAGCCGAAGCAAACGGCCAGGGCAACACCCAGAGTACCCGGGATGAAGAACGGATGGTTGAAGACGAATTTACCGATACGGGTAGTACCCGTGTCATCCATCTGTACCGCAGCAACCAGCGTCGGGTAGGTCGGCAGAATGAACAGACCAGACACCGCAGCGAAAGAAGCAACAGCGGTCAGCGGTGAAACGTTCAGTGCCAGAGCCATCGGCATTAGTGCTTTTGCGGTTGCAGCCTGAGAGTACAGCAAAGCAGAAGCAAAGAAGAAGATGACGGCCAGCAGCCACGGATGACCCTGAATCACTTCACCAGCGGTATCTTTGATCCAGTCGATGTTGTTGGAAACGAAAGTATCGCCCAGCCACGCAACACCCAGGATACAAATACAGGCGCTCATACCTGCTTTGAAGGTGCTGGAGTTGAGGATGTTGTCGGTATCGACTTTACAGATAACGGTGGTCAGAGTTGCAACGCTGAGCATGATGATCAGGATTGCGTTGGTGGTGTTCATCAGCGGTTTTTCAACCAGACCCATGCTTGGGCTGTTGATGATTGCATAGATAACCACGCCAACTACGCCCAGCAGGAACAGCCAGACGGACGTTTTTGCACCGGATTTGATTTCAATCTGCTTTTCACCGCGCAGTTCAACCAGGCCCTCTTCCAGACGCTTGCGATAAATCGGATCGTCAGAGAGTTTGGAGTTGAACAGCATAGTGACCAGAAAGGACATCACCAGAACCGCCAGCAGGGTGGACGGGATGACCACGGAGAGCAGATGGAGGTAGCTGATGCCATGACCTTCCATCACGGAAGACATGTAAACCACTGCCGCTGAGATTGGCGATGCGGTGATCGCAATCTGCGCGGATACCACTGCAGTAGACAGCGGACGGCAAGGTTTGACGCCTTGTTCCTTCGCAACTTCAGCGATAACTGGCAGTGTCGCCAGAGATATGTTGCCAGTACCAGCAAAGATAGTCAGGAAATAGGTCACGATCGGTGCGAGGATCGTGATGTATTTCGGGTTACGGCGCAGCAGCTTTTCTGTCTGATGAACCAGATAGTCCAGACCGCCAGCAACCTGCATGGCAGAAATAGCGGCGATAACCGCCATGATAATGGAAATGACATCGAACGGGATGTTACCGGGTTTAACGCCAATAGCGGCAAGAACCAGCACCCCCAATCCGCCTGCAAAACCAATACCTATTCCCCCCAATCTGGCGCCCAAGAAGATCGCCAGCAAAACTATGATGAGTTCTACAACTAGCATATTAGCCTTCCTTGTTTTTTAACAAGTTGATATTAGGTTGTTATTTTTAAGTTACTGCTCACAAGAAAAAAGGCACGTCATCTGACGTGCCTTCTTTATTTGTACTACCCTGTACGATTACTGTTCGCTTTCATCAGTATAGCGTTTTGCTTTGTAAGCCGGGTGCATCAGATTCTGTACGGAGAAAATATCGTCAAGTTCCGCTTCAGTCAACAGACCGCGTTCCAGAACGACTTCACGTACACTCTTACCGGTTTCGGCACAGATTTTACCCACGATGTCACCGTTGTGGTGACCGATGAACGGGTTCAGGTAAGTAACGATACCGATAGAGTTGTAAACGTAACCTTCGCACACTTCTTTGTTAGCAGTGATGCCGTTAATGCATTTTTCCAGCAGGTTGTAGCAAGCGTTGGTCAGAATGTGAACGGATTCGAACATGGCCTGGCCAATGACCGGCTCCATAACGTTCAACTGCAGCCGACCTGCTTCTGCTGCCATGGTAACAGTGGTGTCGTTACCGATGACTTTGAAGCATACCTGGTTAACCACTTCCGGAACAACCGGGTTTACTTTAGCTGGCATGATGGAAGAGCCCGCCTGCAGTTCCGGCAGGTTGATCTCGTTCAGGCCGGCACGTGGACCAGAAGAGAGCAAGCGCAGGTCGTTACAGATTTTGGACATCTTCACAGCCAGGCGTTTCAGCGCGCCGTGAACCATAACATAAGCGCCGCAGTCAGAGGTCGCTTCGATCAGGTCTTCAGCCGGTACGCATGGGAAGCCAGTGACTTCAGCCAGTTTTTTCACTGCCAGCGGAGAGTACTCTTTCGGCGTGTTCAGACCAGTACCGATTGCTGTTGCGCCAAGGTTAACTTCCAGCAGCAGTTCAGCGGTACGTTGGATATTTTTCACTTCTTCTTTCAGCAGGATGCTGAAAGCGCGGAATTCCTGACCGAGGGTCATCGGTACTGCGTCCTGCAGCTGGGTACGACCCATTTTCAGGATGTCCTGGAATTCGACAGCTTTACGTTCAAAGCCTTCACGCAGTTGGTTAATCGCATCTACCAGCTTAATCAGGGAAGAGTAAACTGCGATACGGAAACCGGTCGGGTAGGCGTCGTTAGTGGACTGACATTTGTTAACATGGTCGTTCGGGTTCAGGTACTGATATTCACCTTTCTGGTGACCCATCAGTTCCAGACCGATATTGGCCAGCACTTCGTTGGTGTTCATGTTTACGGAAGTACCTGCGCCGCCCTGGTAGACGTCTACCGGGAACTGATCCATGCATTTTCCGTTGTTCAGGACTTCATCACATGCGGCAATGATGGCATTCGCTACACTTTTAGGAATGGTTTGCAGCTCTTTGTTTGCCATAGCTGCGGCTTTTTTAACCATTACCATACCGCGAACAAATTCAGGAATATCACTGATTTTGTTGTTGCTGATATAGAAGTTTTCAATCGCTCTCAGAGTGTGAACACCATAGTAGGCATCAGCTGGAACTTCCCTGGTACCCAACAGATCTTCTTCGATACGAATGTTGTTTGACATGTGAACCTTCTTTTTCAAGCTGCCAATGATTTGCTTTAAACACACAGAATATATGTGGTTTCGAATGTTTTTCGACCGACGATTATCCCCTGCATCGACCGAATACCCGAGATCATATGCTGCTTGAGGATTTCTACCGTAATCTGGATCACTTTAAGTGTCGGTTTTTACCCCTTAATTATTAATTTGTGAAATAGATCACCGCTTTGGGATTACTACCAAAAATAGTTGCGCAAACATCTTGAAATTTTGCTAATGACCACAATATAAGCTGAACGCGATTCGCAACCCATTCAGGTAGCCGGGTTTTACCGGCTGCTATTACAGGAGAAACCTTTGCGCTGGTTACCTTTTATTGCCATTTTCCTTTATGTCTATATTGAGATTTCAATCTTTATTCAGGTTGCCCATGTATTGGGGGTATTGCTGACCCTCGTGCTGGTTATATTCACGTCAGTTATCGGGATGTCACTGGTACGTAACCAGGGCTTTAAGAATTTCGTGCTGATGCAGCAAAAAATGGCGGCGGGTGAAAACCCAGCGGCGGAGATGATTAAAAGTGTTTCGCTGATCATTGCCGGTTTGCTGCTTTTATTACCGGGCTTTTTCACCGACTTCCTCGGTCTTCTGCTTTTATTACCGCTGGTGCAAAAGCATCTGACAGTGAAGTTGATGCCGCATTTGCGCTTTTCTCGTATGCCAGGCGGCGGTTTTAGCGCCGGGACCGGTGGCGGTAATACTTTTGATGGTGAGTACCAGCGAAAGGATGATGAGCGCGACCGCCTTGATCATAAAGACGATCGCCAGGATTAATGTCGAAACGCCGGATTATGTGGTTATGCCATTTTCCGGCGTTTTTCGTTTTGGCAGCAACAGCCATAACCCCGCCAGCATGATCAGCGCATAGAGACTTTTCCAGCCGACCATTGCCAGTAACAGAACGCATAACAGCCCGCCAACCACCGCCAGTAGTCGATAACGTCCTTGCAATAATTTACAGCCTGCCAGCATGCATAACAGATAAATCATAATAAAGATGCCATTGGCATAAATAATAAGAGCGTCCAGATTGATCTCTAAAGCATGAATCACCAACGTGCTCACCACACAGCAGCCGAGCACCGCATTGAGGGCATTATTCGGGATATGGCGAGAAGAGAGGCGTGCCAGGTAGTGGTCAGGATTATGTTGCGCCTGCGACCAGACCAGGCGGGCGAAGCTCTGTATATAAATGTTGAGACTGGCAAAGCAGGCCAGATAGCCAATCACGCAGGCAATCCATAACGCTCCTACACCGAACAACTGCACTACAATTTTTGGAAGCGATGCTGCCGCCGCCATTTTTTCACCATAGGCGTCGAAGTGTAAGACGACTACCGTACAGCCCCAGTAGACTAATCCTGCCAGCAGCAGACCAATCATCAATGCGCGAGGAAAATCACGCTCTGGATTTTTAAATTCCGAGGCAAGATGGGCAAATGCTTCCAGACCGACAAAACACCAGAACATCACTGATAACGCAGCAAATAACCCGGTAAGTTCGATATTACCAGGTGCCGGGAAGGGGATATTCGCAGGTTTGATATCGCCCGCCCACCAGATAGCGACAATCAGCGCGACGATAAGTCCGGCAATAACGGTTTGTAGATTAGCACTGGAACTGGCACCGCGAGTACCGATATACCACACCAGCGCCAGCGTACCGAGTTCTGCCAACAACAGTTGCCAGCTATGCCAGCCAAACATTGCCTGGCCGAACCCGGCGGCAATTTGTAGCGCGGCAGGCAAACCCACGGGAATGACCGATAAAAACAACCAGCCGGTGACTCGCTCAAGTCGCGAACCAAACGCCATACCGACGAAGTGCGCGACACCGCCTGCGCTGGGATAGTGGCGACCCAGAATCGCAAACACAATCGCAATCGGGAACACTAAGATAATCAAAACGGGCCACGCCCACAGGCTGTTATTGCCCGCTACCAGCGCAGCTAACGCAGGAACGGCAAACACGCCAGTGCCTAATAATGACGTCGATAGCAGGCCAATGCCCTGGGCCAGCCCCAGTTCTTGTTTGAGTCCACTCATGGGTTGATATCCGATTGCGCCCAAATTTTGGGCAACTGCGTAGATTTTCGATGGTAGCACAATCAGATTCGCTTATGACGGCGATGAAGAAATTGCGATGAAATGTGAGGTGAATCAGGGTTTTCACCCGATTTTGTGCTGATCAGAATTTTTTTTCTTTTTCCCCCTTGAAGGGGCGAATCCTCATCCCCATTTCTCTGGTCACCAGCCGGGAAACCACGTAAGCTCCGGCGTCACCCATAACAGATACGGACTTTCTCAAAGGAGAGTTATCAATGAATATTCGTCCATTGCATGATCGCGTGATCGTCAAGCGTAAAGAAGTTGAAACTAAATCTGCTGGCGGCATCGTTCTGACCGGCTCTGCAGCGGCTAAATCCACCCGCGGCGAAGTGCTGGCTGTCGGCAATGGCCGTATCCTTGAAAATGGCGAAGTGAAGCCGCTGGATGTGAAAGTTGGCGACATCGTTATTTTCAACGATGGCTACGGTGTGAAATCTGAGAAGATCGACAATGAAGAAGTGTTGATCATGTCCGAAAGCGACATTCTGGCAATTGTTGAAGCGTAATCCTCGCACGACACTGAACATACGAATTTAAGGAATAAAGATAATGGCAGCTAAAGACGTAAAATTCGGTAACGACGCTCGTGTGAAAATGCTGCGCGGCGTAAACGTACTGGCAGATGCAGTGAAAGTTACCCTCGGTCCGAAAGGCCGTAACGTAGTTCTGGATAAATCTTTCGGTGCACCGACCATCACCAAAGATGGTGTTTCCGTTGCTCGTGAAATCGAACTGGAAGACAAGTTCGAAAATATGGGTGCGCAGATGGTGAAAGAAGTTGCCTCTAAAGCGAACGACGCTGCAGGCGACGGTACCACCACTGCAACTGTACTGGCTCAGGCTATCATCACTGAGGGTCTGAAAGCTGTTGCTGCGGGCATGAACCCGATGGACCTGAAACGTGGTATCGACAAAGCCGTTACCGCTGCAGTTGAAGAACTGAAAGCGCTGTCCGTACCGTGCTCTGACTCTAAAGCGATTGCTCAGGTTGGTACCATCTCCGCTAACTCCGACGAAACCGTAGGTAAACTGATCGCTGAAGCGATGGACAAAGTCGGTAAAGAAGGCGTTATCACCGTTGAAGACGGTACCGGTCTGCAGGACGAACTGGACGTGGTTGAAGGTATGCAGTTCGACCGTGGCTACCTGTCTCCTTACTTCATCAACAAGCCGGAAACTGGCGCAGTAGAACTGGAAAGCCCGTTCATCCTGCTGGCTGACAAGAAAATCTCTAACATCCGCGAAATGCTGCCGGTTCTGGAAGCTGTTGCCAAAGCAGGCAAACCGCTGCTGATCATCGCTGAAGATGTTGAAGGCGAAGCGCTGGCAACTCTGGTTGTTAACACCATGCGTGGCATCGTGAAAGTTGCTGCGGTTAAAGCTCCGGGCTTCGGCGATCGTCGTAAAGCTATGCTGCAGGATATCGCAACCCTGACTGGCGGTACCGTAATCTCTGAAGAGATCGGTATGGAGCTGGAAAAAGCAACCCTGGAAGACCTGGGGCAGGCTAAACGTGTTGTGATCAACAAAGACACCACCACTATCATCGATGGCGTGGGTGAAGAAGCTGCAATCCAGGGCCGTGTTGCTCAGATCCGTCAGCAGATTGAAGAAGCAACTTCTGACTACGACCGTGAAAAACTGCAGGAACGCGTAGCGAAACTGGCAGGCGGCGTTGCAGTTATCAAAGTAGGTGCTGCTACCGAAGTTGAAATGAAAGAGAAAAAAGCACGCGTTGAAGACGCCCTGCACGCGACCCGTGCTGCGGTAGAAGAAGGCGTGGTTGCTGGTGGTGGTGTTGCGCTGATCCGCGTAGCGTCTAAACTGGCTGACCTGCGTGGTCAGAACGAAGACCAGAACGTGGGTATCAAAGTTGCACTGCGTGCAATGGAAGCTCCGCTGCGTCAGATCGTCCTGAACTGCGGCGAAGAACCGTCTGTTGTTGCTAACACCGTTAAAGGCGGCGACGGCAACTACGGTTACAACGCAGCAACCGAAGAATACGGCAACATGATCGACATGGGTATCCTGGACCCAACCAAAGTAACCCGTTCTGCTCTGCAGTACGCGGCTTCTGTGGCTGGCCTGATGATCACCACCGAGTGCATGGTTACCGACCTGCCGAAAAATGATGCAGCTGACTTAGGCGCTGCTGGCGGTATGGGCGGCATGGGTGGCATGGGCGGCATGATGTAATTGCCCTGCACCTCGCAGAAATAAACAAACCCCCGGGCAGAAATGTCTGGGGGTTTTTCTTTTGGTCATCTTTCTAGTATAAGATTCAGACACGGACGACGCGAGTGGCGTCCAGCTCATTGATTATGGGGAATAACATGCACGTAAAATACTTAGCAGGGATTGTCGGTGCCGCGCTACTGATGGCGGGTTGTAGCTCCAGCAACGAATTGAGTGCTGCCGGTCAGAGTGTACGCATTGTGGACGAGCAGCCAGGCGCAGAGTGCCAGCTGATTGGTACTGCGACAGGTAAGCAAAGCAACTGGCTTTCCGGGCAACACGGAGAAGAGGGCGGTTCTATGCGCGGCGCAGCAAACGATCTGCGCAACCAGGCGGCTGCAATGGGCGGTAACGTGATTTATGGCATCAGCAGCCCGTCGCAGGGAATGTTGTCCAGTTTTGTCCCGACGGATAGCCAGATTATCGGTCAGGTTTATAAGTGCCCGAACTGATGTGATCCAGAGGCTGGGTGACAAACGTATCATTGCCTGATGCGCTTCGCTTATCAGGCCTACAGCAGGCATTGCAACTGATTGAATGCTTGAGAATTTGTAGGCCGGATAAGGCGTTTACGCCGCATCCGGCATGACCAACGATCACGTTATCAGTCATTTCAGGCTGGATGGCTCCAGCCTCGCATTAGCAAAGATGAGATTATTTCGCCTGTGGTGCAGTTTTGCTGGTGGATTGAACACGTAAGTGATGCAGCGCGCGTAAGCATTGATCCTGGGTTAGCGGTTGGGCGTTATTCGCCGCTACGGTGCGAACATAGACCTGACATGGCACACCCGCGAGTTTTTTCAGTCGTTGGCTGAAATCAAGCATTCGGCGAGTGATCGCCTCTATTTCTTTACCCGGCGTTGCTTCACGCGTTTTCACCACTGCGCCGCTAAATTGTTCTTTGCCACTTTCATCTTTAAAGCGGTAAAGCACCGCCAGATAATGGTCGAACAGGTTATGTTTCCATTCCGGTTGGGAATAGGTGTCATATTCCAGATTGCCATTTTCCTGGCAGTCAACGTCATATAACGGCAGGAAATCTAACAGTGAGGTAATACGTAATGCCAGTTCACGCATTTCCGCATTATTAATTGCATGAATGATTGCTCGCGCCAGCATTTCAATCTGCAACTCATTGACGACTAACTCACATTTGCTACCGTCATGTAGCGTTAATACGAAGGTAAGATTTTCGCCTTGATTATCGGTAAGTTCCAGCGTGTTAACCCGACGATTAATATCGGCATTTTTAAGCTCATCAACCAGAATTTCTGGGATGTTTTCTGCCATTTTCTTAATGACTTTATCGCGAGCTTGCTCATACTGAAGGCGTGCAGCAGCATCCAGTTTATGCTTTTGATGCATACGACTTTCCAGCGCAATCAGCAGGTCGCGCAGTTCCATGACAGACATAAAGAACAACGATTCTTTATTGCGAGGTTCTTTAATTTTCAGCGCCAGTGCAATGAAATTATTACTCTTGCGAATAACACCGGTATTAACACCCTTGATGCTTATGGCCATGTAGGTTCTCCCTAACCATTTCTCAATTAAATAATTAATTTTAATTTATAAGCCAGATAAATGGGCTTGGTAGTAATAGTTG
>ENA-OYAC01000422-OYAC01000422.1-human-gut-metagenome-genome-assembly--contig:-NODE-422-length-11462-cov-3.657316_pt1 | contig 11462 bp, 9 predicted proteins | sample MGYA00244511_ERZ652807 | MGnify/ENA primary metagenome ERZ652807 (study PRJEB26926, sample SAMN06164834) | human gut metagenome | biome: ENVO:00009003; feature: ENVO:2100002; material: ENVO:00002003...
CTTGCCGCCGAAGCCAACGCGCCAGCGCCCGGCACGTCGGCCCGAAGCAAATCTCGCCCAACTCGCCCCGGAAGAGGAACTTATCCAGAAACAGGTAGCAGAACAGCACGAGGAACAGCACGACGAGGGCTTCCGTGATTTTCATAACGGGTGTCATCCTTATAGAATTTTATTGAGTCCTTTGGAGCAGAGCGACCGTATTTCCGTCCGGTGCCGCTCGAAGTGCTGTTCCAATACGTTGTCGATGAAGTTCCCGACCGTAAAACGCCGGGTGCCCGCAACACCCACGAGGGTCGTGATCTTGCGGTGCAGCCGCCGGTCGATGTAGACGCATTGCCGCGCTTCGGAAGGAGTATTCTTCAGAAACCGCGACGCATAGTCTTCCGCATCCGAACGCCTGACGCGCGGCTCCGAAGCCGGGGTTTCCGCCTGTTCCGACACTTCGGTATCCGACGAAGAAGCCGCCGGCTCCGGGGCCTCCATCAGGCTGCGCAGGTACTCTTCGTCGATCTCCTGTTGGGCGGGAGCCTTCCTGCTACTCATGGCTCGGAAGTTTCAGAACGGCGCAGATCTCCGTCATCAGGCGGTCGAAACCGCACTCGGCGACGAAAGCCCGGTCGGGCGGCAGCAGCGTACACCGGTACACCGGGCCGCCCGTTTCCTGAATATCCTTGTTGAAGTTGCTCCGCACGGGAATATGCGTGCGCAGATGCTGCAGCCCCAACTGATCGAGGACTTTCTCGTACTGTTCATAGAGCGGCGTCCGCTCGCGGCGATCCACCAAGTTCCAGAACAGGAACAGCTCCCGAAGATGCGCCCGTCCCGTCTTGATCAGGCGGTCGTTGAGAACAGAGGCGAAATTGAGCGTGCTTTCCAGTACAATGCGGTCGGCCTTCATCGGAATAAAGAGGTAGTCCAACTCGACGATCGTGGAGAGGACGCCTTCATTGCCCACCGTTCCCGGAAGGTCGAACAGCACGACATCGTATCGTTCTTCGGCGACGGCGGCCCATTTCCGCCATTCCGCCATTGCCTCGGAAGGTTTGCAGCAGAGAATACGATAAGGCTTCACCCCTTTGTTCTCGGCGAGCGAAACGAGGAGTCTGCCGTAGATCGCCGAAGATTGCACGACGGCCTTGTCGCGGTTCGAGAGTTTGAGGATGGAGTGCTGCGGGTAGTCGCAGTCCACCACCGCGACGCGGATGCCGTGCAGGTAGTGCAGCCACGAGGCGGCCAGTACTGTGAGGGTCGATTTGCCGACGCCCCCTTTCTGGGAGGCGAAAGCGATGCATAACGGGTTCTGTTCCATACGAGAATAATTAAGCAATTAATATTTAACTTGTTTCGATACGCGGATACGTACTTGCGTATTCACGTATCTTCGGCGATTCATACGCTTTTGCGGATTCACATACTTTTGTCGGCAGATACGGATATAAGCTGTCACATACGAACTTCGGCATCTATGCAGACATCTATATCCGTATCCGCATAGCCGCGTAATGACGGAGGTACGGGAGTAAGAGACTACGCGGGCAGGTAGATTCGTAAGTACTGATCCGCGCACAAAGAAAATGAGAAAACGCCCCCGTTCGGCGGCTCCGAAAACGGGTGGCGCCCAAAGGCGCGTATCGGCGTCCGTTGGCAGGTATATATCCGATACAACATAAGATAAAACGCTCTACCTTTGTCTCCGAAAAGAGTAATCCCGCCGCGACGCCGAAGGCGCGCACCTTCATCCGGCCCTTGGCCGGATTTCTATATGCGCCCGCATATAGCAAGGGGTACCTTCAGCCGCTCGGAATATTCCGAGCCGCCGAAAGTGCTGCCGCAACCTGCGGCGCGGCGGACGGTTACTCCCGAGTCGTAACCTCAAAACACGGATGCCCTATGGATGCTGCCGATAAACCGACCTCCGCCGCGGGCCGCAAAGCCCTCAACGACCCGCGCATACACCGCTATTACGTTCGCCTGACAAGCGAGCAAAACGAGCGTTTCCTGCGCATGTACGAACAGTCCGGGATGAAGAATAAAGCCGATTTCATCTGCCACCGCATCTTCGGATGACCTTTTACGGTCGTTGTCCGAGACAAGAACACCTACGATTTCTATGTCCGGCTGACGGGATTTTACGCCCAGTTCCGGGCTGTCGGGGTGAACTACAACCAGTGCGTCAAAGCCATGCACATGACCTTCGGCGATAAGAAAGCGTTGGCCTATCTCTACCGTCTGACGCTCGAAACGCAGCGGTTGGAACAACTCGTGAAGGCGGTCGTCGAACTTACGAAGGAGTTGCTGCAATGGTGCCGAAAGTAAACTCCGGGGCCAACGTCTACGGCGTACTCCAGTATAACCGCATTAAGGTCGAAGCCGGCGAAGGCCGGATATTATACATGCAGGGAATACCCGAACGCAGCGACGGCAGGTTCAGTATCGAGGAGTGTGCGGAAGCTTTCGGGTACTACACGGCGCTCAATCCCCGTGTCCGAAAACCGGTCGTGCATTTCTCGCTCAACCCCTCGCCCGAAGACCGGCTTTCGGAAGCGCAGCTCACGCGACTTGCCGCCGAGTTCATGGAACGCATGGGATACGGTCGCCAGCCCTACGTCGTCTTTCTGCACGAAGACATCGCACGGCGACACATGCACGTCGTCTCGGTGAGGGTGGACGAGCAGGGCCGGAAGATCGACCACAACAACGAACTGCGGCGCGCCATGGCGGTTTGCAGGGAGTTGGAACACGAGTACGGCCTGCATGTGCCCGAAGACGGCGGCGTGCAAACAGAACCGGAAGAATTGCACCGGGTCGATTACCTTCGGAGCGATCTGAAGCATCAGCTGCGCAACGTCGTGATGACGCTCAAACAGCAGTACGGATTCCAGTCCCTCGCGGAGTTCAATACGCTGCTCGAACGCTATGGCCTCGCAGCCGAAGAGGTCCGAGGAGACGTACGAGGTCGACCGTATCGGGGGCTCGTTTACCACGTGCTCGATGACGACGGGCAGCGCACGGGAGCCGCGGTCAAAGCGTCCCGGCTGGGCGATTTCTTCGGATGGAAGGCGCTGGAAGAAAAATTCGACGCCTCGAAACAACGGCTTCGGCAACATCCCGAAACGCTCGACCGTACACGCCGCGAAATCGACCGTGCCCGGAGCGGAAGCCGCAACCGCAAGGAGTTCACAGCCGAACTTCGGAAAAACGGTATCGACGCAGTTTTCCGGGAGAACGATGCCGGGCGGATTTACGGAGTCACTTTCATCGACCGCACGACACATCAGGTGTTCAACGGCTCCCGGCTCGGAAAGGAGTATGCGGCCGACGCTTTCGAGGCGTGGTTCAACGGTCGGGAGCAAGAGTCGTCCACACCCATACAGGAAGAGTTACGGCCGTTGGCACCCCTCGAACCGCCCCAGCCGGGACTATCTTCGGTCGAAGAGTTCGAGGAGTACATCGAGACCCACTACGTTTCGATGCCCGACGTAATAGGCGAACTCATGGAATATAAGCCCGAAAAGGAGTGGGAAACAGCTCCCGAATACCGGCTCTTCCCCCGCAGGAAGAAGCGGCGGCGGAAAATCCGGAAAAGAATTTAACAATCTCGATACGTTACGATCATGCAAGAAGAAGACGATCTGCGCGGCTTGGCCAAAGTCGCGGATTTCATGCGGGCGATCAGCTTTCTGTTTCTCGCCATTCACATCTACTGGTTCTGTTACGAGTGGTTTGCGCAGACAGGATGAACGATTTCCGTCGCAGACCGCATCCTGCAAAATTTCCAGCGGACGGCTGCCTTGTTCTCATCGACGCTCTGCACCAAACTCTTCTGCACGGTATTTCTCGCATTGTCGTGCATGGGAAACCGTGGTGTGAAGGACGAGAAAATATCGTGGAAACATATCACCGCGGCAGGCGGCATCGGCATACTGCTATTCTATGGCAACGGCTGGCTGCTCGGGATGAATGTCGCTACGACCCTGCGGGCGGCGCTTTATACGGCGACGTTGCTGGTGGGATTCCTCGGAATGCTGGCGGCCGGGCTATGGAGCAGCCGTCTGCTGAAAAACCGTATGACGGATGATCCGTTCAATGCCGAAAACGAGAGTTTCATGCAGGAAACACGCCTGCTGAAAAACGACGATTCGTTCAACTTCCCGACCGAGTTCGTCTTCCGGAGACGCAGGCACAGCGGATGGATCAACGTCGTGAATCCCTTCCGGGCGAGTATCGTTTTAGGAACGCCCGGCTCGGGAAAATCCTATGCCCTCATCAACAACTACATCAAGCAGGCCATCGAAAAGGGATATGCGCTCTACGTCTACGACTTCAAGTTCGACGACCTGTCGGTTATCGCTTACAACCATTTGCGCAAGAACCTCAAGGCTTACGGAGCGACGCCGCCGAGATTCTATGTCATAAATTTCGACGACCCGCGCCGTTCGCACCGATGCAATCCGCTCGCGCCGAATCTCATGTCCGACATCACCGACGCATACGAGGCCAGCTATGTCATCATGCTCAATCTCAACCGTTCGTGGATACAGAAGCAGGGAGATTTCTTCGTCGAATCGCCGATCGTGCTGCTCGCGGCGATCATCTGGTTCCTGAAGATTTACGACGGCGGAAAATACTGTACCTTTCCCCATGCCATCGAGCTGCTGAACAAACCCTACGAAGATCTGTTCACCGTATTGATGGCTCACGAGGAGTTGGAGAACTATCTTTCGCCCTTCGTGGATGCATGGAAAGGTGGAGCCGCAGAGCAGCTGATGGGGCAGATCGCCTCTGCGAAGATTCCCCTCTCGCGTATGATCTCACCGCAGCTCTACTGGGTCATGTCGGGAGACGACTTTACACTCGACATCAACAACCCCGAGGAACCGAAGATTCTTTGCGTGGGAAACAATCCCGACAGGCAGAACATATACGGCGCGGCGCTCGGATTGTATAATTCGCGCATCGTCAAACTGATAAACCGCAAGAAGCAGCTCAAAAGTTGCGTGGTGATCGACGAGCTGCCGACGATCTATTTCCGGGGGCTGGATAACCTGATCGCCACGGCGCGTTCCAACAAGGTCGCCGTATGTCTGGGTTTTCAGGATTTCAGCCAGCTAAAGCGCGACTACGGAGACAAGGAAGCCGCCGTGATTCAGAATACCGTAGGCAATATCTTCAGCGGACAGGTCGTAGGAGAAACGGCCCGGACGCTCTCCGAACGATTCGGAAAGATCGTGCAGAAACGACAATCCGTAAGCATCAACCGCAGCGATACCTCGACGTCGATAAACACCCAGCTCGACAGTCTTATTCCTGCGTCGAAAATCTCGACGCTCTCGCAGAGCGTGTTCGTCGGAGCTGTGAGCGACAACTTCGGAGAGGAGATCGAGCAGAAGATTTTCCATGCCCGGATCGTCGTGGACAACGAGGCCGTGAAAAAAGAAATGGCGGAGTACAAGCCCATACCCGAAATATCGTCGTTCCTCGACGCCAGCGGGCGAGACATCATGCAGGAAAAGATCAAGGAGAATTACCGCCGCATCAAGCAGGATGCGCTCGACATCATCGAAACTGAAATGAAGAGGATAGAGAAGGATGAAAAATTGGCGGAAACGTTATTAGGGAAAACCGAATAGATGGAGTTTGGGAAAAATTGCATTAAAAGAGTACGTTTTTCCGGGAAAAATCGGGGATAGTATTTCGCTAATATATCCCGATGCCGACTTCATCTGCGATTAATTGCGAATTTATTTTCCAATCGTAAATTTACAAAGAAAAAGAAATACGATGTTTGGATGAGCCGTCCTGCTTTCGAAGGATATAAAAAATAACTTATTTTAATAAATCAGTTGATAAATATATCAATCTGACAAACAGACTTTTAAGAAGATTTTACAGGGGTTTTAGTAACGATTTGGAGAATGTGCGAAATTCGCTACTTTGCGTAATCATCTTGTCAAATAACCCTTGTCAAAAACAAAGGTAGGAATTTTCTTTGAACTTGCAAAAATATTCGATTTAAGTGCTAAATACAAAACGAAGGCACGAGGTTATGAGCCTCGTACCTTCTTCCCTTTTATTTCTTGTTACCGTGTTAGATGGCTTTGATGACGAATGGGCAATAAGATTAAAATGGTTTTCTGCAAATTACGAAAAATAATTGATATATAGCCTATTTTCCGGTAATAAAAATGTAGCGACGGTGTTTCACAACTCTGTCGCTACCGCTACAACTAAAACAAGTTTTTAACCTTAATTTTTATCTTCATTACAAATGAATACAAAATAGTTGATATTTGCAAATCATCTGTCCGTTTCCGGTACGAGCCATTCGGGGGCATGAAAAAATGGTATGCCGCATGATAGTGGTCGGAAATGCGCCGGAGCCCGATTCGGATGTGTCGGATGGAAAAAAGGACTCCGTCGTTATACGACGGAGTCCCGGTTTATGAGTGAAACGGATCGGCGGGGTTAGAAATTGCCTTTGTCCTTGCGGTCCCACCACAGACGGGTGCCACCGGTGTCGCCGTCGCCTTTCACTTCGGAAGATTCAGCCTTCAGCAGCTGGATGGCATTGTTCACCTCGACGGTGTTGGAGCTCAGTTCCGTTTCGTTGTACAGCAGGCGGCGCGGGCCGAGCTGCGTGTCGATGATCGAGGGGGCCAGATTTTGCTTCGGACGGAAGAGTTTGGGGTAGCCCGTGCGGCGGTAATCGGCCCACGCTTCGGTCGAGAGCGGGAAGTTGGCGATCCATTTCTGGGTGATGATGCGTTCGAGCTTTTCTTCATTCGAAGCGCCTTCGTCCCACTTCACCGTGATACTGGTGGTCGGATCGGAGTTGTATTCCGGCTTCCACGGGTCCGTATAACCCTCAGGTGAGGAGGTATCGTCGTTGATGTAGCTGCTGATAGCCGCATCGTCGATAGCCGCCCAGTCGGGGGCCGTCAGTTTCTTCTCGGTCCATGCTGCCGCGGCGTCGGACTGTCGGTAGCTCTTCTGGTTGCGGATGGAAACCTCGATACCCTTTTCATAGAGTTCCTTTACGCTCTGCTGCCCGGCGTCGGTCCAGCGAAGTTTGGCTTCGGCGCGCAGGAACCAGCCTTCGGCGGCGAACATGATGGGCTGCGGCGTCGCATATCCGCCGGCCAGAAACGAGTAGTAGACGCGCTGGTTGTCGTTGCCGCCGTTCTTATTGCCCAATTCGCAGCCTACGGGAACTCCGATGTATTGCGCTCCCTTGCGGATCAGGATGTCGCTTTCGTTGTATATGTCCTCGTTGTTCTGGTCTTTCTCGCCTGTCGGTTCGGCGGTCTTCTTGACCAGATGGCGGACGTTGGTGGTGAAATAGAGCGGGCGGCGCGGGTCGTTGTAGCCGTTCATGAACGCTACGATCGACGAACCGATGCCCGAATCCAGCCAGTCCATCATGCGGCGCAGTTCGTTCGAGTAGGACTTGTTGATAAGGATGTCCTTGTCTTCGAGGACTCCGGCCTGAATGGCTTCCTTGGCGTATTTTTCAGCATCGACGGGGTTTACCTTGACGATGCGCAGCGCCATGCGCAGCTTGAGCTGGTTGGCGATCTTCTTCCAGAGCGTGCGGTCGCCGTTGCACCAGCAGTCGAACGATGCGAGACCTGCGGTCTCCGTATCCAGTCCTTCGAGCGCTTTGTCCAGCTGTGCGAATATCGCCTTGTAGATATCTTCCTGTTTGTCGTAGGCGTAGCTGCTGGGGCGTTCGGCCAGTTCGTCCGCTGCGAGGACCGACGAATAGGGAACCGGGCCGTAGGTGTCGGTATACTGGAGCAGGTTATACGCTTCGACGATGCGGGCTACGGCTGCGAAGTCATGCTGTCCGGCGGCGTCGCACTGTTTGATCAGCCGGCGGGTGTTGTTGAATATTTTCTGCATGAAGTTCTCGTGCATGCCGCCGCAGAACCCGCGGGCGAGGTCGTAACGCGCCATCGTCCAGTTGCTGTGCGGCACCTCGAAATAACCGCCGTAGTTGTCGATCGACAACGAGGTCCAGTACTGGAACAGGTTCTGGTGGGTGGGGTAACTGAACGAGAGGGGAGTGGAGAACTGCGCTTCGAACGGCAGTTCTTCGGGGTCGATCTCGTAGGGATTGGTGTTCAGCTCTTCGAAATCTCCCGTACAACTTCCCAACAGTGCGAGGGGAAGCGCCATTGCGGTAACGTTTCTAAGAATATTCTTGAGTTTCATAATGTGTAAACGCTTTTGATTAGAAATTCAGTTTCACGTTCAGACCGAAGCTGCGCGTGGTCGGCAGGTTGAAGACATCGAAGCCTTGCAGGCCGTTGCCCGTACCCATCGACACGTCGGGATCCATCGGGGCGTCTTTGTAGAAGAAGAAAAGGTTGCGGGCGATGAACGCAAGGGTCAGGTTCTTCGACTGGCCGAACAGGTTACGGAAAGTGTAGCCCAGCGAAATCTCGCGCATACGGACGTTGGTCGCGTCGTATACGTAATCCTCGACGTTGTAGACCGAGTTGAAGCTTGTCGCGCCCACCACGTCGTAGTAAGCCTTGACGTTCGAGAATTTGATGCCCTCGCGCATCACGTAGCCGCGGTCGCGCGCCCGGCCCGTGCGTTCCGATACGCCGTATCCGTCGAGTGTGGCCTCGGTCATCGAAACGACCTTGCCGCCGATGCGGAAGTCGATGAGCATGCTCAGTGTCAGGTCCTTGTAGCGGAACGTGTTGTTCCAGCCCATGTTCCACTTCGAGTTCATGTTGCCCATGTATTTCAGGTCGGAATTCTGCTCGCCGCCGTTTACGGGGATCTGGTAGTCGGCGCCTTCGGGGGTTTCCGTCACCAGTTTGCCGCTCTCGTCGCGTTTGAGCGTGCGGACGTAGAGGTCGCCATACTGGCCGCCTTCATAGAGGATCACTTTGGCGCCGCCCAAGTTGGAGACCGTTACGCCGTCTTGGATACCGTCGAAAAGCTCGATGATCTTGTTGTCGTTGTACGAGAGATTCAGATCGGTGGACCATGTGAATTCGTTGCCGAAGTCTTGGAACCAGCCGGCCGTCAGTTCGAAGCCTTGGTTCTGGACGTTGCCCGCATTGACGAACTGCGATTTGTAACCGCTCTCCCACGGCAGCGTCACCTCGAAGTACTGGTTCTTGGTGTTGGTCTTGTAATAGGTGGCGTTTACGTGCAGACGGTGCTGGAAGAACTCTCCGTCGAAACCGACCTCGAACGAGTGGGTCTTTTCGGGTTTCAGCGTGCGGAACGGCACCGATTCGGGCGGGTTGATGGCGCCTTGGTCGCCGTAGGTATAGCGCGGATTGGTCTTGTAGACGGGGACGTCGTTGCCGACGATGGAGTACGAACCGCGGAATTTGAACAGGTCGATATTCCGGCCCATGTCCACGAAACGGTTGAGCAGAAGGCTGGCGCCCACCGAAGGATAGAAGAACGAGTAGCCGTCGGTGTAAGCGAGGGCCGACGACCAGTCGTTACGGGCCGTCACGTCGAGGAAGAGCGCCTCTTTGAAGCCGAACGTGACAGCTCCGAAGACCGAGTTGAGCCGTTTGCGCTCCAGTCCCATGGTCGTGCCGTTCATGTAGAAATTCGACGGGTTGAAGATGTTGGGATAGTAGGCGCCGCCGTTGCCCGGAGCGACGAACTTGCTCTGCTCGTAGAGCAGGCTCACGTTGTTCGAACGTGTCTGCATCATGCTGGTGCCGAGGGTGGCGTTGAGCGAGAAATCGTCCCACGTATGGTTGTACTGGGCGAGCAGGTCCGCATAGAGCTGTTCGCTGAAGTAGCGGTTGTCGTCCATTTTGCCGTAGGTGTATTTATTGCCGTAGGACGACGCGTAGTGGTTGCGTACGTAGTGTTCGTCGGCGCGCTCGTAGCGCATGCGGCCCGTGAGCGAAAGTCCGTCGATGATCTGGTATTTGATCGATCCGCCGAATTCGTAGCGGTTGCGTTCGACGACGGGGCGTTCGCGGTTGAGCAGCCAGTAGGGGTTGCTGTTGGTCTCGTCGGTGGTAGTCACCCAGTTCTGGACGTTGGCGTTGAGCTCGCCGTTGTAGGTCTCGAAGTTGCTTTTGTAGCCGTTCCAGTCGCCGCCGCGCGGGAAAGTGTAGGTGCCGACGAGCGGGTTGAAGACGAAACCGCCGGCCGGCTGGTTCGAGATGTGCTGGTTCACGTATTTGGCGTTGAAATCGACCTTGATGTGGTCGTTGAAAAGGTCGAAACCGACTTTGGCGTTGAGCGTGTGTTGCGAGTAGTCGTTTTCAGGGGTGATGCCGCCGGATGTTACGTTGCCGTAGGAGAAGTAGGCTCGCAGGTCTTCGGCGCCGCCGTTGATCGAGATCGAGTTGTTGGTCGTCCAGCCCGTACGGAAGAACTTCTCGGCGTAATCGGGAGCCTTCGACGCGAGTTTGTCGCCCCAACTGTATTGGCCGTTCGCCCCGTATGTGTTCTGGAATTCGGGCAGCGAGAGCGGGGTGTCAATGGTCGTGTTGCTCGATACGTTCACCGCCAGACGCCCTGCCATGGCCGATTTGGTCGTGATCATGATGGCGCCGTTGGCGGCTACCGCACCGTAGAGGGCGGCGGCCGACGCGCCTTTCAGCAGGGAGATCGAGGCGATGTCGTCGGGGTTGATCGTAGACATGGCGTCGCCGCCGTCGCGCTGGGCGCCCCAGTTGCTGTCGACCTGATCGGACGTGATGTTCATCATCAGGGGGACGCCGTCGACGACGACCAGCGGCTGGTTCGAGCCGTTGATCGACTTGTTACCGCGGAAGAGTATTTTCGACGATCCGCCCGCGCCCGTCGAGTTCGGGGTAATCTGCAGACCGGCGGCCTTGCCCTGCAGCGCGTTGATCATATTGACCGACTTGATGTCGGCCACGTCATCGCCGCCGACCGTTTCGGCAGCATAGGAGAGTGTTTTCGACTGACGTTCGATACCCATGGCAGTCACTACGACTGCGTTCAGCTGGTTGGCGGTCGTCGTCATCAGGATGTCCAGTGTCGTCTGACCTGTGTAGGTCACCTCGTAGGGGTCGTATCCTACGTAGGTTACTTGCAGTACGTCGCCGGGCTGCAACCCTTCCAGACGGAATTTGCCGTCCATGTCGGTTGTCGTTCCGCGCGTCGTGTTCTTCACAATCACCGTTGCTCCGAGAAGCGGCCCGGAGTCGTCTTTGATCAGGCCTTCAAGGGTGCTGCCCCCCCCCCTCCTGCGCGTAGGAACGCAGAGCGGTAGCCGGCGCAATGAGGCAAAAGGACGTCATCAGAGCAAAGCAGATGAAAAGTGCTCGGTTGGTTAATTTCCTCATAAATAAGTGGGTTTTAGTTGAACAAGAGTAAAGATTCCGGAGTGACGCCGTATCTTTGGTTTGATAGAAAAAGCAGTGTTATAGCGGCATATTTTAATGTTAAAAAGTAGTGCTGTCTCTTATACACATCTCCGAGCCCACGAGACTAGC
>ENA-OYAC01000465-OYAC01000465.1-human-gut-metagenome-genome-assembly--contig:-NODE-465-length-11004-cov-4.040186_pt1 | contig 11004 bp, 6 predicted proteins | sample MGYA00244511_ERZ652807 | MGnify/ENA primary metagenome ERZ652807 (study PRJEB26926, sample SAMN06164834) | human gut metagenome | biome: ENVO:00009003; feature: ENVO:2100002; material: ENVO:00002003...
CTGTGGCGGGCGTATGGTTTGCGGCCAATGCCGCTAAGAGGGTGCAAAATGCGAAGGTCTTGAGTTTTTTCATCTGTTTACGGGTCGTTAATCGTTATTTGCGCATCGGGTTGTCGAGTACGAAACGGCAGAATTCGTGGTAGAACTCCCTGTCTTTGGCTGCCGTCGATTTCGACAGGTCGTATAAGGCGTTGGTGCCGTGGTAGTAGCTCAGCGGCTTTGTGCCGTAGACATTGTTCAGCCTGGCTCCGGACATGTATTCGCGGAAACGCTTCTTGTAGGTGTCGCAGTCGGGATTGCCCTCGAGGAGCGCCTCGTCGAACTCGAATTCCATGCCCAGGCCGTTGGCCTTGACGTCGGAGAAGAACTGCGACAGCGATTTTTGTCCCTCCCAGAAGTAGTTGGGCTGCATATAGGCGTAGTCTACGCCCAGCTGCTGCCATTTCTTATACCCTGCGGCGCGGTTGTACGGGATCCAGTTCAGGGATTGGTTGATCGCATGCAGGTATTCCGCGAGCGGAGGGATGATCTCGTCTGATTTCTTCAGTTCGTGGTTCCAGCCGTCGCCCGGCGTGACGAGTTCCTCGGAGATGATGTAGAACCCCGCCAGGTCGATATACTGGTAGTTGCCCAGGTCGAAACGCCTGCGTACCTCGTCGACATACCACTTGTAGGCCGCGATGCGGTCTTCGGCCGTCGAAAAGTCCATTTTGCGGCCGTTCAGCTCGCCCCAGTAAACCGTGGAGCCGGGGTCGCCCTTGCCGTTGCCCTTGCCGTCGTAAACCTTGTAGATGATCGGGTCGGGAAGTACCATGATGACCTTGCGTTTGGACGGGGGTGCGCCCAGGCGTGCCGAAGCGTCCTTCACGGCTCCTTCGAGGGCATCCATGCCGCTGCCGCCGGCGAACCAATAGTCGATCAGCTCTTTCCATTGCGTCTTTCCGGCCGAGAACCCGTAGTCCTTCATCAGCCCAACCATGTAGGCGTAATAACCGCCGTCGGGACGGCTGCTGTCCTGGAATTCGATGAACAGGAAGCTGTCGAACAGCCAATGTTCCTTGCCCTGTTCGTCCACGTAGCTCACGCTCGGGGCGAAACGCTCCTTGTCCCAGCGGTACGGGGTGCGGTGGTGGCTGCCGCCATAGCACAGCACCATGTCCGTATAGGAGAGTATCCCGTTGCGGCTTTGTTCCCACGGGTACATCTGCGGGCCGGGGGCGTCGGTGGTGAACCGGACATACTGCATCTGGCTGTATTCGCCCGAGTCGTTGCAGGCCACGGCGAAGACCGTGTAGGTCGTCTGCGCCGCCAGGCCGTCGATCTCGACCGTCGTCCCGGTGTATTGCGTGCCGTTCTGGGCGACGCTCTGCGCCGTTTCGGACGTAATGACCCCTGTGGCCTTGTATATGATTTTGACGGACGTGGCGTTCGTGCGCTTCATGTTCAGCGTCACCGAGTTGGCGCCCGACGATGCGATCGTCATGCTCAGGGCCGGTTTCGGGCCCCCGGAGGGTTCGTCGTCCCCGTCCCCGCAGCCGATGAACGACAGGCAGCAGAGAAGCGTGAAAATGATTCGGTAATTCGTCATGGGATGTCGGTTTTTTTATTTGTTTCCCTTTCCGGAGTGTTGCGTCCGTACCGGGTTGTTCACGACGAAACGGCAGAATTCGTGGAAGAACTCCCTGTCCGTTTCGTCCGTGGAGACCGAGAGGTCGTAGAGGGCATTGCTCCCCTGGTAATAGGCCAGCGGGCGGGTGCCGTAGATGCCGTGTTTCTTTGCATATTCCATGTATTTGCGCATCCGTGCCCGGTATATGTCGCTGTGCGGATCCGCGCTGAGGATCGAAGCCTCGAATTCGAACTCGATGCTCGTCCCGGCACGGTTGATCTTCATGCAGGCGGAATCCAGGTTGTTTTCCGGCTTCCAGTAGTGGTTGGGCTGCATGTAGACCTGGTCGAAGCCGAATTTGCGCCAGTCGTCATGGCCGCGGGCGTCGTAGAACGGAATCCAGCTGAACGTGTAGTTGAGCCGGTGGAGGTAGTCGGCGATCTCGGGGAGCAGGATGTCCGAACGGGTCAGGTGGTAGCTGTACTCCGTGTCGTGCGGCTGGGCGGCGATCTCGCGGATCCAGTAGAACCCGGCCAGGTCGATGTATTTGTAATCGCCCTGGGCGAACCGTGCCCGCACCTGGTCGATGTACCACCTGCAGGCCGCTACGCGGTCTTCGTTGCTGTTGAAATCCAACCGGCGCCCGCCGAGTTCTCCCCAGTAGGTGGTCGTGGTGGTCGTGTCGATGTAGTGGCGGTGGATGATCGGATCGGGGATCATTATGATCACGCGGCGTTTGCAGGGCGCTTTGCCCAACCGGGCGGTGGCCTCCTTGACGGCCTGTTCCAGGGCGTCGGCACAGTTGCCCTTTGTGAAATAGTAGTCGATCAGCTCCTGCCACTGCTCCTTGCCGGCCGATACGCCCGCATCGCGCAGCACGCCCGTCATATACGAGTAGGCGCCGCTGTCGGGGCGGTCGACATCCTGCGATTCCAGGAAGATGAAGCCGTCGAATAGCCATTGTTCCTTCCCGTCGGGGTCGACGTAGGTGACATAGGGGGCGAAGCGCCCCTTGTCCCACAGGAAGGGATTGCGGTGATGGCTGGCACCGTAGCATAATACGGCATCGGTCGTGGTCGCCGGACTCTTGTGTTTCCTCTCCCACGGGTACAGCTTGTCCTTCGGGCCTGCGGTGCCGGTCGGGAGCGTGAAAACCAAGGCTGTTACCACTGCAATTGCTACTGTAAAAAGTCTGCGAGTCATGTCTTGTCGTTTTTATCCGACCCCGGAGCAGTCTCTTCCGTCCGGGGTCAATATATCCGTTTATGGGTTATTTCCTGTCCGTTGTCGGTCGTTGTGCCCGTAACGGATTGTTTATGATGAACTGGCAAAGTTCGTCGAACAACTCCCGGTCGGCCTCGTCGTCCGAAGCGTGGAGGTCGTAGAACCCGTTGGTGCCATGGTAATATGCGAACGGCCGTTTGCCGTAGATGTTGCGTCGTTTGGCGTAGTCGATGTAATCGCGCAGCCGCGCACGGAATGTTCCGCTGCCTTCGCGTGCGTCGAGCAGCGTGGGTTCGAACTCTATTTCCATGCCGATGCCCAGGCTGTCGATCTGTCTGCAAACCTCATCCATGTCGTTCTGCGGCTTCCAGTAATAGTTGGGTTGCAGGTAGACCTGGTCGAACCCGAACTGCTGCCATACGTCGTACCCGCGCGAGCCGTAGTAGGGTATCCAGCTGAACGTATAATCCAGCTTGTGGAGGTAGTCGGCGATATGCGGGAGCATGATGTCCGAGCGGGTCAGGTGGTAGCTGTACTGCGTGTCCACCGGCCGGGTGACGATCTCGCGCAGCCAGTAGAATCCCGCCAGCTCGACGTGTTCGTAGTTGCCCCGGGCGAACCGCTCCCGTACCCGGTCGATATACCATTTGCAGGCGGCTATGCGGTCTTCGTTCCTGCTGAAATCCAGCTGCTGGCCATCCAGCGCACCCCAATAGGTCGTACTCGACGTCGTGTCGATATAGTGCCGGTGAATCACCGGGTCAGGGAGTACCATGATGACCTTGTGCTTCTGCGGGGCTTTGCCCAACCGCGCGGCGGCCTCCTTCACGGCCTCTTCGAGGGCCTCGACCCCGTTGCCGTCCGTGAAATAATAGTCGATCAGCTCCTGCCATTGCGCTTTGCCGGCCGATTCGCCCGTGTCACGCAGATGCCCCGTCTCGAAGGCGTAGAGTTCTGCGTCGGGGCGGTTCGTGTCCTGGAATTCCAGGAAGATGAACCCGTCGAAGAGCCAGTGCTCTGTGCCCTCTTTATCGACATAGGTGACATAGGGTGCCAGCCGCTCCTTATCCCACAGGAAAGGGGTGCGGTGGTGGCTGCCGCCGTAACATAACACGGCATCCGTGGGGGGTTGCAGGTCTCTGCGGTGCTGCCCCTGCGGGTACATAGTCCGGGAACAACCGCCCGCGAGAAGCAGGCATCCTGCGGCCGCTGCGAACGGAACGATATTTTTCAGGAATTTGAGCATCGTAGTCGGTAAGTCGTAATTCGTAAAATTAAAATTAATCCCGTTGTGAAAGAGAATGAACTCACAACGGGATTAATTATTCAACATCTGTCGTTAGAATCCCAGACCCTGTACGTCAGCCAGTTTACCGCGGCCATACAGATAGTCTCCGGTTTGGGCGTATTCGGGTTTGACAATCACGAATTTCAGGTAACGGCCTGCGATCGTTTTCTGGACTGCATAGTCATAGGGCGTCGGCACACCTGTCCAGTTGAAATCACGCTTACCGCTGGCTACCAGATTCCACTGGGTGCTTGCACCGCTATACTCTTCGGCCGTGTAGATCTCATAATCCCGGTAATTACCCTGGTGGGTCGAGTAATCGCTGATCCGGAATTTCGTGAACACCTGCCGCTGTCCCATATCCACGACGAACGTTATCGGGAATTCGATTTGAGTGGCGAACCAGGATATCCATTCGTGGCCGGCGGTAATTTCCCCATCGAACAGTTTGTCGGCTGTATACTGCATGATCCATGCGGCCCCGCCGTTGTTCGGGTCTTTTGCATAGCAGTTATCCTCGCCTTCGAGCAATTTCCACGGGCCCTTCAGTTCCTTGTCCATCGAGAAGGGGACATACATGACCTCGGTGGTGACGGTGATACCGTCCAGCGACGCGGAGGTGATGCGCACCGGCACGAGCAGGTCGCCCACGATATCGAGGTTGCTGCCCGTGAACAGCTTGTCGGAGTTGATCTTGCCCGAGAACTTGGCCGTCGTCTCGCCTGCTGCGATCTGCGAGCTGGCGGCGTCCAGCCTGGCGAACCCTTCGGGCGCGGCCAGGTAGTTCGTCCCGTTGGCCTGGTTGTAGGCCTCCACGAGGCTGTTGTCGATCGCGTAGTTCACCGTCAGATCCATTGTCGTGATGGCATTGTCGAGCACGATGTTGCCGTCGAAGGTAATCTCCTCGTGCGTAGCGGTGGGGTGGAACGGTGTTGCCAGTTCCTTCTCCATGCCGATCGAAGCGCGCTTGGGGTTGATGATCTTCACATTGCGGTTCGCGTCGACGGCCAGCGCGTCGTTGACCGTGGTGAGCTCAAGCGGAATGGCATACTCCGTACCCTCGCCGAGGGCGAAGATGGCTGCGTCATCCCACGTAACCTCGACGAATTTACGGGTGTCGCCATCCGAGAACCCGATCGTCGAAGAGGAGAGTTTGTAACAATTCGCCGGCAGCACCGCGTAGTTGGTGCCGTTGGCCGCGTTGTACTCGGCCAGGGCAGTTTCCGAGACGCTGAGGAGCGCTTTGGCGCTTTGCTGCCCCTTGCCGTTTTTCAGTATGGCGAATTCGTATTTCCCATTATAAACCGATACGCCTGCATATTGTTCCTCATTGACGAATGAGAGCGTATCGTCTACCATGAAGTTGTTGCGATTGTCCTCGCAGCCGGCCAGAGCGGCCGAAGCAAACAGTCCTGCAATCAACAGTTTCCACATATTTATTTTCATAGGTTCGAGCATTTATTAATGTCCGTAATTCTGGGTCATATTGGTCATTTCGGCCATCTGTGCCGCATTGATCGGGTGGAGATAGTCCTTGTCGCGGAATACGGCCGGGGCGCCGACGTAGTCGGTGTGTACGCGTTCGTAGGACTCTTCGTACGTGGTGGCGCTTACGTGCAGCGTCCAGTTCTCGCTCGGGTATTCTTCCTTGGCGATCATCCAGCGGCAGGCGTCGTAGTGGCGCATCGCTTCCAGTCCGAACTCTACCATGCGTTCTTTCTGGATGCACCAGCGGAGCAGCTCCTTGTTCCCTTTGATTTCGGGGTAAGCGACCTCGATCTTTTTCAGTCCGACACGTGCGCGTACCCTGTTCAGGTATTCGAGCGCTGCGGTCTCGTCGCGCTGGGGCTTTTCGTTGCAGGCCTCGGCGTAGTTGAGATAGATTTCCGCCAGGCGGAAGGCCGGATAAACCGTTTGCATCGAAGTGTAATCCTTGGCTTCGCGCAGCGACTTGTTGGTTTCGAGCAAACGGCGCCATACATAGCCTACGCGGGTGATACCGCCGCCTTCACCAGCATTCCACTTATTGGTGCAAGCATCGTTGTTGTAGCAGGTGAACTTGATATTCTCCGTCTTGTTGGGCCACCAGAAACCGTTGGGTACGAGGCAGGCGTAATAACGGGGATCGCGGTTGATACAACTGTTGTGGGCCTTGATGCCGTCGCCCCAGTCGATACCGGGCTGTTTGTACCCTTCGGTGAAGCCGGTGGCCTGATAACCCGATTGCGGGTCGACGATGGGTTTCGACATGTCGTTCTCACCCTGGTAGCCTGTCACGGGATAGCGTCCGGTCGTGTACATGGGATAGCTGTCTACCAATTTCAGCGAAGGTTGGATACCGCCGTATCCCTGGTAAACGACACCCGATGCGCCGCCGCTTGTCATGCCGGGCATGGCGCCTGCCAGCAGACCTCCGGTGCCGCCAAGCCACGAATAACCGCCCGAGCGGCTCCACCAGCCCCAGATGGTCTCCTTGTTCCAGGGCTTCAGCCTTACGCCCTGATAAGAGGACATGTAACGCGTGAACTCATCGGTCTGTTCCGTATCCTTGTAGAGATCGTACAAACCGGTCTCTGCCAACTCGATCACATCCCAGGCTGCCTGTGCGGCTGCCTCCCATTTGGTCTCGTCCTTGCTCTGCGGGAAGAGGAATTCCCCGCGAATGTTCTGCATCTGGCCTTTGTAAAGGTCGCACCCGTTGTATAACGGCGATGCTGCGTAAAGCAGTATGCGCGATTTCAGCGCCAAGGCTGCACCGCGCGTAACACGGCCGGCCCACTGTTTGCCGTCGATACCGATGTCGTCGGTACGTACCGGCAGGTCGTTTTTGATCGCGTCGAGCTCCCCGACCATGAAGTCGATGTTCTCCTGTACGGTGTGGCGGTCTACGCTCTTGGCGTCGATCGTCTCGTCGGCGATCTGGTCGCCCCAGATGAATACCGGGCCGTATTGGCGGAACAGCAGGAAGTAGTAGTAGGCGCGCAGGAAGCGGGCCTCGGCCTTCATATAGGCAACTGTCGTCGGGGTGTCTTCCTTGTCGAGGTCGATATATTTCAGGAAGATGGAGCACTGGTTGATGCCGATGTAGTAATCCGGCCAGTAATTGAAGTTGGTCGTGGCGCTACTGTAATTACCGGTTCTGAACTGGGTGTAGTAGACCCACTGGTACCACGAGAAGAGCGCTTCGTCGGAGCGTCCTACCGTCCAGCCGTGCATGCCTACGACCTCTTCTTCCTGGGGAATGTAGGAGTAAAGGTGGCTCAGGTATTTCTGGACTTCGGTTTTTTGCCGGAAAATATCCTCGATCTTGGCCTGGTCGTCCAGTTCCACGTCGAAGAACGACTCGCAGGAGGACAGCGTAAAGGCCAGTAAGAGGGCGGTTGCGAATATTCGTATTTTTTTCATAGCTTATCCTTTTTTAGAAGTTGACGTTTGCACCGATTGCAAAGGTACGTATAAGGGGGTATACATTACCGTAATTCGCATTTACCTCAGGATCCCAGAGCTTGAAATCGCTGAATGTAATCAGGTTCTTTCCCTGGATATAGAACCTGATCTTGGACAGGCCCCATTTCTTGGTCATGCTTTCGGGTAGTGTATAGCCGATCTCCGCGTCTTTCAGACGCAGGAAACTCATGTCGCGCTGCCAGTAGGTCGAAAGTTGCTGGTTGTTGTCCACCTTGTTGAGCGACAGACGGGGGTAGGGTGCGTTGGGATTCTGGTTGTCGAGCGTCCAGCGGTTCTTGGCCACATCCTCGAAAATCTGTCCCATGCGGAGGATCGTCGACGAAGCGCCGAAGAGGTTCTGGCCCTGGATGATGCGGGTCACGTGGCCCACGCCCGAGAAGAATACCGATACGTCGATGCCTTTCCATTTGAGGCTGGCGCCGAAACCGTAGTTGATCTCCGGTACGAGCGTATAGCCGATGGCCACCTTGTCGAAGGTGTTGACCACGCCGTCGCCGTTGACGTCGCGGTACTTGATGTCACCCGGGCGTACGGTACCGAAATCCTGCTTGGGCCAGTTGGCGATATCCTCTTCCGACTCGAACAGTCCTTCGGCAATCAGGCCGAACTGCTGGTTGTTGGCAAAGCCGGCGAGGTTCTGGTATTTCCAGATCTGGTCGGGTTTGTCGTCGTAGAGTTTCTTGTTGCGGTTGTAGGTGAAGTTACCGCGTGCCGATATGCTGAAATCCTTGTTGAAGCTGTGGTCGAATTCGAGCGACATGTCGAAACCCTGGTTCTTCATGCGGCCGAGGTTGACCCACTGCGCCGTTTTCGTGCCGACCACCGACGGGGTGGATTCGCGCTGGATGAAGATGCCTTCGCGTTTCTCATAGAAGTAGTCCGCCTGGATCTTGATCTTGTTGAACAGCCCCAGCTCGATACCGACGTCGGCCTTCGTCGCCTCTTCCCAGGCAACGTCCGGGTTGCCGTACTCGCCGGTCGAATAGCCGGGCAGGTTGGTCTGTCCCAGGTCGCCGAAAGTGAACCCGCCGGCATTGGTGTTCATGGTCGTATTGTAGGCGAAACGGCGGCTGCCGCCGATCTCGTCGTTACCGATCTTACCGTACGAGGCGCTGATTTTCAGGATGTTGACCTTATCGCGCAGCGGCTCCCAGAATTTTTCGTTGCTGATCATGTATCCTACGGCGTACGAGGGGAAGAAGCCGTAGCGCTTGCCGGGGGCGAAGTTCTCTGAACCGTTGTAACCGAAGTTGAACTCGGCGAAATACTTGTCGCGGAAGGCGTAGGTGAAACGCCCGGCGATACCCATGTTCTTTGTCGGGTAGGCGTCGATGTAATTGACGGGCCTGTTCTTGGATTTGCTGCGTACCGAGTAGAGGAACATGCCGCTTACGCGGTGGTCTTCCGCGAAGAGGCGCTCATAGATAAGCGAGCCCTCGAAATTGATGGCCGTCGTACCCGACGAGTCCGATGTCGCGAGGCGCATGTAGTTGCTGCCGTTGGGGTTGGCAGCGGTCAGCATCAGTTCGCCGTTTTCGTCGCGCCCGGTGGCATAGTAGGTCACGGGGGACATTGCACGCTCCAGGAGGGTTGCGTTCTGTGCATCCCATGCGAATTTTACATTGGCTTTCAGGCCGGGGGTGATGATGTCCGAGAAATCCTGCGTCAGCGACAGCAGGGACTGCGCCACCATGGTGTTGTAACGCCGGTAGCCGGTGTTGTTCAGCATGTTGTAGGGGTTGACCGAGCCCGACTCCTGCGGGATTGCCAGCATGCCGTTCGAAAATACGGTCGGCGTAGCCACGGGGGTAACGTACATCGTGTAGGCGTACAGGTCGTTCGTGGTCGTGCAGGGAGCGTTTTTGGTCGTATACTGCGTGGAGAGCGAAAGGCCCAGCTGCGTCGACTTGGTAATGTCGATGTCGATGTTCGAGCGGAAGCTGTACTTGTTGAAGTTCATCTGGGCATTGTAACGGTCGTTGTCAGCGACATTGAACATACCGCCTTCCGTGTAGTAGGATGCCGAAACGTAGTAACGGATTTTCGGGGAGCCGCCCGTGACGCTCGCGTGTACGCGGCCGGTCATGGCCAAGTCCTTGAAGATGGTGTTGACCCAGTCGACGTTCGGATAGAGGTCGGGGTCGCGGCCGCTCAGGTACATCTGGCGGGCATAGTCCGAAATCGGCATCTCGGTGCTGCCGCTGTCGCGGTAGAGTTCGTTGTAGTAGTCGATCCACTGCGAAGCGTTCGCCAGCTCGGGCAGCTGGACAGGCTGCGTAATGCCGAATTCGGCCTTGACGCGGATCTGGGGCGCCGTCATTTCGGTGCCTCGTTTGGTGGTGATCAGGATGATGCCGTTCGCACCGCGCACACCGTAGAGGGCGGTCGCCGTTGCGTCCTTCAGGATGGAGAACGTGGCGATGTCGTCCGCGTCGACAAAGTCCATGTCGCGCTCGATACCGTCGACGAGCACCAGCGGGGTGGTTTTGGCACCGAACGTACTCTGTCCGCGGATCCAGAACTCGGCGCTCGATCCGGGTTCGCCCGTACGCTGCATCACGACGATACCCGCCAGTTTGCCGGCGAGGTTCGAGGAGAGCGAGCCGCTTGCCACTTCCAGTTCGCCGGCGTCGATGGTGTTGATGGCGCCGATGATACTCTCCTTGCGCTGTTTACCGTATGCGACTACGGTTACCGCCTCCAGTTCGGAAACCTTGCGCACCAGCTCGGTCACGATGTTGGTCTTCGTTCCGACGGGAATGCTCTGGGTTTCATAACCCAGGTACGAAATCTCGATTACATCGGTCGGCTTTACGTCGATCGAGAAGGTACCGTCATTACCCGTGATGACACCGCGGGTACTGCCCTTGACGATCACGGTGGCTCCCGGTACACCCGCCTTGGTCTCGTCCAGGACGCGTCCGGTCATCTTGACGTTCCCCCCCCCCTTGCGGGGCGGTAACAGACGATTCCAGGCTGCTTGCGGAATACGCAAATTCGGGATTTGCGCTCAATTCCGTAACCGATATAAGCCCCAGTATCAACACGAATGACCGGAGCATTATTTTACAAAAGAGCTTTTGTATAGTCATTGTCATATTTCCTCATTTATAATTACTTAATGTAGATTTGTACGGTTCGGGCGTCGGTCGGGCGCCCCGGGCCCGTACGTGTTGGATTGATCCTTGCTTGGCTAGAAGCACTTTGGATTAGTGTTTTTCAGGAAGTCAATAGTTCGGGTCTCGTCTGTTTTACCATAGGCACGTTTTAGTTTTTAGGTATGGTGAATAATTAGTCGGTTGTATAATTCGTCTGCCGATATGGCCGTCAATGCCGAAAGAACTTGATATACGACAACATACGGCCTGTGTCTGTCTCTTATACACATCTCCGAGCCCACGAGACTAGCGCTCAT
>ENA-OYAC01000511-OYAC01000511.1-human-gut-metagenome-genome-assembly--contig:-NODE-511-length-10404-cov-4.071408_pt1 | contig 10404 bp, 8 predicted proteins | sample MGYA00244511_ERZ652807 | MGnify/ENA primary metagenome ERZ652807 (study PRJEB26926, sample SAMN06164834) | human gut metagenome | biome: ENVO:00009003; feature: ENVO:2100002; material: ENVO:00002003...
AGATGAGCGCTAGTCTCGTGGGCTCGGAGATGTGTATAAGAGACAGGAACAGGCTTCCGAGCGCTGCCGACAGCAGACCTATCTGCAATATCTTATTGCATATCTTCATGGCTAAAAGATATAAGAGAATGAGACTTCCAGTTTTGTCGGCGCCAGCGTCCAGCGTCGGTTGTGGTAGATGTATTCATCCTCCCAGTCAGAGACGGTCGGGTCGCGGCGTGTGTCTTCGGTATGGAACAGCCCTATGCCGGCTTCGAGGGCGATATTCCATCGTTTCGAGAGCATCCACGCATATCCGTAGCTGACACCAAGACCGTAGGCATTGCCCTTATAGCGTTTTGTGCGGCTTCCGAGGTCGTAGCCGACATAGGTAAGGTGCTGTCCGAGAAAATGCCCGACGAAGGATTCGTAGAACCAGTAGCGGCCGCCGAGCTGCAAGGCATGGAAGTTCATCGAGAGGGATGCGGTATTCACCGGATTCCAGTAACCGGACAGCTCCAGCGACCAGTTGTCCGTCAGGGCCGCTTCGGCCCCGACGTTCAGCGTCGCGCTGCATGCCGCAAGGGCGTTGGCCCTCACGGCGAAGATCTGCGCCGCAGCCCTGCGGGGCAGACCCCACAAGGCCGCCGACAGCAGCAGGAACAGTATGATTCGTTGTTTGTTCATTGTTGAAAGTTAATTCGGTTTTATTCCCGGATGCAGCGCACCGGATTGGCAGCATAGCGGTAAAAATCCGTCGTATTGACGAATGGCGGGTAGTTACTCGTATCGAATAGGATCGAGGTGCAGGCTACGTCATGGAACACGCCGGTCGAGTCTCTCCAATGAAGATAATACGGAGCGTTCGTGTAGAGCCTTCCGAGCGACCCGTTGCGGTCGTAACGTCCTTCGTAGAATGTTCCGCCCAAGGGTATTTTCGCCGTCTGCGTGCTGTTACAGCGGATTGTAACGTAATAAGGTGCCGATACGCCTATCCGCTCTATTCCCGCAAAATCCTCGGCACCGGGCACTTTCCATCCCGGAGGGCATGGATCGTAAATGGATTTATGGCTGGTGCGGCTGATATTGTTCTTCCCGGTCGTGACGTTGCCCCAGAGGTTCGGGTGATGGACGTAGAGCCAGTCGGCGACCGATGCCCACTCTTCCCAATCCTCGTAAAATACCCCGTCCATATAAGTCGTAGGATGTGCCGTGGCCCATTCGAGGGTCATCACGTCGTAAGGCGATTCGGTTCCGGAGGTTCGGGGATTGCTTTCAGCATACTCGAACCCCGGAGCATAGACGGTCGGAGCCTGCGTGTAGGCGTCCGTGGCCAGCGCTGGATACGGAAACGGATCTTTGCGGCCCCACTGGTAATAGAGTCCTTTGGCAGCGGCCTGCGTGCAGTCCGTAGCCAGGGCCCCGAGGTTGCGATCCATAAAGACGGCTCCCGAAGCGTAGGTCTGGGCCGTGGCCTCGATCTCGTAATCCACCGACCAGATATGCCACGACCATATGCATACCCCGCGGCTGTCGAGAAGACCGATCACGGCATTACCGCAGGTCATGCCGGTTCGGAAGACGATACGTCCGTCGCCGGTCAGCTCCGCGCTTTCGACGATCGCGCCTCGGATCGTGCCCGTTTCCCAGAGGACTTTCGCCTCGGCTCCCGCAAGTCTCTTCGGGACGATATTCGTCGTTGCACGGCCGTTGCCCATCGTCGTAGCGTCGAACGAATAGGAGGTATTCAATTCCGGCGCGATATAGCAGTTGGCCGTGCCCCCGTCGTCGAGCGGCCGGGTATTGACCGTGAATTTCGGGAAGATCGCGGCTTCGGGCGAGGTCGGAATGTAGGCATACGAAGCCGAGGTCGAAAGCCGTGTCTTGTAGTCGGCTGCCGAATACCATCCCTCGAAGCGGTATCCGGCTTCGGGTACGGCTGTCAGCGTGCATCCCTTTTCATGGCACAAGACGACCCGGTCGTGCGTCAGGAAAGACGGTTCAGCGTCATACAACGCTCCGGCGACGGTTACCGTACCGTTTCCGTTTTCAGCCGTCGCGGAGTGAATATATACGTCGAGACGGTTGGCGAAGCGGTGTCCGATGTCGAACGACTGTGCAAATCCCGCATCATCCTCGACCGTGACGGTATAGACCACCTGCGAATTGACCGTCGTATAGATTCCCGGAGCGTAGTTCACGCCGAAGACATTGGGGCCGGGCTGTTCCGGAAGCGTAAGGTCGCGGCCTTCGCCTACGGGAGAGCCGTTCAGACAGAACGCTCCGGCGTTGCCCTGCGCGACACCGATACGTCCCCGAAGCGTCAGGGGTGCGGGACTCCCGTCGATCTCCACAGCGAGCATCTGAAACGGATTGTAGGTGCAATATCCGCCGACCGAGTTTTCTTCGTAGGTATCATGCACATTGACGGCATAGCTGCTAATGCGGGTATCGACCTCGCTGTCGCCCAGGATCAAGATGTTGAACCGGTAATGTACGTTCGCCCGGACGTTGAAATCCGAAGTGTTGTTTCCTCCGAGATAAATATAATAAGCCAATACTTTCGACCCGCGCACGGCGCGGATCAGCAGATACGAGGCATTCGCGGGGGCATTCTCCGGGTTCTTCTGACGCTGGTCGGTAATGGCCGCCACCGTTCCCTGCATATTGGGTAGCAGATAGCAGTCGCCCGCGGCCTGCTGTCCGGAAAGTTCCACCTCCGGACAATCCGTATAGTCGTCGGGATCATCCGACGGTGCGGCCGCCATATCGAACACAGATACAGAACGCGGTACGGAAAGAAGCTGCACGGAACGCAGTTCGATGTCGGCAACGGCCGGAGCAACGGTAATGTTATAGGAGATTTTCGACACGCAGCGTTGTACTTCGACGGCAGGCAGCGTCAGCATCCCGTCTGCCGAGGGAATTATCGTTATATCGCCCTCATAGGCCATCGGCAATACATTGTACTCGTCGGCATACGACACGGTGAAATCTTCCGATGCCGGATTTTCACCCAAGTCGCGTCCCATGTTAACTGTAATACGTATCCTGTAGTCGCCCGGCAGGCATTCGAAACGCAGCGTCGCAGAGGTCTGGTAACGGTGCAGGACAACATTGCTGTTATCGTCGTAAAGGTAGAGGTTCAGGTCGCGGATGGCCGTTTCATCCGCAGTGCGGGTTACGGAGGACATCCTTTCGGGCCGTACTGTCAGGCTGACAAAGACACCGCGGGGATTTGTACATTCTGTCCTGTCCTCGGCGATGCAGCCCCACAGCAACAGGATGGCAGCGAGTATCAACAGATATTTTTTCATAGTCGGAAAAATCTGAAAAAGGGATTGAAAAAAGCTCCCGCCCGCGAGGAACGGGAGCTGCCAAAACAAGAGGGCTATGCCCCCAGCTCGACGTTCTGCGTCACGGGCGTCTCCCAATCGGCGACGGTGACCGATACGGCGCACTCCTGACCTACGAGACCCGTGATATTGGCCGCGACACGGTAGTAGCCGTTTCTGAGAATCTCGCCCGCGGCCTTACCCGTCAACTCGACCGAATAGGTCACCTCCGAGCGGTCGTCCGTAGTCGAGGTGCTGCCGTCCGAATCGTATGTGGCGTTAATTTCCAGCAGAACGCGGCTGCCCGCGGGCAAAGCTCCATTCTCGAAACAGTAGAACAGCGCATTGCATTTTCCCGAAGCCGTGGCGGGAGTCTGCGTGTGGCTGAAGGTCATGGCCCCGGGTGTCGGCGTTCCGGCCACGACGAGCGACTGTGAGGCGGCTTTGGAGAGTTTTACCGAGTTGATGGTAAGCGTTCCTGCATATTTGTCGGCGAACGACGGGTCGATGGTCGTCTGAAGGGCTACTTTAGCGACAGTGCGTTTGAGCGTGATGCCGACATTGGTCGTGGAGTTCACGGCCCCGACGGTCTGCGATTTCATGCCCGACATCACGAAGCCGTCCGAACGCTTGGCTGCGGTGGACACCTCGGCAAAGGTGCCGTTATAGTCGGCGGCCGACTTCTCCACAAGGGCCGTAAGGGCTGCGCGGGTCTTGGCCGACGAGGCGTCGTAGTTCGCTATGGCATAGAATGAGCAGGGGGTGCTGGCAAGAGATTTAGGTAGGGAGAATGTCGCCGATTTCGCGGCCAGCTCGCTGGATGTTAAATCCCGGCGAATAACGAAGTTGTCGGCATTATCGAAGACGAAAATCGACAGTGACGACAACGAAGACTCTCATGCCTCGGCCGAGGCTGTCGAATCGAAGAAGGAGCGGGTGTCGGCGGCATCATCGGTAAGCGTAAGTGCGATACGTGCCCCATCGGTGAAAGAATTGGGGGAAGGTACGACTTCGGTCTCCTTGTTGCAGGAAACGGATGCGGCAGCGAAGACTGCAACGGCTAAAAGGATGTTTTTCATGTTATTTGGATTTTGAATGCAGCGATGCACTATGCGTCGCTTTCTGCTGCAAATGTATAATACAAAATCACTGAAAAGTACACTTTTCCGGATGCCTCTCGGGAAAAATCAAAAAGTTTTTTGTAAAGTATGAAAATATAATCAACTGAAAAATAACCTGTTGAAATTTTGCAAACGGAGAAAAACTTTCTGATTTTCTCGTCCTTGACAGGTCTCCGCTCTCTCTATCGCAGGTGTCTTTCGACGACTTGCTCATAGGCTTTTTTCAATTTATCCAGAAAAGGTGTGACCGCCGTGCTGCGGTCAAGCATCCTGGTTTTCTTGACATAGACATCGTTGATCGTGATATGGAATGTAGAAGACAAGGCACGGACGATCTCGATGAAACGCGCCTTGCGGTTGCCGTACATGATAATCCCGTTTTTATGAAGGGCAACGGCAAGCTCCAGCAGCTCTTGCTGCGTCCCTGTCCACAGCAACTCGCCGTCCTGATAGGATAAAGGGAACGAATAGTCTTGGTTCGAGCTATATTTCGTACTATTGCTGACGATATTGATTTCGCAATCCAGAATATACATGATTTTATAGATGAACGTCGTCCTTAAAACATTGTTCGAATATCGATTAAACGATGGATGGGACAATACGTCGAATTCAACCCGGCTGTAATACAGTATTCTCAAAATATCATCCCGGTTATCGAAATTAGCAACCATCTCGGTCATCGTCTCGATAAACTCTTCGTATGCATGGGCTAATTCCGACGGATTCGATTCATTTTGAGTTAGCAACGCGTATATACGAGTATGAATAAGCGTTTTCATAAGACAGATCTCCGTATTGCAGAATCATGTGTATTTTTCGTATTCACAAAGTATCTGTTGGATAATTTTTCGTATCTTTGCAAAACAGCAAATAGCTGTCGAATCCTGTCATCGACACCTGAAAATGCTACCAAGACAAGATGGACGGGATGATAGGAGAATCGTGTAAAAACAGCACGGGCTCTCCTATCTGTTCATCGGGTTGTAGCATTCTTCAGGTGTCAATAGGTTGATACTATCTCAACTTATTATTGTTCCAACTAAATATAATTTGAATACGAATTCATCAATTCGTGCGTTATTAAATAAATACTATCACAAACCGGCTACGGAGAGTTTTTAGATTGAAAGGTCACTTACGGGTATATATCGACTCGAATCGGTCAATGTATTTGCGGTAGTTTCTGTTTCCCCATTCGTCTTTCGGATAGGGGGAACGTTTTTATATCCCTTCTTCAGTTAAAACAACCCGCACACCCCGAAGGATGTGCGGGTCGGGAAACTGGTTATAGCTTACAAGCAGATAACCATCCTAAATCGGTCTATTCGCACATATCTCTTTGCGGAGTTATTCCACTTCGTCCATGTTGATCTCATACCCCGACGATACAAAAGTCCAGTCTTGAGGGCGATCGCCGTTCTCACAGGTAACGGTCAGACCGTAAAGCCCGCTTGCCGTAGCGTTGAATCCGTTAAGCGGATTAACGTTGCTGCTGCGACGCAGGTTGAAGAACATGAATGCGCCGTAGCCCTGGGCTTTGGCACGCTTGGCCAGCGAATTCAGCGTCGCTGCGTTGGGAGCAGAGCCGAGATTCGTCGATACCGGCGACCAGCGGGTTTTGTCCACCAGACCGGATGTCATGAAGCTCGAACCGAAATAGCCATGATACGCATAGTCGATGCAGGCTTTAGCCTCGCTGTTCAGCGTGTTGGTATACCCCCAGTCGAAAACGGTGATGAGTTTGTCGGCCGGCATCAGCGCGTGGAGTTTGGTGATGATTTCGCTGTACGAAGTAGAATTGGTAGACGAATAATTAGCATACTCATCATCGAATCCGATTCCGTCCAGACCGTATTTTTCCACAGCATGGGCCAGGATCTTGGCGAACTGTGTGGTCTGGGTATCGTTCATGTTGGCGACACCGATGCCCTGCCAGTCGCCCAGCACGGTCAGCAGCACCTTGATGCCCTTGTCCTGCAACGGTTTCACGTAAGTCTGATAACCGCCGTTTTCGAGCAGGTTGGTCATCTTGTCATTCAGGAAGAGCGTAGGCTCTACCACTCCGTTCACCGTCCGCTTGTGGATGTTCGAGGCAAACAGCTCCACGATACCGGCAAAGGGTTTGCCGTTGGAGAGCATGTAATCTCCGGCATTGAGCGGGTTGGTGTCGTTGGTCTCGACATAGATGGCCACCACGGGCGTATCGCCGTAAGCACGGGTTTGGGGAACTGTGCCCTGATCCATCGTCGGCTCCTCGGCCTGCTGGCACGAGAACATCATCGTAGTACCCAAGAAAAGGGCTGCAAAAATTTCAAAATAACGTTTCATAGTCGTTTTTAGTTTTAAAGGATCAATAACTGGTTAATCGGTTTATTTTGGGTTTTGGTTTTTGTTTTTTCTGTCATTCAATGAGTTTTAAGGGTTAAAGAATATGTCGTTTAGACCGAAATAGGCATGCCTGTAAGTTTACCAGTCTTTTAACCATTTGTTATATCCTGTACCACCATTCGGGAGTTTGCCCAAAAGAGATGTATCGAATGAATATTCATTATCGCTCATAATGGAGGGGCCCCAAGGTGTATCCTCGATCATCCAAGCGCCATCGTCGGCAAAATACGTATATCCAACCTGAATGCTGCTAGCCCAAGTGCTTTCGAAATTATCCTGAAGAAGCGTCCGCAGACTTTCAAAAACCAGAATATTGCTCTGCTTGTTTCCTGCCTGACGCCAGAAGAAAATATCGGTGAAATAGTCATTTATAGTGTTCGGGCCCTGCGGATACCACGGAATATTGATACATCCGTATTTCGCAGGATCGAGGCCGGCAATAGGCTTGCGGGGATGATCCGTCGAGACATATTGCTGCCCCTGATGCCAGGGATCGACAATCTGAACATTTTTCTCATTGTCCAGATACCCAGACCATGCGTAATCGAGGTATTGCCCGACTTCGATGCCTCCGGTCGCCCCGGTATCCCAGAAATACTCGGTGGGGGCTTCGTAATCGGTCAGCGTCACCAGTTTGTCATTGCCGAGCGCTTCCCGCATCGCTTTGATGAGTTTCGGATAGGAGGTCGTGTTCATGGCGGGCATTCCCTCCTTGCCGTAGGCGGCATTGCGATCCCAGAAATTCACACCGTCGAGTGCGTATTCCGTGATAACGGTCTTCACCTGGGCTACGAAATCGACAATCTGGGCGTCGGTCAGATTGCAGAATCCGAGCCCTGTTCCGCCACCTTCCAGACAAATGCAGACCTTACGGCCTTTATCCTGCAAGGGCCTGATATATTTGTCGATATGGTCGAGGACATAGCGCATGTCGTTTCCGAGATTCAACAGGGCGCGTCCCGTCTCCGCATCGTAATCCAATACCACCTTGTTCAAATTGACAATGTTACCGATCGTCCGCAAGCCGTCTTCCCGCTCGCTCCACGCATTTTCCCACGTATTGGCATCGAGCTTGGACATGAGGTATTCATCCACCAACAACGGCTGGTATTTTTCCGTGTCGAGATAGAATACGGCAAATACCTGGTCGGCATTGAGCTTGTACTCCCCGAGTTGTCGTGCGCGAATTGAAATGAGATAATTGATTGTCTGATGCTCCTCGGTTCCGGCCTCTTCAGCCACCGTCAGCGGCAGATAATATTCGCCCGGAGCCAGATTCTCGGCCATGAAGCGGATGCGTTTAAGTGCAGAACGCTGATTTTCTGCCGAGAGCGAAAGCGTTTTGCCGTCAGGAAAATCATAATTGCCTTCGGGCAGCAACGTTCGCTGCTCGTCGTTCGCCTCGTTCCACCCATCGAGCAACGAACCGTCGATCCATGCGTCGAGGGATAATTCCGAAGCCGGCGCTTTTGAAAACTGGTAATAGAAGTTGGAAGTTACGAACCCGGATCCTTCCGTCATCCGAATACGAACCTTGTCGTCGGACATACTGCTGCTACGCAACCTTCCATAGATATTCTCCAACGGTTCCTTGTCGGGAAGTTTCCCGCCCTGCTGCTCTACGGTGTCGGCGTCGCAGGCCATAAGGCCTGCGAGTGCCGCCGTACAGAGAAGCGTCGCAATTCCCGTTTGCAAACTAAAAATCGTCTTCATAATCACTCGTTGTTTTCGTTAAGTTTCGGAATCTCGATGCCCTGCGGCCAGATAATATCGTACTTGGCTACGCCGTCATTGCGGTACATCGAATAGTCCTTGACCGTATTGCCCGAGGCATCGTTGCACTTCCAATAGCCAAGAAGCGTCGGATCGTCCTGCGGGTTTTGAATGTCGTACATATTGTCCCAGATCTGTTCGGGCGTACGGGCCACCGACCAGACACGTGCTTCGGCGATCTTGCCGTTCAGAGGACGGTAATCGTCGTAGGAGCGGCCGAGGAAGAACTGGTAAGCCTCGCCCAGCTTGTTGTAACCCGTGTCGTCGGTCTCGTACTGCGGTTTTTCGTTGTCGGGAGCCGTATTCCACAGGTCGTAGAGCGCCCGCATGGCCAGATTGATCTGGTTCTTCTTGCTCTGCGCCGAGATGCCGACATCGGTCGCTTCGCTCTGAATCTGGCCATCGACATAGATGCGTGCGGTACGCGCCGCTTGGTCATATGTGCAGGCGACATGGTACCAGCGCCCCTTTTCGAGGTTCTTCGTCGCATCGCGTCCGGGAATCTTCCCGAAGGACGAGCCGGCGCCCGATCCGTCGAACTGCAACTGCTGACGCTCGAAATTCGTGTCGCCGATACGCAGCAGCAGATACTGCTCGACACCCATGATGGACGAGATGTTGACGGGGCTGCCCGTAGCGTTGCTCGTCGCAAAATCGTCGAGGTAGATAAGGGCCTCGTAGGTCACGGCCGTCAGACCGTTCCAAGCCTTGCTGCTTTCCGAATACTTGTCGAGGGTCGGGAACTCGATCCAGTTGTCGGTGAGCTGCGCTGCGACGGTGATGGCCGAGGATCGTTTCACGACATAATAGGCGACGTCGGAACCGTGAAGCACGTCCATCGAGGCATGGCCGATGCGCACGGGAACGAGATAGGTTTCGTCGATAGGAAGCGCTCCCGTCTGTTCCTCGCCTTGGCCCATCAGCTCCTTGAATTGCAGGGTCACGACATCCGAGGTTGTTTTTCCCGCGGCGATCGTGACACTCTCGGCCGACAACTCATAGTATTTGGCATCGAGCATCGTCCACTCCGTACCGTAGCGGGCGTTGTACGTCCCGACGAGCGACGGGTCGACCGTGAGCGTCACCGCCACATCCTGTCCCGCAGGATAGGTCAGCTCCGCCTGCAAGGCGCAGTCGTAAGTCGGTTTATTGTTGCCGAAGGTTGTAAGCTGCACCTCGTTCGTTTCCGCGACGTCGAGATAAACGGCGTTTCCGAACTTGTGGTCGTCGGCCTCATAATTATCGCAGGCCGCGAAAAACACGAGCCCCGCGACGGCTGCAATCAGATATTTTCCGTATTTTTTCATGGCGTTCACTATTTAGCGGGATTTAACGTCTGGATCGCCCCACGGATCGTCTGGTAGTTCATCTCCGCATGATAGTAATCTCCGGAAATGTTGTAAGCTGCCAGACCGCCCAGCGGGCCGAATTCGATGACGCGGCGCGACATCTCATCGACGGCCGCGAACTCCGTGCGATCCTCATCCAGCAGGGGTGCGCTGATCTCGGCCGCCAGCAGCAGCTTCTCCGGCGCGATACCGGCATACCCCGTGGCATTCAGCACCTGGAGCTTCACCTCCTGCACATTTTCGAGTTTCTCCGTATCGAGGGCAATAAAATCGACCTTGGGACGGTCGGCGGCCGCAAGCGACAGCGGGTTGCCCTCGAAGACGAGGAGCTGGCCCTCGGATTTCGCCGCAGCAAGTTTCTCGACGATGCGGGCTGTGGCATCCGTCGCCAGCGGGTTGGTCGTAAACGAGTAGCCGTCCATGCCGTTGGCGGCGACGGCGGCGACAACCTGATCC
>ENA-OYAC01000521-OYAC01000521.1-human-gut-metagenome-genome-assembly--contig:-NODE-521-length-10291-cov-3.858148_pt1 | contig 10291 bp, 7 predicted proteins | sample MGYA00244511_ERZ652807 | MGnify/ENA primary metagenome ERZ652807 (study PRJEB26926, sample SAMN06164834) | human gut metagenome | biome: ENVO:00009003; feature: ENVO:2100002; material: ENVO:00002003...
GGAGATGTGTATAAGAGACAGCTCCTCACTCCTCATTCCTCACTCCTCACTCCTCACTTAAACTCCCCTCCCCCCTTGATTTTTCCCGTAATATGTAGTATAATAAATGAAATAGCGCATAATAACAGAAAAATTCTTACAGAGAGGATCTTTATAAAATGGAAATAATCAATAAGTCCGATGAAAAACTCCTTGCAGAATATGAACAGTTCGCAAGCACCAGCAAATACGGCAATTTCATGCAATCCCTCAAATGGCCGAAGGTAAAGGACAACTGGGGCTGGGACGCTGTTATCTCCCGTGACGCTGACGGCAATATCCGTGGAACTTGCCTTATCATAATCAAAAAAGTGCCTATTTTCGGTGTTACTTTTATGTATGCCCCTCATGGCCCTGTTTGCGACTGGTCTGATAAAGAGGTCATGACCGACCTTTTCGAGGGCGTAAAGGTGCTTGCAAAGAAATACAAATGCTACCAGTTTATGTGGGATCCTTGTTTCGAGGAGGGCGACGACAAGTGTACAAAGCTTATCGAGGACATGGGCTTCAAGCACATACACAAAGCGGCTGAGCTGACCACTATTCAGGCTCGTAATAACTATATGCTCAGAAATATCGAGGGCAAGACCCCTGACGAGGTCATGGCGACTTTCAAGCCTGACTGGAGAAACCGTATCAGAAAAGCCCCTAGAAAGGGCGTTTACTGCAAGGCTTGCGGCACTGAGGCTCTTGACGATTTCTACCCTCTCATGCAGGCAACAGGTATCAGAGATGGCTTCTCTATCCGTTCAAAGGAGTATTTTGTAAAAATGCTCAATGGACTTGGTCCTGAACACTGCCGGCTTTTCATGTGCTATGTTGACGAGGACGGCAAGCAGATACCGTTGTCAGGTGCAGTAACAACACAGTATGCAGGCAAGACCTGCTATGTTTACGGTGCTTCCGCAAACCACCACAGAAACCTCTACCCTAACTATCTCATGCAGTGGACGATGATAAACTGGGCTTTGGAGGGCAAAAACTATATCTATGATTTTCAGGGCATACCATTCTACAACGATGAAACAAACCCTAACTACGGCGTATACAAGTTCAAAAAGGGCTTCAACGGCGAGGTCGTTACCTATGAGGGCGAATTTTTCTACATTTTCAAGCCTTTCATGAAGAAAGTCGTAGACTTTTGCGAAAAGATAGTTATGGATAGACACGAACGCAAAAGACAGAAGCTTCTCAAAAACAGAAATAAGGATATGCAGTAGACGGCAATAGATTAAATTTAAAAATTTTTGAACAGTTTATACATTTTTACCCATTCTTTACACAGACAACATTTGATTTTTACTTATATGTGATATGATTTACAAAGAGGTGAGCAAGGTGCATAAAGGCGTTATAAGGACCTTGTGGCTCATTGCCGCATTGAGCCTGGTGCTGAGTTATGCTGTGATGTGCATTGCATGGCTTTCAAAGGGCTGTCGCTATGGAGCGCAGTTTTGCATAAACGTTTTTATGAGAGCGCTTCCTCTTTGTCTTATATTCCTGTGCATCGTCGAGCTTGCAGGGCTTTTCATATGGGTATTCAAAATAAAAAAGCTCGAAAGGCTCTACGCTAAAAAGGGCGGCTGTGACGAATATTTTGAGCTTCTTGAAAAATATCTTCTCAGGCAGAACAAAGATAAGGGTCACGGGCTTTTGAAGCTTGCCGCTGTTTACATTTCAGAAAAACGCTTTGAAAACTGTTTTCTCACACTTGACCGTATAGCTTTTGATAAGCTTACCCCCTCAGATCAGAACAAGTATTTTGAACTGCTTCTTTACGGCAGACTCATGTCAGGAGATATTTCTCAGGCAAACGAGATATTTGTTTCGGCAGAGCATTACTTCAAGCGAGGTCTTCTCGATAAACGCAATGGGCAAATGCTTTTCACCATTGGTCTGCTGGAATATTTCAACGAACGCTTTGAAGCGGCGGTGAAGTTTTTTGACAGCGCAGAGAAAAGCCGTGACGCTGACAAGACGCTTCAGTGCAACTGTGAGCTTTACAAGGGCGAGTGTTTTCTCGCTCAGGGTGATGTGAGATCGGCAAAGGCTTCGGCTGAAAAAAGTGCGGCGCTCGTTTGTGACGATAAGCAGGAAGCACAGCTTGGAGAGCTGATGACACATGTAGAAAAAGCTTACATCAGAACAAAAGAAAAGTCTGCTGATACGAAAGCAGACAACACCACGGAAGGAGGATATGCCTTTTAAGGCATAGAAACAAGTATGATAATAAACGCACTCAGAGGCTTTTGCATGGCTCTTGCGGACAGCGTTCCGGGAGTTTCGGGAGGAACTATAGCATTCCTGCTGGGCTTTTATGACAGCTTCATAAATTCCCTTAACGACATTATGGGACGTGACAATGCAAAGCGTAAAAAGGCATTTTTCTTTCTTATAAAGCTTGGCGTGGGCTGGGTGATCGGTATGCTTCTTGCAGTAAGCGTTCTTGCCAACGTGTTTGAAAGCGGCATCTACAAGGTAAGCTCGCTGTTTCTGGGCTTTATCATTCTGGCGATACCGGTCATGATAATGGAAGAAAAAGAGAGCATTAAGGGCAAATATTACAACATCATATGGGCTGTTATCGGCGTTGCTATCGTTGTGGGCATATCCCTTATAAATCCCTCCGGCAGCGGTGCTGACGTTTCTCACATGAATATAGGCACAGTGATATTCGTTGTTCTTGCAGGAATGTGCGCAATATCTGCAATGGTGCTTCCTGGCATTTCAGGCTCCACCATACTTCTCACATTCGGTCTTTATATGCCTGTTATCACGGGAATAAAAGAGTTTCTTCATCTGAATTTTGAGTATTTCGGACTGCTCTGCTCTCTTGGTATCGGCATTATCCTTGGGGTGTTCATTACCCTCAGGCTTATCAAAAAGGCTCTTGAAAAGTTCAGAAGCCAGACTATCTACTGTGTTATCGGCATGATGATAGGCTCACTGTATGCCATAGTTATAGGTCCTACAACGCTTAAAGAGCCTAAAGACCCTATGTCCTTCGGCACATTCAGCATCGTATTTTTTATCATCGGTGCGGCGATCGTGTTCGGTATTCAGGTAGCAAAGAGCGTGTATGACAAGAAACAGCTTGCAAAGGCTGAAGAAAAGATAGAAGAAGAATAGATATTATATCAAAACGAACGAATATATAAAAAGGCTCAATTTCTGCATCATAGAAATTGAGCCTTTTGCTACAAAAAACGCAAGTAAACTTTTTTTTCTGAACACATATCGTATGGCCTATATGCCCACCTAGCAAATTCATATTCTTGTGATTATATAAAAACTACTGCCCCTACTGCCCCCTTTTGCTGTTCATTCTTCCAAAATCAGCATTTTATACAATTGAACGCCTTGACAATTATGCAACTATACCATATAATAAAATTAGGCAAATGCAATATCCTGTATTATATTCCAAACATAATATGACAACTATTGCAAAAATAGCATATCGGCGTCTATGATTTCTACAAATCATACGCCTGCCCTATGTAGAAAGTGTTTAAATTTTAGGTGCGTTTGGCATTTTTTCTTGCAAAAATTGTCGGCTTGTGGTATAATTATCAGGAGCAGGGGCGTGTTATTCCCCAAATGTGTGAAAACTATCCTTATTTCTCAAACGTTTTCGCCAATACAGTAATAAAGGTGCAGAGCGCAAAGCTCGACTTGAAAGTATATAGGAGGTAAAGATTTATGGCAAATAGTGCTGTAGAAAAAACAATTTCCACGCAGGAACTTAAAGAAAAGCTTCTTGACGTTCTTCACAACGATTTCCAGACAACACCTGAGGACGCTTCCGATCAGCAGGTATACGAGGCTCTTTCTAAGATCGTTGTAGGCATTCTTAAAGCTAAGAGAAGAAAGTTCACTGTTAAAACTCAGTCTGAGGGCAAGAAGAAGGTCTACTATCTTTCAATGGAATTTCTTATGGGAAGAAGCCTTAAGACTTCTCTTTATAACCTTGAAATGCAGAAGCAGGCTACAAAGGTCCTTAAGGACATGGGCATTTCTATAAACGGCATTTACGAGTGTGAGCCTGACGCAGGTCTTGGCAACGGTGGTCTTGGAAGACTTGCTGCCTGCTATCTTGACGCTCTTGCTGCCGACGGCTATCATGCTACAGGCTATTCTATCTGCTATGAATACGGTATCTTCAAGCAGAAGCTGGAGGACGGCTGGCAGACCGAGCTTCCTGACAACTGGCTCCCGGGCGGCTCTGTATGGCTCGTTCCTGTTCCGTCAAAGGCTGTCGAGGTTCGTTTTGACGGCGAGCTTAAGGAATACTGGGACAATCAGTATCACTGCGTAACTCACGAGAACTACACATCAGTTATGGCTGTTCCATACGATCTGTTCGTATCAGGCTACAACAGCGAGGCAGTTTCAAAGCTCAGACTTTGGAAAGCTGAAATGGCTGACTTTGATATGTCAATGTTCAATCAGGGCGACTATCAGAAGGCTCTTAGCAAGAACATCATTTCACAGGCTATCACAAAGGTGCTTTATCCTAACGACAACCACGCAGAGGGCAAGTCACTCAGACTTAGACAGCAGTATTTCCTTTGCGCTGCTTCTATCGGCGATATCGTAAATCAGCACATGAGCGTTTACGGCACACTTGACAATCTCCATGAAAAGGTAGCTATCCACATCAACGATACTCACCCGACACTCGCTATCCCAGAGCTTATGAGAGTTCTTCTTGATGATTGCGGCTATTCATGGGACAAGGCTTGGCACATCGTTACGAACACATTTGCATACACAAACCACACTGTAATGCCTGAGGCTTTGGAGAAGTGGGACTGCAACCTCCTCAAGAGCGTTTGCCCTAGAATCTTCTCTATCATCATCGAGATAAACGAGCGTTACTGCAAGGATCTTTGGGAGAGATACAAGGATCAGGCTAAGGTTTCACATATGTCTATCGTTGAGGACAACAAGGTAAAAATGGCTACACTTTGCGTACACGCTTGCCACAGTGTAAACGGCGTTGCAAAGATACACTCTGAGATCATCAAGAAAGAAACATTCAAGGACGAGTACCTTGACACACCAACAAAGTTCAAGAACGTTACAAACGGTATCGCATACAGAAGATGGCTCTATCAGTCTAACGAGGGTCTTACAGATCTTCTTTGCGAGAAGATAGGCGACGGTTTCCTCAAGAATGCCGCTGAGCTTTCTAAGCTTGCTGTATTCAAGGACGACAAGGACGTTCTTGACAGACTTGCAAAGATCAAGCTTGACAACAAGAAGAGTTTTGCAAAGTATGTAAAGAATCAGTACGGCGTTGTTCTCAACACTGATTCTATCTTCGACGTTCAGGTAAAGAGACTGCACGAATACAAGAGACAGCAGCTCAACGCTTTGAACATCATAGCACAGTACAACTACCTCAAGGCTAATCCAAACGCTGATTTTGTACCAAAGACATATATCTTTGCTGCAAAGGCTGCCCCTGGCTACTACATGGCAAAGCAGATCATCAAGCTTATCTGGAACATTTCTCAGGAGCTGAAAAAGGACAAGAAGCTCAACGAGAAGCTCAACGTTATCTTCCTTGAGGACTACAACGTATCACTTTCTGAGATACTCATGCCAGCGGCAAACATCTCTGAGCAGATCTCACTTGCTGGTACAGAGGCTTCAGGTACAGGTAACATGAAGCTTATGATAAACGGTGCTATCACACTTGGTACTCTTGACGGAGCAAACGTTGAGATACACGAGCAGGTAGGCGACGACAACATCATCATCTTCGGTATGAACGTTGACGAGGTAAACGCTTGCAAGTCAGGCTACAAGCCTATGGACATCTACAACTCCAACGCAGTTGTTAAGCAGGCTATCGACACACTTCAGTACGGCATCAACGGTCAGCAGTTCAACGAGATCGCTGACAGCCTGAAGAACTCTGACCCATACATGGCTCTCAAGGACTTCGATTCCTATCAGAAGGCACAGGCTTACGCTTCTGAGTGCTACAAGGATCAGACAAAGTGGCAGAAGATGAGCCTTGCAAACATTGCAGGCGCAGGTATCTTCTCCGCAGACCGTTCTGTTGAGGACTACGCTAGAGATATTTGGGGTCTTTCAAAGTAATTTATTTATACAAAAAATTATCGGACAGTTGCTTGGTGCGGCTGTCCGATTTTTTTGTACATATATGCAATTCATAAAGCCATAGATTTGTAGGGCGACATAACGGGCGAGAATATCGGGACGTCGGGGGCGTCGTCCCCTACATTGTTTGTGCAATATTTATACAATGTGAAAATCAACATAAAAAATAGTGACGTGCGAGAAAAGCGGGCTGTCGAGGGCGCCAGCCCCTACATTGTTTGTGCGATGTTTATTCAATGTGAAAAGCAACATAAATAGTGACGTGCGAGAAAGGCGGGCTGTCGAGGGCGCCAGCCCCTACATTTTTTAACACACAAAAAAGGACGGCTTTTCTTCGCCGTCCTTTTGATTTCTAATTTAGTCCTCGTCAGCAAGTGCAAAATCTATCTTGCCCGAATTTACATTTGCGTTTATCACCTTTACTCTGATATGGTCGCCCACACGATATTCCATGCCGTTTGTGAGGTTTTTCAGGCTCACCATATCGTCGCAGACATACTCACCGTCAGGCATATTGTCCGTGTGAAGAAGTCCCTCACAGGTGTCAGGAAGTGCGATAAAAAGGCCGAACTCAACGGCTGAAACCACTGTTCCCTGAAACTCCTCACCGATATGAGCGTTCATATACTCAGCCTTGTAGCAATCCTCACAGCTTCGCTCCACCTGCATTGCGGTAAGTTCCGTCTTTGTGGACTGGTCGGCGGAGGCGTAAACGAACTTGTTGAACTTTGTGGCGCACTCCTCTGCACTGCTGCCACTAAGAAAAGCTGACATTATCCTATGGATAGTCAGGTCAGGGTAACGTCTGATAGGCGAGGTGAAGTGTGCGTAATCCTCCAGCGCAAGTCCGAAGTGACCCACAGGCTCGGTGGAATATCTTGCCTTTGACATACTCCTCAGAACGATATTGTTCATGATAAGGTCGATATCAGTACCCTTTGCGGCTTTTAGTATCTCCGACATATCCCCAGGGCAAGCCTTTTCGCCAAGCTTATACTGGACGTTGAGCTTGACAAGCGCTTCTCTCAGGGATTCAAGCTTCTCGTCTGACGGCTCTTCGTGGATACGATAAACGAACGGCAGGTTATTATCCATGCCAAATCTTGCGGCACACTCGTTTGCAACAAGCATGAAGTCCTCTATTATCTCCTCGCTTCTTCCACGGGTACGCCTCTCAACGCCCACGCAGATATCCTCGTCATTGATGATAAGCTTGCTCTCAGAGGTTTCAAGCTCAGGACAGCCACGGTTTTTCTTGTTTTTATACAAAATATCCGCAAGCTCTTTTATAATAGGAAGCTGATCTGAAACCTCGGCATACTTTTCTTTAAGTTCAGCATCGTCACTGCCTGCCAAAAGTGAATTTATCTCGGAATAAACGCCCTTTACACGGGAGCGGATAACAGTTTTTGCAAACTTATAGTCTGTGATATTGCCCTGCTTGTCAAGTTCACAAAGACATGAGAACGCAAGTCTGTCCTCCTGCGGATTAAGGGAGCAGATGCCGTTTGAAAGCTCTTTCGGGAGCATTGGTATAACACGGTTTGCGTAATAGACGCTTGTGCCACGTTTGAAAGCTTCGTTATCCAGTTGTGACTTTGGCTGAACATAGTGGGAAACGTCGGCAATGTGAACGCCAAGGAGATAACCTGTTTTGGTTCGTTCAACAGAAATTGCGTCGTCGATATCCTTTGTATCTGCGCCGTCAATGGTGAATATCGGCTTGTCACGGAGGTCAAGGCGGTTAGGTATCTCCTCTTTTATCCTTGAATAATCAGACACTTTCCTAGCCTCAAAGATGACCTCGCTTGGGAAAACAGGGGTCAGACCATTGACCTCAAGTACGCTCATTGCACAGGCAGAGGCTTTCATGGAGCTTCCATAGCTTGAAACTATCTCGCAGACGTGTTCAGAGTGCCTGTTTCCACGCTTTGTGACCTGCGCCACCACCTTATCGCCCTCATGTAGCTCAAGACGCATAGGGTTCTCAAAGGTCATTGCATATTTTGACAGCATATCAGGGACTATTTTCAGCACGCCGAACTCGCTCACAAGCTCCCCTGTGAACTTAGCAAAATTCTCCTCCACAATGCTCATGACCTCGCCCTCGGTGCAAGCTCCCTCGCCCTTGAACGTTCTCACAAGGACGATATCGTGTGGCATTGCGCCTTTGAGGTACTTGCCCACAACAAAAATTTCCTCGTCAGTGTCAAGATTTTTCACAAAGCCGTAGGTCTTATTGAGCCTTACCACCTCGCACTTGACGAATTTCTTAGGGTCAACGAGCCTTATGCCGAATTTATCTTCCATTATCTCGCCGTTTTTCTTCATTTTGTCAACGGCTTTTGTGAACTTTTCAAACTCAAAGCCCTTTCCTCTGCATGATCTCAGCAGTTCTTTGAAAGTCAGTGGCTTTTTGCCCGCTTTTTTTAACTTTGAGTATATTATTTTTCTGTAATCTAACTTCATAAATTTCCTTTCTTTTACTTATATTCCAACGCTATGTATTCATCTCTGAACACAAAGCCCATTTTCTGTGCTATTGAAAGCGAGGTGAGATTTCGTGCGTCCCAGTGAGGTGTAAGCCCACGGCGTACACATTCCAGCAAAAACGCCGCCGCAGTTATCTGTGCAAGACCTTTCAGGCGGTATTCTTTACGGGTAGAAACTTCTATCTCAACGCCTTTATCGTAGTATGAAAACGCAGAAGTTCCGCTGACTATCCTGCCATTATCAGTGAGCACAAAGCCAAAGCCATGGGCTGAAAAGTCCGCAAAGTCTTTGAAATTGCACACAAAGGACTCCGACCACTGCTCTGTTAAAGCTTTCTTATAAAGTTCCTCATCTATCATTGATAATCTAAACTGTCCCATATTTTGTGCTCTTGATACTGTTTCACGCAGTCTGTCAACATCAAAGCCGTTTTCAGGCGGACATGTGTGATATCTTTTCACCATTTCAAGCTGTCCGTCACAGGCACACAAAGCTTTTGCAAGCTCCTCGCTGTCAGGAACTATGACTGCGTTTTTGTTGTCGCTGCAAAATGTGAGCATATCAGCAGCACAGCTTTTATCCCCTGCGGCAAAATAAAAGTCGCCGCAGCATATGACCGCCGCCGTGGGTGCGGTTGTATCGTCGCAAAAGGCAGTGCCGAAAACGCCGTCAAAATAGGAGAACATCAGCGAGTCGTAAAACCCCGCAAAAAGCGGTCTTATCTTATTCTTTACACCGTCTGCACATTTCATTACATTCTTTTCCCCGTTCTTACTTTCTGCAAAGAAAAAGCCCTGCACGGAGCAGGGCGGGCAATTATTTCTTGATCTGATAAATGATATTTACAGCAAGAGTTATCACGAATATCAGTATCGCACTTATCCTTGTCAGTCTGTTAAGCTTAGCGTCCTTGGTGTTTGAACCGTTCTTTCCATAGAAAGAATCGTTATATCCACCGCCGATAGCAGATGTAAGACCCTGCTCTTTGGTGTCCTGCGCAAGAACTACAAGTATGATAACGAGGCTGGCTACGATCAGCAGTGCGCCTGCAACGATCTCAATTACGCTCATTTTTGTTCCTCCAAAACATAATTATACATTTTAATATATTATAGCACACATCTTCTCAGATTGCAAGGGGTTTTCAGAATTTTTTCAATTCTTTTTCTTTTTATCGGTGCTTTCAGCCTTTGAGGTGGTATCTTTCTGCTTCTCCACCTGCTGGATAACTGTGACGTTTGACACGTCAAGACGTTTTTTCAGAAGCTCTGTGACCGTTTTGAGCTGTTCATCGGTAAGAGCCTTGTTCTCATATAGCACCACTGTTACGCCATTAACTGTTGTGGGCGAGCCTACTGAATGGCTGCTCATGTGACCGCCTGCCGCACCTGTTATGTTTGGATAAACGATAGCAAGCTCCTCGGCGATATCGCTCATGTCTATATCATAGCTCTGATAGCTGTCAAGCTGTGCTTTCAGATTTTCATTCTCGGCTTTAAGGTCGTCGTTTTCTTTCTGCGCAAGCACCTGTGCCACCTTGTTCTGTGTTTCTTCATCGTCGGCATTCTTTTCAAGCCTGTCTCTTATACACATCTCCGAGCCCACGAGACTAGCGCTCATCTCG